>Ga0078894_10001219_pt1 | contig 18913 bp, 10 predicted proteins | sample LauGreSu1BDMLBSD_2_FD_67506 | JGI IMG/M metagenome (GOLD analysis project Ga0078894, IMG submission 67506) | Freshwater lake microbial communities from Lake Michigan, USA - Su13.BD.MLB.SD (version 4) (version 4) | ecosystem: Environmental > Aquatic > Freshwater > Lake | place: Lake Michigan... | reverse complement strand
AGAAGTATAATTGAAAAAACTATAGCTTAAAATGTTTACAGCGTTAGAATTAAGAAACCAGTTAAGATTTGCATTAGATGCGGAGAACTCAGATCATTATAGAGATGATATGGATATTATTCCTGCTATAAATGCAGCTGTGAAGTGGCTAACTTCGGTGGTTAATTCTGCGTATGGTCAAAACAAAATAGGTGAAGAATTTTTTAGAGAACTATCAAGCTCTGGGGTGTTTCTAACAAGTGACACCTCTAGAGTTTCTCTAGATGTATTTCCAAATGAGGTATGGTCAATATTAGGAGTTTATGCTAATCCTACCACTAGACAAATAACAGGAGTTCCTGTTCCAGTTACCCCAGATGCTACAAGAAGTTATTTTTTAAATAATAAATTACATATATCTTCTACAGACTCATGTAAAAGATTAAACATTGAAGAGTGGGCTACTAACTATGATAATCCGTTTGAAGCAGGTTATCAAGGAAATCAAATATGTGATTCATTAAAATTGTATGCTTATTTGAATCCTATCAATTACCAACAAACAAATTCTTTATCTAAAACACAAGAACTAGAAGTAAGACCTTCAGTTATAAATAAAGAAGTAACAATATTTTGGGCTAAAAAGCCAGACCAAGTTGTCACATTAGCAGATGAGATTAATTTTCCTAATAGTGTATTCCAATTGCTATTTGATAAAGCATTGAACTACATTGCTTACAAACAAGGAGACCAGACTACCCTTTATGGTGTTACAGCTCAAGATATTAACCAACTATTAAACGTGTTGTAAGATGACTTATAGATATGTAGTTTACGATTTACAGAAAAACTTTAATGCATCATTTGATGATGCTGATTTTACTTTTAACCAAATCCTTTATTGGGTAATGGTTGTAGCTAATAGATTGAGAGTACAGCAAACTATGGCTACTAATTCAGACTTGTTTACATCAACATTTGATGATGTACCTGTACTAACTGATACTAAAGGAAGAAAATACATAGACTTACCAGTGCAAATTATGGACTTACCTAATAATGCTGGTGTAGTATATATAACATATAACGAAGAGACTTGTAATTGTGCAGGCCCTGCTTTCGCTCAAGTATGGTTTCAAGGAGTTAATCTAGGTAGTGTACAACACCTGTATTTAGACGAATACACGAAGCCTAGTTCAACCAATCCATATTTCTATAGGGTAGGTCATAAAGTAGATGGATCGGGCGTTAATAGGCTTTATTTGCTAGGAGTAGAATGCATCCCTGTAAAGACAGTTGAAATAGCTGTTAAATCAAGCTTAGACCCTAAGAAACTTTGTGATATAGATGAAGAGATTCCATTACCAGATGAGATGATTCAAGATTTGGTTATGCAGGTTCTTCAATTAGGTAGATTTATTATGTTGATGCCTAAAGAAGTAACTAACGAAGGAGAAGATGAATCAGAGTTAAATACTCAGATGTATGCTAATAGAGCTATTAATCCTCCGCAAGCAGCACCTATACAACAACAACAGTCAGAATAAAATATAAGATATGAATGCTAACGATTTTGTTGATGTAGAACACTTACTAGCTGAGATTACATCTACTGTAAATGATACAGACTATAAGAAAGGATTTCCTAAAGGATGGTATATCTCAAGGATTCAAGATGCTTTACAGGAGTTATCTATTGATACGTTTTGGCTTACTGCTATCTTTGATTATGAGATTCCAGAAAACTTTCAAATACCTATTCCAGAGAATACATTTAACCTAAGAGAGATATATGCTTATCAAGGTAGCTTATGTAATCCTGTTAAGACTCAAGTAGTTTATTGGAAGAGGTTGTTTGATAACAGATATGATGGTCAAGGATATACAGCAAGAGTAAAGGATGATGGAAGTAATGGAGCTGATATATTCCAACCTAATCAACGTACTTATACAAGAAACTTACAAGGGTATTACGGGCCAAAGTATTATTATAACATCGAAGAAGGATTATTAATGCTAAGCAAAGATTGTCAAGCATTTCCTTATATCAGATTGAAGTTTAATATGATGGGTTCTTCTATTGGAGATAAACCTGTTGTACCTAGATTTTTTGAACGTGCTGTTGTTGATTATGTAAAGACTAAGTTCTACGATGCTATGAAGTCAAGAGACCCTAGAATGTATAGACCTCTATGGGTAGATGCTAAAGGAGACTTAGAAGATTTAACTCATGGATCTTGGAATAAAGCTAAGAAGAGAATCAAGACTATGGACACTTCTGCTAAGTCAAGTATGGAGGAGTATATTTCCTCAATGTACCACAAGTAAATTACTGGTTATGAGTAAGTTAGATAAATCATCAATGAAGTGTAATTCTCCAAGAAGCACTCCTAGTCATCCAAAGAAGTCTCACGTTGTTAAGGCGTGTTCTGGTGGTACAGAAAAGATTATTAGATTTGGTCAGCAAGGAGTAAAAGGTTCTCCTAAAAAAGCTGGAGAGTCTGAGGCTTATGCTAGTAGAAGAAAAAGGTTTAAGTCTCGTCACGCTAAGAATATAGCTAAAGGTAAATTAAGTGCTGCTTATTGGGCCGATAAAGTTAAGTGGTAATATGAGAGAGTATAAAGGATTAGGCGATGTAGTTAAGCGAGTTGCTGAAGCTACACGAATGGATAAAGTTGCTAACTTTGTAGCTAAGAAAGTAGGTGCTAAAGATTGTGGTTGCAATGCGAGAGCAGACAAACTCAATGAATTAGTTCCTTTTAAAAAGAAACAACGATGAAGCAATTACATTACCCACATGACATAAAAACATATCAGAAAGGAATCCAATCAGATACTAATAAAGAGATATTAGGTCGATTAGAGGATGGAGAGCATGTTGATGCGCTTAACATGCGTAGTATGTCTATGGATGGTGATAACCTTGCTAAGAAGAAGATTAAGGGTGAAAGCTTAATTTTTGATGCTTTAGACAATAGATGTTTTGTAGAAGCTGGTCCATTACCAGGAGCTGACACTTATGAGTGTATGATGACTCAAGAAGTTAATGGTCATATCATAGAGTTATGGGCTTCTACTGAGCCAAGTAGCTATCCTCCATTCATTCGTATAGATGGACAGATAGTTTTAATGAGTGATGATCTTCCATTTAATCTAAACTACCCTTTACAATACGATAAGAATGAAAGTTGTGTAGGAGGAGAGATTTATATTACAGATAACAATGTATCTCCTATGGTACTATCTGTTTTAGATATGATGGATAATTCTGCTATGACAGATACTGGAGAATGTACTCAAAAGTATTTTTCAGACTTCGATCCTGCTAACTATTCTATACCTGTTTCCTCAGAGCTATATAAGCCTGCTTTTATCAAGCAAGAGAGCGTTTCTACTGCTAGTGGGTATGATGCTACATTCGGTACATCAGGACTCGTTATAGGGAGTTATTCGTATTCATATAGATTAGTAACAGCAGAAGGAGAAAGAACTCCTTTTTCACCTATTACAGAGTTAATACCTGTGGTAAGAAGAAAGACTAGTCAATTTTCACCACAATATCCTTATTCTCATACTCATGGAGATTTTGCTAATATAGCTTCATCTACTGATTATGGTAATCATATTAGAATTAAGTGTGAGAACGCAGATGCTTTTACATTTTTAGAAGTAAGAAGAGATGCATGGCAATCGGATAGTGCTTATGGTGTTCCTCCTGTTTCTGCTATTATAGGTAGTGTTCCTATTAATAATGGATTGAATATAATAGATATATTTGATAAGGCTGAGGCTAACTTTCCTGGTCTTGAGATACTTGATTTAGCAGAGCAAACAGATACGTTTTCTTCAATAAGAAGAGCTAAGTCTGTAAGATATTTCAATAGCAGATTGTATCTAATGAATGTTGGATATAACTCAAGAGACATTAATGGAGAGGTTACATTTGTAGATGCAGGTAGTGACCCTGCTTTTCCTACTATTGAGAAGTTAGGTAAGGCTGGACATAAGCACCCTTATAATGCCGCTATGTATAAAAGCAATATGAGAGGTGATAAGACAGGGTTTGGAGTTGTTCTATTTGATAGCTTTAATAATCCTTCTTATGCTACTGAGATACCAACAGCAAGTAATTATACTTTTCCTAACAGAAGAGATGAAGTGACTTTATTGACTCAAGGAAGTTCTTATAAAGGGTTAGTTAAAGCTGCTACAACAGGTGGTGATGTAGAGCTAACGCATGAGGTGTTTGACCATTATGATGCTGTAGAAAAGAAAACAGGTCCTTTTTATAGTGCTGAAAATGTCGAAGTATCATATCACGATGCTCCATATAAAACTTTAACACCAACAAGTCAATCTAGCTCTCAAAGTACATTAGACACTTCACCAAATGAAGGTGTATCTTTAGATGATACAGCTCCAGATAATCCTTATTCTCCTAAAGCATTTGGTTTAGATTATTACTCTATGGGTTTAGCTGTCAAGGGATTAGATACATATCCAGATTGGGCTGATGGTTTTTCTGTTGTTCAGACAGACCCTGCTTATCAAGTAGTTGCTCAAGGATTAGGGTTTTATAGATTAGAATCAGCAGACAATGCTTTAACGAACACTTCAAAAGAAATAGATAAGTTCTGGGCGCACTTTCCAGATTTAGAGCATAGATTTCCAGATATAGCAGAGGATTTATTAAACAATCCTACATCATATTCAATTCAGTTAGTTTCTCCATTAGGGTATTTTAGTGAGATATATGCTAGTAGAAAGCTAACTTTAGAGGAGGCAAGATATGGTACAGATATGATTACCTATGCTAGAGTATTAAGAGATGGTGGTGCTGCGACTATAAATAATTATTATGACCAATCAGGTTATTCTGGTGTTCCAGATGCTGATGGATTTAGCTATGTAGCATACGGTAGATATATGAATAGAGATACTGCGGATTCTCCTGCTTTTCCAGGTAATACTCAAGGTAATAGAATATTTCCTTTAGACATAGCTACTACAGAAGTTACTACAGCTGGAGGAGGTCGTCAAACATATTTTCAAATAGCTGTTGATACTACTGCTACAGGATATGCTGATATTTATAATCAAGCTACTGTTGGAGCTAGTACAGATGCAGATGATTACAATCAAAGAGAATGGAGAGAGCCAATGTATGTTATAAATCTATATAAGAATAGAGATATAAACTCTGGTATTACAACGGAATATAAATACACAGGACATCATATTAAGTTCAAATCATTAGTGTTAGAGTCTAATGGTACATCTAATCAATCATCTACTTTGGTGTCAGAAAGATGGGAAGATTGTATTCCTTCTTTAAATAGTCAAGTATATAATGATTATTCTTCATTAAAAAGATTTGTTTATGTAGTTGACCAAAATGGTGTAGAGAAAAGATGGATGAATGTTACATTTGAGACAGGTCCAGACATTGCTACTATACTTACTGGTTTAGCTGCTGCTGCTCCAGGCCCTTATAATGACCCTGTGCTAACAGGTGGGTTTGATATATTTGGAATATATACAAGCACAGAGACAGCTGTTGATTTATGTCCTCAGTTTACATTGAACTTTATTGAGAATCCATTATATACAGCATTTACTGTTCCTGCTTCTGGAACTAAAGTATATGTTAAATATAACAACAGAATACCTGTTAGGGTGTTTGGTGGAGACACGTTTATCAATGAATCTATATGGGCTGTATTAGATAATGAGTATAATAAGGATGGAGACCCTATAGGAAGTACAAATGATTTCATTTGGAGTAATCCTTTTCCATTTAAACAATATTCATTTAATAATGATTTTCCTACTGGATTTGATGGTTACAGATGGTGGGAAAATACTCAAGGTCCAAATAAATACGGATATGTACATCATCAATTTGCTGATTCAGCAGGATCTAATAAATGTAGAATGAGACAAGTAGTTACTATGTGGACTGCTGAAACACGTTGTAATTTATCATTCTTCTTTAATTTAGAATCACCAGATAAGGCTGTTAGCGAACAAGCATTTCCATTAATTAACTATATACCAAGACCTTATAAATGGAATGCTAGTGCTGATCCTGGAGATAGAGCTGCTTGGGAATCTGCTAACAACCTATTGTCTGAGTATTTTGATGATTACGGTTATGAATGGAACTGGTGGGGATGGGGAGGATTTAGGTTCTTACCTCAGACTAATAAGGATTATTCAAAGAGTCAAACTACAAGTACATATACATCTGTACCAACAGTAGGATTTGAGGAGCAAACAGATTTCTGTACAAGAATTATATGGTCATTAAGAAGGCCTATTAACTCTCAGAATACTCCATCTATTAGAACATTTCCTTCTGCTAACTATTTTGATATATCAGATGATACAGGAGAGATTAAATTTGCATGGAGTGCTTTATCTGGAGACAAGGGTAATAACCTTTATGCTTTAACAGATAGTGGTGTATGTTTATTAATGGTAGATAAGAGAGTTATCTATGAGATAAATGCTAATGAGTTAGCTACAGCAGGATCAAGTATAGGAGGTATCTTAAATCAACTATGGATAGATAAGACTATAGGAATGAGTGACCAGACTTGGAGAAGCTGGGCTGAGTATTCAAATACTTTGTTCTTTGTGAATAACAAGGCTGCTTATATGTTTACTGATAACAACTTAACTGATATATCAAGAACAGGATTCCATTATTTATTGAGAAGCAAGTTTTTAAGTAAAATAGCATCCTCTTATGAATCTGATTTAGTAGGTGGATATAACGTGTTAAACAATGAGTATGTAATGAGCGTTAATGACTCTAATGATTTCTCTACTTTAATTTACGGAGTTCAACAGACTGCTTTACAATGTCAGAGTACTTATTTGTACGACAAGTATCTTTACAATAACAATGTATTCTTTGGGATGAAGAACGTTCAAACATTTGAGTTAGGAGTAGGTAATCAGATTGATGGAGGAGATATGGAATGTTATGTAACAGGAGTATCTAATGCTGATTTATATTACGACAAGGAGTTCATTAGAATAAGAGTTAATTCAAGTAGTAAGCCAGAGAGAGTATATTTCTACAAATCTTACGATGATTATCTCAATGACAACTTTACTAACTTTGTTGATACAGTAGCTGTTCCATTATCTATGAAGGATTACTTTGGATATGAGTGCTACATACCTAGAAATGTTGTAGCACCTTATTACAGACAGCAAGGTAGGGTAATGTTATTTAAGATTGTAAGTAGTGCTGATGAAGAATTTTTAGTAGCTTCTACAGGAGTACAATACAAGAAGTTAAAATAATTGTTAAATTTGGAAAAAATTATATTATGGGCGGTATAGGAGGTACAATCGGAGGAATATTAGGAGCTGCGGCAGGAACATTTGTTGCTCCAGGTTTAGGAACTACTGCTGGTGCTTCTTTGGGTACTGGTATAGGTCAGCTTATTCAAGGGGGTTTTCAAAAGAAAAAAGCTAAAGGAATGTTACCTTCTCCAGAGGATGTAGGTGAAAGAGCTTTGTTAAATACATTACGTAGGAGACAACAGGCTTTATCTACTGGTACTGCTTATAATCCTCAAATGGTTGCTGGTCAACAGATGGCTAAGGCTATGCAGAGAAATGCTTTTGCAGCTGGAGGCCCTGTTAATATGGGTATGTACAGTAATCTCATGAGTCAGACTATGGGTAATATAGCTCAACAAACTTCTCAAGATATAGCTAATACATTAGGTATAGAAAGTCAAACAATTAAAGGAATGGCTGATACAAAAAGAGACTTGACATTACTTCCAAGAAGTGAAGGTTTGGCTGAGGCTTCTCAAAACATAAAAGATTCTGGTCAAAACCTAGCTGCTGCACTTGAGCCTAAAGGAGACTTTACTTATAATGAATTAGGAGAAACTCCAGAAGAAGCTAGAAAAAGAAAAGCAACAGAGGCTAAATTACAGAAAGAACAAAAAGACCAGGAATCCTAAATAAGAGTATAACATGGCTATAAACGATAAAGAGAATCCAGAAGAAGGTACTCCTAGAAGTAATAAGGATATACGTAAGGAAAGAAGGCAAATGAGAGCGGTCAATAGAGATAGAAAATCTATGGGCGCTGAACCTTTATATTCTAAAGAAGAGATAAAAGGAGTTAAAAAACCTTTTGAAGCTAAGCCTAGTGAAATTGTAGCTGGAACTCCTGTTGTTGAAGAGACTCCAGAAGTTGAATATATTAAATATGACGCACCTGGCCCTAAGGTAGCAGGAACAGAATTTTCAAGAGTGTTTAAAGTTGGAACTCCTGAGGCTCAAGCTATTACTGAATTAGCAAAAGGAGAAACTGTTGAAGGAAATGCTATTGTTCAAGCACTAAGAAAAGAAGCTGATAATAAACCTGATAAAACCTTTACATCATCAGTAGAAGAGAATAAAAACATTAATGCTGTAAAAGAAACAGTTAATAATGAAATCAACAAAACTAATCAAGATGTATTAAATACAAAAGAACAGTTAAATACTCAAGAAAAAATTGAAGAACCACTACCTGGTAGTGGAGATTCTGTTATATCTAAGTTAGATGAGATTGGCCCTAATATTACATGGGATCAAACATATCAATCTGAAGGTATAACTCCAGAGTCTAGAGAAGATGTATTCAATAGGGCTGCTGCTTCTGCTAGGAAAAAAGCACCTCAATTAGCTATCGAAAAACTAGGAGTTCAAGATTATTATCCAGAAATAGGTAAAGATATTGCTGTAGGTACATTTACAGGTAGTAGAATAGGATCTCAGACTATTTACTCTGGTGCTGGAGGAGTATTGCCTTTAGGGTTGTACGATGCTAGAAAGAGAGCTATTGCTGCTGAAATAAAAAGAAAAGAAGCATTAATGGATGAGCTTAAATCAGTTCCAGATATTGCTAAGCAATTTAAGCCAGAATGGACTAGTTATGTTTTTGATAAGTGGAAGGATTATATGGAAGCTTATAAAAACAATCCAGATGGATTAGCTAATGACCTAGGGTTTGCTAAAATAAATGCTCAATTAAAAGCTGTTGCTGAAAATTTTAAAGACGTTGATGTTTACATGGATGACTTCAAAAAGAAGTTAATGGATGATAAAGGAAATGCTGCTGCTTGGGCTACTCCTAGAATGTTAAAGATAGCCAAAAAATTTAATTCTGGTTACACTCCAGAGAAATTAGAGGAGTTCTTTTCTGGTAAAAAGAATGTAGCTTCTTTAAAAGAAACTGTTCAAGCTATACCTGATGGATATAAGCATATAGATACTAGAATGAATGATTTGCTTAAAGACGGAAATAAAGTTAAAAGAGCTATTACTCCTAAAGATGGTATTGAATGGACTCCAGATTTAAAGGATAAAATAAATGATTTATCTAAACAAGTAAGTGATGGCAGCATAGATTATGAGAGATATGTATCTATAATGAAAGAATATTTTGATATAGATTTTTCTCCTATGATTAATGAATGGGTTGATGCTCACAGTTTAGATGCATTAACTCCAGAAGAAAAAAAGGCTTACAAAGAGTCTTTAAAGATATATGCTGAAGCTCAAATGCCTGTTGCATCATTCATTCCAACATTTGTTACTGCGAATAACGATAGTGCCTCTAGATATGCTTCTGACCAGGCTTTGAAAGGTAAATTAGCTCAAATTGGTTGGGAAAGAGAAAAATGGGAAAGAGAACAAGCTAACAACCCTACTAATGCATTAATTGATGCTGCTATGGCATCTCCAGATGGTAGGTTCACTCAAGATTACAATGGTTCAAAAGGTAATGTTCAGCCAAATAGTAATCTTCAAGTTAAAGTTAAAAATAGTAAAGGAGAGATTAAGTATGTTAATGCTGCTGATTTAAAAAATAATTTAGATTCAAAAGGTAATGTTAAAGTAGAATATTACTCAACATTGACAGGTAAAAAATTAACTGCTAATGATTATCAAAATATGCCTGCTGATATAATATATCAACCTACTCAAGGAAATGTATATAAATCTGGAGAAAATTATAACTATTATAGCAATGGGATTGGATATTATGGAGCTACAGTAAACGATGGTAAAGGAGGGTCAATTGTTGTTCCAAAATCATTAGGCCTTGAATTTTCAACTTATGAAGTTCCAGCTACTCTAGATGGTAAAAAATTAACATCTACTATTAAAGTAGGTAATGTATTCTTTGGTCAAGGGGCTAATATTCAAACTGAAAAAATTAAAACATCAGGAGGCAATAGTTCTGGGGATGCTAGTTATGAATCTGGTAATTAATTATCTTTGTATATATAAATAAAAATTATGGCTATTGATAAAGATTTAATGAACACTCAAACTGGAGGAGAAGGAGAGACTGTACAGATACAAACTCAAGAACAAGTTACTCCAGAACAATTTGATGTTAAAATAACACCTCAAGAGCCAACTGCCGATAGTGAACAAGTAACTACTACTGAAACTGTTACAGAACAACCTATACCAACTGAGCAACCAATAGAGCCACCTGTACAAAGGGAAACAACAGAGCAAGAAGTAGTAGGAGCTGAACCATCAGAGTTTTATCAATCTCAAGCTTCATTTAATAAGCCTCCTGTTGATGAATCTACATACTCTAGTGAGCTTTTTAATCCACTTAATATTGTTGATTTAGTTGAAGATGAAAATGGAAACTTAATAGAGAAACCATTTGAGCCTGATTTTCAAATACCAGGGCCTCCTACAGAAATTATAGAGAATCCATTTTTTGTTAGTCCTAAAATAAATAAAAATGAATTTGAGGAGGTTAATAAAAATATAAATGAAGATTTTAAGAATAGCGAAATAGGTATAATATCTGAAGTAGCTGATGATGATGAAAAGAAAAAAAAGAAAGGATTCTTTAAAAGAATGTTTTCAAAAGAGGACAAAATTAAAGTAAGTACATACGATGGTATTTCTTCTTCAGAATATGTAGGTGATGAAATTTCAGATGAAGAGCTTTTAAAGTTAGGAGAGAAGATAGATAAAAATCCTAGTGTTGACCCATCTAAAAATCTAACTGAACAAAATATTGTTCCTGAGAAAAAAGAAGAAGATTTAACTGGTATCGTAGATAAGGAAAGTGTTCTTGGTCAATTAAACTCATTAATAGATGAGAAGAAGAAAATACAAGATGAATTAAAAACTGCTCAAGGAGATGTCTTAAAGCAATTAAGAAAGAATTTAGCTACTGTAAAAGGAAATATAAAGCAATTAAAGGAAAGCGAAAATATTAAAGAAGAGGTTTCAAAACCAGGATTTCTTCCTGCTGACTTTTACAGTAAAAAACAAGCATCAACATTAAGTAATGTATTACCTCAAGAAAGCAGAGCTAGAAATAACTATGTGGTTAAAAAACCATTAGGAATGGATGTCTCGAACTCTATATTTGCTAAGAGAATTGCTAGTGGAGAGATGAGTGATATGGAGGCTAATAATATATTATATAGACTATTTGTTTCCCCTAGCAAAAAGGCATATTGGGGAGATGCTGCTACAGCTACTAAGATGGCTATTTATGGATTGAATGATGAGGGTGAAAAAATTCATAAAGCATTAACTTATGAAGAAGCTTTATCTATAGATAGAACATTTAGGTCTATGGCCAACTGGGCTAAAGATAATGGAGGAAAGTCTGGTAGTAAATATAAAGCAACATTATTTCCTACGTTTGGTAATTTACCAGAAACTACTGTTGAGGTTCTTGATAAGAATGGGAACATAAAAACTGTAACATTATTTAGTGATATATATGATTCACAAGATAATAGAACATCAGTTAAAAATGGTTATGGAGTTACTGCTGCGTTTAAGGGAGAGAAAGGGATTGATATAACGCCAGCAAAAAGAGATTACTTTGTTCCAAATTCTATTATAAAAGAATGGGAAAAGAACGTGAAAGGATTTAGTCCAAAAGTTTTTAAGCAACAGCAAAGACTAGCAAGGTTAACAGACAAAGAAGGGAAACCTTACTTACAATCAGACAGAGGATTATTTGGAGTTGGTATAACTGGTATAGCAGATAAAGAAACTTCTGATGCTCAAAAGAGACTTGAAAGTGATGTTAGAGGAGAAAGAGGTAAAAAAGGAGCTGTTGTAAAAGGAGATATAGAATTTGGAAGAGAATCAGATAAGCCAGAAGATTGGACTAAAGATCAATTTGTTCAGTTTAAGTCTGTAGAAGATTGGAAGAAATCTAATTTAAAATACGGAAGATATAACGTAAAAGACATTCCTGTTGAATTAATGAGAAATACAGGAGATGCTTTAGCTTGGGCCACTAATCATTTACCAACAGCAAAAGAAGTTAATTTTAGTAACCCTAATATATTTGAGCAAGGTCAAGAAAACTTTAAAAGTTATATTGATGGATTAGGCCTAAAAGGAATAAAAGTAGAGCCTTTAGGTGCTTGGTATAATGCTAATCTTGATTACGTAAGGCTTGACAGTCCTTCTGGTTCTTTAACTATAGACTTAAATGAAGGTGACGATGATTTAAACAATCAGCAATTAAAAAGATTAAATGATTGGATTAAGGTTGCTCAAGATGACCCTCGTGCTGAATTTATTCAACACTTTAATAATTCATTTAATAAAGACCTTGCTGTGTCTAAAACAATCATTAAAGAAGAGGCATTAGGAAATAAATTCACTTTAACGTTTGGAAGCCAAACTGGCAGGGATATAACTGTTACAAATGAAGATGGTAAAATTGCTGCTCAAGACTATCTTAATGAAATAGAATTTACAAATGAATATTATAAAAAGATAAAAGAAGATGCAGAATCTTTTTCACAAGAATATAATAGTGCATTAAAACCATCTGTAGATAAATTTAAAAAAGCTCAAGAAGATTCTGAAAGAGCTATTTCTTTATTAGACAAAGAGTTTGAAACTCTTCAAAGTAAATTTGACCAAAATCAGATTAAAGATGATGAGTTTAAAATTCAAACAAATGATATCAATAATAAAATATCTTTAATACAAGAAAATTTATCTAAGAGTTACTCTCAATTACAGACTGAGGTAGGTAATAATAAAGGAGTATTAGACGTTATAAAAAAACAATCTGATGATTTAGCTGTAGCTAATGCTAATTTAACTGTATTAGCGGATGATATTAAAGATTTAGCAGCTATAGAAACAGCTAGAGTTATGGCTGATAATACAGGCCCTAGAACTGTTTTAGGTCATATAGCTGGAGCTTTTGTAAATGGGATGTACAAACCATTTATAGCAACTGTTTCTTTAGCTTCTGATGCATTAATAAATCTTGGTGTATATCCAGAAAGGATGACAAAAGAAGAAGCATTCAAAATGAACAATGAATGGAAAGAAGATTTTTTGTATGGAGAGTTATCAGATGCACTAGAGAAGTCTATAGGTATAGATATGTCAGAAGGTTATGAGTCAAGACTTAGTTTTCCAGGTCAAGCTATTTATGGAATGTCTGAATCTATAGGTACTCAATTTAATTCATTAGTAGCGATATTTAAAGGAACTCCATTAGCAGGAGTAGCATCAACATTAGGATTTGCTTCTCAGTCTTACACTCAAATGGAAGAAGAGATACTAAAAAATCCAGAGTTAAAAGATATACCAGAATATCAAAAGAAATTAATGACTATTCCTTATGCTATGGGAATGTCGCTTATTGATAAGTGGGGATATGGAAAGTTAACAGCTGGTAAAAGTTCTGTTACTCAAAGGTTAATGGTTTCTGTTGTAAATCAAGCGTTAAAGAAAGCTCCTAAGAATGCAACATTAGAAACTATTGAAGCCCTTATTAAAGGAGATATTAAAAGTAATGCTGCTAAATTTGTTTTAGCTATAAACAGGGCTGGTCTTGTTGAAGCTGAAACAGAAGCAATACAGGCCGCTACATTAGATGTAGGATTAAAAGAGTTAGCAGATAATATGCTTGGACTTGATGCTTTTAATCAAGGAAACACTTTTGATGACTATGTAAAGTTAGTGTTCAAGAACGCTGCTATGGGTTATATAGGTGGTGGTGTCTTAGGGGGAACTATTAAGACTGCTAAGTTTTTTAAAGATGGAAGAGTAGATTTAATTAATCCAGAAGATTATGATTTTTTTAGATTAGTAAATGGAGATACTGACCTTAAAAAAACTTTAACAGCTGATGTTGCTAATCAATTTGTAAGAGGAGACATCTCAAAACAAGAAGCAGAAGATTTAATGGTTGCTGTTGAGAATCTAAATCAATTAGATAAAAAGATTCATAAAGATATAACTGGAGATGATAGGTTGAAAATGGTTGCTTTAATGAGTAGAAAGCAAAAAATTCAAGAAGAGATAGAAGGCCTTGATGAATCTCAAAGAAACTTAACAAATCCAGCGTTAGAAAGTATTAACATTCAAATGGAAGAGATTGTTAAAAGAACTGATGAAAGAATAAAGAAACAAGCAGAATATGATCAAAAAGACGAACAAGGGTTATCAAGTGAAGTCGGAGAAGGGCAAGAACCTATCGAAACCCAGCCTATCGAAGGGGCAAGCGATCAAGAGGTTGCTACAGGTGGAGTGGTTCAAGAAGAACAAACAGAAGTAATACCTACAGAAGAATTAACTACTGAAACTGAAGTAACACCTACAGAGCCACAGAAGATTACATCTGTAATGACTACTGGTGAAACTCAAATTGAATCTGATTTAATAGGTACGGATGTAAGTACAGGTAAGCAACTTAAAACTGCTGATATTCAAACTGGAGAAGTTACATCTGAATTTAGAGAAGATAGAAATCCTACTAAAGGAAAGGTTGTAAATGTTGAAGCTGACCCTAAAAATAAGAATGTTGAGCGATTAATATTAGAGGATGGAACTGTATTAAATAGAAATAAGAATACAGGCAACATTACTTTAAACAATAAAGTTAAAGCATCTACTGTAGATACAGAAGTTAAAGGTGAAGCTGCCGCTAAGAATGAGTTTGATGAGTTATCTGATATAAATAAACTAACATCTCCAAAGAAAAAGAGAGATGCTATGAAAGCATTTAATGAAAAATATGGAGATAAAGCTACTCGTATTTCAGAAATAGATAGTAAATTTACATCCATTGTAAATCAATTACAAAAACAAAATTTAATTAAAAAGAAATGTTAATATGGAAAATCTATTAAGCCCACAGGAAATAGAAATGATTAATGAGTTAGGACAGATGGAGTTGGAAGCAAGCCAACTTTATTTGCATTTAGCTAACTCTATGAAGACTATAAACTTTTTTGGTGCTGCATCATTCTTCACTAATGAGTCGAATACAGAAAGAGAGCATTACGCCAAATTAGAGGACTTCATGAACAACTTAGGAGAGCAACTGGAGGTAAGAGCTATCTCTGCTGTTAAAGCTCCTATAAACGACTTAATGGAGGCTTTTCAAGCGGCCCTAGAAGCTGAGATGGATTTGTTAGGTGAGTATGAAGAAGCATGGGAGAAATCATCTCCTAAGACAAAGGCTTTATTACATCACTTCATTGAGTTACAAACGGAGAGTGTTGGTGAGTATGGAGATTTAATTGCTAGACTAAGTAGAACTAGTGAACCTATTTTAATTGACCAAGAATTAGCGAAGTAATATGGCGGATTGTGAATACACGATAGCAGGAGATGATAGAATCTACTCTGAAAGCGAGTTCAAGAAACTTTTAAGTGAAGGTTATCTTGATAAGGTAATGATTGAGAATAAAATCAAAATTAGAAATATTAAGCCTAATGAAGAGTTAGCTAAAATATTTCAAATGCCTGCTGCTATTCAACCTGCCGCTGAAGTTAAGACAGAGGAAACTGTTACTCCTGTTGCTGAGGTTAAGACTGAAGAGGTAACGCCTACTGAAACTGTTATAGAAGAAGTTGTTACTCCTACAGAAACTGTCACAAAAACAGAAGAAAAGGTGACAGAACCTACTGCTGAAGCTGTTACACAAGAAAAATCATTTGATGACAGAGTAGCTGAAGATTTAGCTGAAGCATTTGGATCTGATGTAGATTTTGCTAAAAAAGCAATAAGTAATTTTGAAAAATATAATAATGGAGAAATGTCTCCTAAAGAATATGTTAAATCAAAAGGTTTTTCAGAAGGAGATACTCTTTTTGATGAAGATTTTGAAGGGGGTAGTAAATCTTTTTCAGAATTAACAGAAGAAGAATTTAAAAATTTTGCTGATAAAAGTGCTGAATCTGAAAGTAAATGGATAAATTCAGCTAGACAAAGAGTTCAATCTGAAACTGTAACAGAGCCTACTGCTGAAGTAACTTCAGAAACTAAACAACCTACAAGAGAAGAAACAGCTGCTAAAAATTTAGCCGACTTCCTAAGAACAGGTAAGATGGAAAAAGGAACTGCTATGGCTCTTCCTTTACCTGGATTTGATAAGCTATGGAATGGTACAATAGAAACTGTTGCTAAAGCTATTGAAGTAGGTGGTGTTACTGCTGGTAATCTTAGACAATCTATTGAGTCTGGTATGAAAGCATTAAAACAAACTGATGCTTACAAAGCTATTACAGACCCTAAAGAAAGAGCTAAAATAAGTCGTGAATATAAAAAGCAATTATTAGAAAAAATACCACAGTTTTATAATATAGATACTGATAATTTAAGAGGAGCTGAGTTTAATGACTTCAATCAAAAGTTAGAAGAAAGTAAAGATAAAACTTTATCTAATAAAGAGTTTAATGCTTTAAAAGCTGAAGCTAAGAAATTTGTAAATGACAATCTCCCTGCTGATAGCTATAAAAAATCAGAGGTTCAATCTTATGTAAGAAATAATTTTGATAAGGCTAAAACAGTAGAAGATATACAAAAGAACTTAGATAAGGTTAATAGTATAATGACTACTAAAGAAGCTAAAATTGAAACAGCAGAAGCTAAACAAGCTGAGAAAGATAGAAAATCAGCTGCTAAAAGGATTAAAACAAAAGTAAATCCTAGAGGTAAGTTTATGTCTGTTAAATCTGGAGACACTAGAAAAAGTAAAGTGTCTATTGATGCTCAAGAAAAGATTGACTCAATGAGAGAGCAAGGCATGTTTGAAGATGATTACTTAAACTCTTTGAATAAAGAAGATACTGATGCTCTTGAAGCTCAAGTAGATGAAATATTAGGCATAGGTAAAGAAGAAAGAAAAACTCAATTAAAAGAGAAAAGAACTGAAAAGAAAACAGATGAAGCTACTATATTACAAGCCCTATCTAAACCAGATGAGATATTAAATAGTGAGGATCAAATAAATGATAGATTCGCTAAAAATAGAGGTGCTGTCATTGTAATTAAAGACGAAGATGGCAATGAGGTATCAATGAGTAAGGGTGATTTTGCAAACTACATGAAAGAAAATCCTGATGCTGATTTAACTGGCTCTAAGTTTTACAAGAGTAAGTCGAAAGACATGGGTAGATTAAAAGAGAAATATACCCCTGGTGTATTAGGGAAGCTTAGGAGACTAGCTATGGGTCCATTAAGGAATTTAGAAACATACGTTTCTGACTTATCTAAAGGTTCTAGAAAAATGAGGGATTGGATGAGTAAAAAAGTTGATGAAATATCATTTGCTAGTTTACAGAAATTAGAAGAGGCTTATTACTTGAAGAGAGAAGTAATAAAAGGATTAGATAAAGTATTTGGAACAGCTGGTGGTTTTTCAAACTCTGACTTGATATTAAATCAAAAAAGTGGAATACAATCTGATGCTGGAACTGAAAACGCTACAGACCTTACAAATGGAGAAATTCTTGATATTTACAATTTAGTTAGAAGTGAATATGATGGTAAAGAAATAGACCCTAAGAAAGTTGAAAGAAATAGAGAAAGAGTTAGAGTAGCTAACCAAATAGATCCAGATGAAGTAATTAGATACGTAGAAAGCAATCCTCAATTAAAAGAAGCTTGTGATTTTGTTGCTGATAAATTCAATAAAGATTATAGACCTTTGTTTGCTCCTACTTATGAAACTGTTTCTGGATTTAAAATGCCAGATGGATATTATTATCCAGAGCCTGCTGCTGATGTAAGTGCTGCTGATGTAATGAATTTAGAGGATAGTCCTAAAGCTATGTCGGCAATGGTTCCTAATTTAAGGTTAAGAAAAAATTACAATGGAGCATTCCAAGTAACTGATATTAGAGAAAAACTAGATAACTATATTAACTCTATGACTCATGCAAAAGCGTTTATACCTATTGTAGAATCAATGAGACCGTTATTTTCGGATATAAATAGACCTAGAGTATTAGAAAAACTTGGAAATACAGATAAATACAACGACTTAAAACAAACATTAGAAAGAATTTTTGCTGGTAAATCTGCTTATGAGGATCAAACTGGATTTGATAAAGATTATGGAATGATAGCAAATTTTGCTACTGTAGGAGCATTAATATTTAGACCTAAAGCTATTGCTCAACAGGCCTCTGCATTTGTCAATTATTATCCAGCAGGTAAACTAGAAGGAGTGGATGCAATAGATGTGGCCGCATCAGTAGTTCCTGTAACTAAAGAACAACGTAAATTTTGGTTAGATTTTTACAGAAAAAATCCATATTTATATGAAAGATTATCTGGAAGTAATACATCAATAGATGCTCAAGCTCTTCAATCTGATATAGATAAAATAGCAAATGATTATTTGAGAGGAGCGATAGATATGGTTACATTCTTAGGTATGCTATCTATTAAAACTGGTGATGCATTATCTGTTGCTACTCCATACGGAGGAGAAGGATTTGCAATGGCTCACTTTAAGAAAAGGTTTAAAGAAAATGGAGGGGATTATGAAGATGCTAGAAACTATGGAATACAACAATGGTTTAAGCAAACTGAAAGAACTCAGCAACCATCTAAAGACCCAACAGCTATATCTACAGCTAGTCAAA
>Ga0078894_10001218_pt1 | contig 18918 bp, 14 predicted proteins | sample LauGreSu1BDMLBSD_2_FD_67506 | JGI IMG/M metagenome (GOLD analysis project Ga0078894, IMG submission 67506) | Freshwater lake microbial communities from Lake Michigan, USA - Su13.BD.MLB.SD (version 4) (version 4) | ecosystem: Environmental > Aquatic > Freshwater > Lake | place: Lake Michigan... | reverse complement strand
TACACAAAGCATCTTTGAAAAGGTGATCAAGGAAATTGGCAAGTATGATATCCCCTATTTTAAAAGTTGGCTTTATAGTGTTTCAAAGAATCACTGTTTGATGGAACTTAGAAAAAGTCCTACAAGATTTAATTACACCAATGATGATATTTCAGCACTAGAAATTCAATCTGATGATGATGCGGAATTAGAAATAAATGAGTTTATAAAAGCGGAAAAAATCTTAACACTGGAAAAAGCTTTACAATTAATCAAAGAAGAACAGCGGATTTGCATCACATTATTTTATCTGAATAAGAGATCTTATAAAGAAATAGAACAACTAACAGGCAATTCATTTCAAGAAATAAAAAGCCATATCCAAAATGGCAAAAGAAATCTACGAATCATCATAAAACGGCTAGAGCATGAAAATTAAAGAACTGAATGATAAAACCAATTCAAAAAGCCAAGAAGAGATGGTAGATTACTTGATAGGCAAGGATGCAGCGTTACAAAAGCATGAAGCCGAGGATGCCCTAATGAACGATCCATTTATTGCTGATGCCATAGAAGGATTATACGGCAATTTTAATGATCAAGAACTCAATCAAGTAAAAAACAAACTCAATAACTTTATATCAAATAAGGTAAAAAACCAAAAAAACAGATCTACCAAAGCTATTTCGTTCCCTCTATGGATAGTACTCCTATCAATTGTTTTATTACTAATATCAATTGCAGGATATATTTTAATTCGCTTTATGTTAGATTAGATCACTGATATTGAATATACATTGGTACTGGCTTAAGGGCGAGCAGTTCACTTGGAGTAAGCAAACGCTTAGGAGACTCCCTCAAATCGTTTTTGTAAAATAATTTGAAGCCCGTAAACTGCAGAGGCTCTGCATATACAAATTGCTTGTAAGTATTGATTTTACGAGCCGGGGCGCCCCAACCATCCATATCCATTACAAATTGTACTTCAGGAATTACTTTGATAGACTTCACATCCTTTATCATTCCTTGCGTAAAACGGTGAAGCACCAGAATCTTTGGAGGTAAATTATATTTCTTTACAAGCGAAGCAAGATAATTGGCGGCATAGTTAACATCAGATGCATCAAAGCTACCAATCACAGAGCCTGGTTTTTGTCCTCCTTTCATTGAGAATTCAGGATCTATTCCAAGGTGTACCTTGGGGTTTTTGAGGTATTGTTCAATTACTGGAATTTCTTTTTCTAAACTGCTCAAACCAACTTGGATATCAAGAAAAACAATTGCATTGATCTCTTCTGCCATAGCGATCACCTTGTCGATTTGAGATGTTGGCATCCGAAGCCTATACATTCCTCCATTACCAGGTGAACCTTGTGCAGTGGTTACGATGTAATGAAGTGCAGGGATAACAGGCGTTCCAGGATCAGCTTTTTCCCAAGCGCGTAACTCTTGCTTTAATTTAGCAAACATTTGGTCTTTGGGCAACTCACCCAATATACCCATTCGGGTAGAATATAAATTTCCATAGTAAGCAATGATCCTATTAAAAGGCAATATTGCACCTTCAAGGGGATATTTTCCATTGAACTTCCATTTAACTGAGCTATCACCATTCAACATCTTATTGATTCTTTTTCTATACTCTGAAGAGTCTATCGTTTTAACTTTAACGACAACACTCTCTTTCTCAACAAGTGAATTTGACTGAACAGCAGGATCAGATTGTGCACTCGAGCAACCACAAAAAAGTAATAAAAATAAAAAATGAATTAAGCTTGAAAATATCAGTTTGTTTACCATAGTTGATTTGTTTAAACGCTATTTAACAGCCTTCAATTGTAAAATTATCAATAAAAAGGGTAAAATGAGTGAGCTGAATGAACTACCTTTACAACTTAATAACGAATTAACAAGTTTGGATTTCTCTTCATTTCATTTTCACGAATCATTACAGGAAAGCATTGCGAGTAGTGGCTACAAAAACCCTACGCCAATCCAAGAAAAGGCCATACCAGTAATTTTGGAAGGCAATGACATTATTGCTTCAGCACAAACAGGCACTGGGAAAACAGCTGCATTCTTACTTCCTATCCTGCATAAGTTAATGTCAGGAGCATATAACGACAATGAAGTACATGCCCTGATAATAGTTCCAACCAGGGAATTGGCGATTCAAATCAGCGGTCATCTAGATGGCCTGACCTACTTCAGTTCGGTAAGTTCAATTGCCATATATGGTGGTGGAGACGGAGAGAGTTTTGTGAGGGAAAAACAAGCGCTTTCAAAAGGTGCTGACATCGTTGTTGCTACACCAGGCAAACTCATTTCACATTTGAACATGGGATATGTGAAAATGAAAGAATTAAAGTACTTGATACTGGATGAAGCGGATAGAATGCTTGATATGGGTTTTTATGATGACATCATGAAAATCATCTCCTACTTGCCAAAAGAAAGGCAGACATTGATGTTTTCAGCTACAATACCACCAAAGATCAATCAGCTTGCAAAATCAATTCTAAAATCACCGGTTGAAGTTAGTGTGGCACTTTCAAAACCTCCTGAGAGCATCTTACAACAAGCATACATAGTATACGAAGGACAAAAGATTCCATTGGTCAGGAATATCCTGTCAAATAAATCACACCAATCCATTCTGATTTTTTGTTCTAAAAAGCAAACAGTCAAGCAACTCACACAGCAATTACAGAAGTTGGGATTCAATGCGATGGATATCCATTCAGACCTTGAACAAAACCAACGTGAAGAAGTATTGCTATCATTTGCTTCAAAGCGATTACCAATACTAATCGCAACAGATATTCTAAGCAGGGGTATAGATATAGACCAAATAGATCTGGTAATTAATTATGATGTACCATCAGACGGCGAAGATTATGTTCACCGCATAGGAAGAACAGCGAGAGCAGAAACAAAAGGAACAGCAATCACACTTGTTAATCAAGAAGACCAATATAAATTCAAGAGAATTGAGAAACTCATTGGAAAAGTGGTTGACAAAATGCCAATCCCTGTAGAATTAGGTGAAGGACCGTCTTATGAGGACTCAAAAAAACCAACTCAAAAACACAGAGAGGGTTTTGAAAAAAGAAAGCAATCAACAACCAATAAAACAGATGCTGTAAAGGGTGTTAGAAAACAAATTACAATTTCCAAAAAAAACAGCACATCATAAGAAATGCCTGAATTGATTAAAGCTTCAATTCAGGCATTTTAAAATCAACTATTTATTTTACTGAAAGTGATTTTTCAGTTTTTTCATTCCTGAAAACCACCACTCCATCGAAAACATCTACAATAACAGGTTTTGATTTATCAATTGATGAACCCAGGATTTTTTTTGATAACTGGTTCACGATCTCTTTTTGAATTAATCTCTTTAATGGTCTTGCTCCGAATTGTGGATCATAGCCATGCTCAACCAAATAATCAATAGCATAATCACTGAATACAAGATCAATAGAGGATTTTTTAACCAGCTCCTTCAAGTTTTTCAATTGTATTTCAATTATTTTTTTGACTTCCTTCTTCTTTAATGGCTTGAACATGATAATTTCATCAACCCGATTTAGAAACTCTGGTCTAACAGTTTGCTTAAGGAGGTTCATAACATCAATTTTCACTGTTTCAGCAACCTGATCAAGTTCATCAACATCAGCTTTATCGAATGCATCTTGAATAAGATGACTTCCGATATTGCTCGTCATAATGATCAACGTGTTTTTGAAATTCACCACCCTACCTTTATTGTCTGTCAACCTTCCATCATCAAGCACCTGTAAAAGTATATTCCATACATCAGGGTGAGCTTTTTCAATTTCATCCAACAATACTACACTATAAGGCTTTCGTCTAACAGCTTCTGTAAGCTGACCACCCTCCTCATATCCAACATAGCCTGGAGGAGCTCCAACCAACCGTGATACAGTATGCTTTTCCTGGTATTCACTCATGTCGATTCTCGTCATCAACCGCTCATCATCAAAGAGATAAGAAGCAAGTGTTTTTGCAAGTTCTGTTTTACCAACTCCCGTAGTTCCAAGAAAAATGAATGATCCAATGGGCCTGTTTGGATCTTGAAGTCCTGCCCTACTTCTTCGTATAGCATCTGCAACAGCAGTAATTGCTTCTTCCTGACCAACTACTCGTTCATGTAAATGATCCTCCAGATGCAATAATTTTTCCATGTCGCTCTGAAGCATTTTAGAGACAGGAATACCCGTTGCTTTCGCAATATTTTCTGCAATGTCTTCAGCATCAACTTCTTCTTTCAACAATCTTTTTTCAGATGATGCCAATAATTCATCAGAATATTTTGTGATGATCGCTTCTTTTTCTTTCATTTTTCCATAACGGATTTCAGCAACCATTCCGTAATCTCCTTCCCTCTCTGCTTTTTCTGCTTGCATCTTCAGAGCTTCAATGTCTGACTTAGCCTGTTGAACTTTTTCTACAAGGTCCTTTTCTTCCTTCCATTTTGACTTCAGGGTATCACGTTGTACAGACAAATTCGCAAGCTCTGTGTTAAGTTCCTTCAGCTTAAGATCATCATTCTCTCTCTTAATGGCTTCCCTTTCAATTTCAAGCTGTCTTATTTGTCTCTCTAATTTATCAAGCTCCTCTGGCATTGAATTCATTTCCAATCTCAATTTAGCAGCGCTCTCGTCAATTAAGTCAATTGCCTTATCTGGCAAGAAGCGATCTGTTATATAGCGATTTGAAAGCTCTACTGCTGCGATGATGGCTTCATCTTTAATTCTAACGTGGTGATGCGTTTCATATCTGTCCTTTAAACCACGAAGAATTGATATGGCGTCTTCAACTCCAGGTTCGTCGATCATCACTTTTTGGAACCTCCTTTCCAAGGCCTTGTCTTTCTCAAAATATTTTTGATACTCATTCAACGTGGTTGCACCAATAGCTCTTAATTCGCCACGAGCCAAGGCAGGCTTCAAAATGTTAGCAGCGTCCATAGCGCCGTCTCCACCTCCAGCACCAACCAAGGTGTGAATTTCGTCGATGAATAGAATAATCTCGCCATTGCTACCAGTAACTTCTTTGACTACCCCTTTCAATCTCTCTTCAAATTCACCTTTGTATTTGGCGCCTGCTATAAGCAAACCCATATCCAATGCATAGATCAATTTGCTTTTAAGATTATCAGGAACATCGCCATTTAGTATTCTCATTGCAAGTCCTTCTGCAATGGCTGTTTTACCTACCCCCGGTTCACCTACAAGGATGGGATTGTTCTTGGAACGCCTTGTGAGGATGTGAAGCGTACGCCTTATCTCTTCATCCCTGCCAATCACTGGATCTAATTTACCCAACCTTGCCATGTCAATTAAATTCTTGGCATACTTATTCAGTGAATTGAATTGGGTTTCCTGGGTTTGACTCTTTACTTTTTCTCCTTTTCGTAAATCTTTTATTGATTGTATTAACCCTTTCTCTGTTAGACCTTGTTCCTTCAATAATTTCCCAGTTGAATCATTAGACGTAACCAATGCGATTAAAATATGCTCCGGAGTAACAAATTCATCCCCAAATGAAGCAATGAGTGACGCAGATTTTAACAGAATATTATTTGCCTCACGGCTTAAAGTTTGTGCAGGTTCGCCTGAATGCTTTGGCAACTTATCCAACACTTCCTTTAACTTTGTGTGAAGTACATTGATGGAAACATTGTTTTTTTTCAAAAGATATTCTACGGGAGAATTCTTTTGATCCAATAGTGCCAACAAAATATGTTCACTTTCAATCTGTGAGTGACTTGCATTAAAAGCAAGTTGTTGAGCAGATTGAATTACTTCTGAAGCTTGTATTGTAAAATTATTCAAGTTCATAATGATTGATTTATACAAATAACACCGCAAAACAACTACCAACTAATAAAACAGGAAATTATGTCACATAAATTGATCAAAACATGTCTCAAATTCAGTCCAGTATTGATTTTTATGCTATTATTTCAGTTGGCGGGTGCGCAAACCGATTCAATTCAGCTTATTAATATTCTAACCAAATATGAAAAATCTTTAGGTAAGAATTATGCTGTTGTTATAAATAAAAATGGAAAAAATGTTTTTTCAAAAGAAACCATCGATTTTAAGCTCAAATCTGCAGCACCAATTGGCGACTGTAGCAAGTGGTTAACTACTGCGCTAACCTTAATTTATGTTGATGAGGGTAAAATCAAACTTGATGATCCTATCAGCAAATACATCCCGATATTTGAAAAATACATGAAGGGCTATATAACAATAAGACATTGCCTTTCACAAACTTCAGGAATAGAATCTGAAGCCCAAGGGGTTTTGAAAATAACACAGAAGAGTAAGTTTGAAACACTTGAAGAAGAAGTTAACTATTATGCGAGCAAAAAAGCCATTGTTGATAATCCTGGTACTTATTTTACATATGGTGGTATTGGTTCTAATATCGTGGCAAGGGTTCTTGAAGTAATTACAAATAAAACATTTGATAGAATTGCTATAGAAAAACTTTTCAGACCACTTGGCATGAAAACAGCAAGTTTTTACAGTGAAAAAGGAGCTGTCAACGCATCCTATGGTGCAATGGCAAGCGCATTTGACCTGAATAATTTTTTACAGATGATCTTAAACAATGGCATGTTTAACGGGAAGAAAGTGTTGAGTGAAAATTCAATATCCGAAATTAAAAAAACACAGTTCCCAACCATAAAAACAAGATTCACCCCAGATGACATAAAAGGCTATGATTATGCGATGGGTACTTGGAAAAAGTCTGATGCAGACCCTAATAAAATATCAATGCTGTTATCGCCTAGTTTCACAGGCTCCTGGATGTGGATCGATCTTGAAAAAAAATATACCGGCGTTATAATTTTAGAAACCCCTTCATCCTTCAGCAAGCTTGATTTTTTTGAGGAGTTTAGTGGCGCCATCAAATAAAAATTAAGAATTAAACTACAGATGCCATTAAATATGAATAAAAACGCCCACTTAGTTAAAACCATTGCAGAACAACTTGGTTTTGACCAGTGCGGAATTGCAAAAGCAGTTCGACTTGATGATGATGCAAGGAGATTGGAAAAATGGCTGAACAAAGGATTTCATGGAGAAATGGCATACATGGAGAATCATTTCGAACTAAGAGTTGATCCATCCAAATTAGTACCTGGTGCCAAGTCTGTTATCACATTATTGTACAACTATTTCCCAAAACAAAAACAAGAAGAGGGTTCACCTAACATTGCGAAATACGCATTTGGCAAAGACTATCATGAAGTAATTCGAGAAAAATTACATTCCTTTTTATTTTTATTGAGAGAATCATTGGGAGAAATACAAGGAAGGGGATTTGTTGACTCAGCACCAGTTTTAGAAAGGGCATGGGCAGAAAGAAGTGGTCTGGGTTGGATTGGGAAAAATGGCAACCTGATTAACACTAAAAAAGGTTCATTCTTTTTTATCGCTACACTCATTTCTGATATTGAACTTGAGGCAGATACTCCACTAAAGCAGGACTATTGTGGCACCTGCAATAGATGCGTAGAAGCATGTCCTACCAATGCCATTTTACCTGAAAAAGCGCTTGATGCATCGAAATGCATCTCATATTTCACCATTGAAATGAAATCAATGGAGTTGAAAGATGAATTGAAAAATAAAACAGCAGATTGGATTTTTGGATGTGATATATGTCAGGATGTATGCCCTTGGAATAGGTTTAGCAAACCAACAAAAGAGAAGAATTTCGATGCTATTGAAGAAGTGCTGTCTTTTTCTTTCGATGATTGGAAGTCGCTTAACAAAGAATCCTTCAAGATCATCTTCAAGGATTCTGCGATCAAAAGAACTAAATGGGAAGGCATGATGAGAAACATATCATACCATTCAAAAAGCCTAATTAAAGAAGATGAATCCTAAAATTCTTTTTTCAAATTATCTAAACTTTGTTGAAGTGCAGGTCCTTTAATATCAGAAGCCATCATACCATATACTTTTTCCCAAGGATACCAAGCCAGTTTTTCAACAATAAACCAAACCACTTGAACTGAATCCTTTCGTTGTGCGATACTAAATCCTGAATGAATCAGTTTTTCGCCAACTAATTTGATCTCCATTGCAATACCATCAACTGTCTTTTCCGTAAATAAGATCTCATTTTGAGATCCGGCATTATTATTCCAGTTTATTTTATCACCTGCAGTTAAAGTGTCTTTTAACTTACTTATAGTTACTGGGCTTGCTGATTTCAACAATAAATTCCAGCTTTCCCAAGTATCGAGATCCTCTAATTTTTTTTGAACAATTTCTTTTTGACCTGCGATCATTACCCACTTTGAAGTCATCACTTCATCAGGAAAAAATGACGAGAAAATCGCCATCAACATAAAAAGCAATGAAAGTATAAATAATGCAGTTTTAAATTTAGATCTCATCATTCCCATTTAAAAACTTTGATCGCAATAGCATATAAGAAAACACCCCAAATAAGCAAATAAGAAAGTTGCGTTGTACAATCCGCTAGATGAGCTCCTTCAAAAGCGACATTGCGCATTGCCTCATTGAGGTACGTGAGTGGAAGCACTTTACAGATTGGCTGAAGCCAGGTTGGGAAGTTATCAATTTGAAAAAAGGTTCCAGCCAATAAAAACTGAGGAAGTGTTACCAGATTTGCGAAAGGAGGAATGGCACTTTCATTGTTTGCAAGTCCGCTCACTATAAAACCGAATCCCATAAAAACAATCAGACCAACTAAACTTAATACCAACAGTTCAACAAAAGTTATCAAGCCATTCACCAAGGTGAAATTAAAAGCAAAATGACCGATTGAAAGAATAACAATGGCAGTGATCAATTGAAAAATAATTCTTCCTATTCCTTCTCCCAAAACAATATAAGACCGCCTGATGGGTGTTGCAAAAAACCGTTTTAATACCAGCGTCTGTCGTAAATTGAAAAAAATAAATGCTACGCCAAATACTCCAGCACTCAACAATGAAAAACCCAATTGTCCAGGCAATATGAAATCGATTGTTCTATAAACCCTTCCAGGCAATGTTTCTTTTACAACAAATGCATAGGTTTCTTTTTGGGGAAGATTTGCCTGATCAAGTTCGCCAATGGCTTTTTGAATGATTGATTGCAATAAACCAATCCTATCAGCTGCGGCAGTAGAAGTTGTTATATCAATTGCATATTTGGGGAATGCAAGTGGGTTTACTTCTCGAATGTTGATGATCGCAGTGATATGACCTTTTTCAAGATCCTCCTTTGATTTTTTATAGGGCTGAGTGAGTACCTTAAGATTATTTCCAGCTAGTAGCTTTTCATATATCGGATTGTCGTTTTTAGATGCTGCATCAAAAGCCACCCGAATGACAGGGGCCGTTGAACTCAAAAATCCAAAAACCAATATAAAAATGATGGGGAATAAAAAACTAAAAATCACAGCAGAGGGACTTCTGAAAATAGACCTTAAACTCGCTTTTGCAATTGCGAGCATCCCCGTAAACTGACTGTAATTTCCTGTACCATCTTTTCTCATTGCTCAAATGTACATGATGGATCGCAATTCTAAGAGAATGAAATACCTCTGTTTAATGTAGAATTAGATCAAAAGGTAACTTTGTCTTGATCTCTCCCTTTTCATTTTTCAAGGATTCTATTTGTTTATAGAGCTGATAATTTTCTTTTCCAATATTCTTTTTGATTGATGCCTCTGTAAATTCTGTTGGATATTGATCAAAAATTTGTTCTAAAATGGATTTAGGCTCTGGATAAACCTTCAAACGGTAATCCTTGACTGCACTTGTTTTAACAGCATGAGAAATGGCATCTTCCATTGAACCCAATTGATCAACCAATCCCAATTGAAGTGCCCTGGACCCCGTCCATACCCTACCCTGTGCTATACTATCAATGTACTCAAGAGATTTCTTTCTTCCATCTGCAACCCTGGTTTTGAAATCTAAGTATATCTGATCAACTTGAGATTGCATGATCTTTGATTCAAATTCTGTCATTGGCCTGGTTAAGGAAGGAGCATCTGCATGCTCAGAAGTTTTAACACGATCAAATGTTACACCAAGTTTATTTTCCATGAATCCAGAAACATTTGGAATTATTGCAAATACACCTATTGAGCCTGTAATTGTTTTAGGATCTGCAAATATCTTGTTTGCGTTACAAGCAATATAATAACCCCCGCTTGCTGCAACATCACCCATGGAAACAACGACAGGCTTACCTTCCTTGCGAATTAAATCAAGCTCTCTCCAAATGATCTCGCTTGCTAAGCTACTTCCTCCAGGTGAATTGATGCGCAATACAATTGCCTTTGTGTTTTTATCATATCTGAGTTTTCTTAAAAGAGATAGATATTCATCTGAACCTATTTGACCGGACTTACCCTTTCCATATACAATCTCACCTTCAGCAATAACCAAGGCAATTTTGTCTTTTGAAAAACCCGACAATGTATTGATAGATTTTTGATATTTATGAAGTCGAATAAAATTGATTGCTCCCCCTTTTTCGATACCAATTTTTTTCCTGATCTCGTCTTTTACTTCATCATCATATTTGATTCCGTCGATCAATTTATTTTTCACAGCATCCTCAGGCTTCATGATAAGGAAATCATTGGCCATTTTTTTGAGGGAATCTGAATTTAGACCTCTTGCAGAGGCAGTTCCATCGATTAAACCATCATATAGATCATTTAGCCATACAGTGGTTTGAGCACGATTGGCTTCAGTCATTTTTGACTCCCGGAAAGGTTCAGTGGCACTTTTAAACTTACCTGCGTAAAAAACTTGAGTATTGATCTGAAGTTTATCCAACAAGTTTTTGAAATAAACATATTCTACAGACATCCCCTGCCATTGAAACATCCCCTTAGGATTACAATATATCCTATCGGATATGTTGGCTACGTAATATGCCTTTTCACTTATAAAGTCAGCGTAAGAAAAAATGAATTTGTTGGATTTCTTGAAATCAAGCAATGCATTTCTAATTTCATTATTAGTGGCATAGCCATTGGGGTTTTCAGATGCAATTAGATAAATTCCTTTAATAGAAGAGTCAGATTTTGCAGTGGCAATGATTTTTAATAATGTTGAAAGATCTGGTGCGATTTCATCTTCTTTCATGCTTAATTCCGCAAAAGGGTCTTCCTGTTTCAGTTCATTGAAATTTTTTGAGAGGTCAATCACCAACACACCTTTTTCACCGATAACCGTTTTTTCTTCCGACATAAAAGCACCCGCAATGCCCAAACCTAATAATAACAAAACGATGAAGAATACAATAATTGCAAGTAATGATGCAAAGAAAGATTTAAAAAAAGATTTCAAGGTTTTTCAATTTAAGACACAAAATTAAAGAACTTTACGCCACTTGAATGATAGTGATATATGAATGTTGCGTATTTGTTGATAGGTGGTAATTTAGGGGATCGGTTAGGCTATCTGAAAGAAGCCATTGCAAACATATCCTCGCAATGCGGGACCATAAAGCAACTATCTGCAGTATATGAATCAGAGTCCTGGGGCAATTTGAATCAGCCCAACTACCTGAATCAGGCATTAGAACTTCAGACGGAATTAGATCCCCATGCCTTGTTAAAATGCACAATGTCGATTGAAGACTCACTGGGGAGAACCAGAGAGGGATTATATGGCCCCCGAACAGTAGACATTGATATCCTCTATTTCAATGATCTAATGATTCAAGACAATCTTTTGACAATACCGCACCCAAGAATATCTGAAAGAAAATTCGTTTTAATCCCCATGAACGAAATTGCCGAAATGCACTATGACCCGATCATTAAATTGACTGTAAATGAAATGATCAAAATTTGTAAGGATAATTTAAGTGTTCATTTATACAAGTGAAATGTTGAAAATAAAGATTCAATATATTAATAGGATATTATAAGTTTGACAAAATGAAATACAAGTACATTACAATTGAAGGCAATATTGGAGCGGGTAAAACAACTCTTGCTCATATGCTTTCAAAAAAGCTAAATGCAAGACTTGTATTGGAAGAGTTTGCTGATAACCCTTTTCTTGAAAAGTTTTATGAAAACCCATCTCAATATGCCTTTCCAGTAGAGCTTTTTTTCATGGCAGAAAGGTTCAAGCAACTAAAAGACTTGGTTAATCAACAGGATCTGTTTCATAGCATCACTGTTTCAGATTACCTTTTTTCAAAGTGCCTACTTTTTGCAAAAGTGAATTTACCAGATGATGAATTCAAGCTTTATCAGAAACTTTTTGAAATCATGCACCCGCAAATAATCCAACCTGATATATTGATTTACTTGCATGCGCCTGTAACAAAACTCCAAGAGAACATAAAAAAAAGAAACCGTTCATACGAACTGAATATAAAGAACGACTACCTTTTCAATATCCAGGAAATCTACACTCAATACATCAAACAACATCATATCAAAACACTTTTTATTGATGCTAGTAATGCTGATTTTTTAGGAAATGAAAAGCATCTTGATATTTTAATAGAAGCATTGAACAAGGACTATATAGAAGGGCAACATTTCATATCTCTCCCTTAATTGACTTTTAATTAGTGTTTAAAAATGACAAAAAAACTTAGACCCCCATCTTTTTCCGTTTTGGGGATAAGTGAATTCAGGCACTACCTCATTGCACGTTTTTTTTTCATCCTTGTTCTCTCAATGCAGGCCACTTTAATAAGTTGGACAATATTCAAATTAACTAAAGACCCCTTTAGCATAGGACTGATCGGCCTATTTGAATTTTTTCCTGCTTTTATCATGGCATTTTACGCTGGATACATCATCGACAAGAGCGATAAAAGAAAATTGTTATCCCTAAGCATTGGAGCGAATCTCATACTGACAATATCATTTGCATTTATTACAAGTCAATTTGCATCAGAGCAAATGGACAAAAAAATGCTGATTGCATTGATATACACAATTTCATTTGGAACTGGACTTGCAAGGGCTTTTAGTGGACCAACTTCGTTTGCAATGGTTGGGAATCTTGTTCCAAAAGAGGAACTAGCAAATGCAATTAATTGGCATAGCGGAAGTTGGCAAGTTGCCAGTGTAGGCGGTCCAGCCTTGGCTGGATTATTATATGCCTCAGCTGGCATTACCATCACCTTTTCACTTATGATTATTCTAATGCTAATTGCTGTCATAACCTCATTATTGATAAAGCCCAAACCTCCACTGCCTTCAGAAGCAAAAGAGACCATGATGCAGAGCATTAAAGAGGGATTTAAATTTGTTAGGAAAACAAAAGAAATTCTAGGCGTACTTAGCCTTGATCTTTTTGCTGTTTTTTTTGGAGGTGCAACTGCAATGCTACCTTACTTTTCAGATGTAATTCTTAAAACCGGTCCACAAGGATTGGGTCTATTAAGATCAGCTCCTGCACTTGGGGCATTAACTGTTATTATACTGATCAATTTTATTCCAATGCAAAAAAAACAAGGAAGAACAATGTTATTTTGCATTGCTGGATTTGGGGCATCGATCATCCTATTTGGAATATCAGAATTATTTTGGCTATCAGCCTTGGCATTGTTTATATCTGGATTGTTAGATGGTATAAGCATCTTGGTTAGATCGTCAGTGCTTCAACTAAAAACACCTGAAAATATGAAAGGAAGGGTTTCAGCACTGAATAGTATTTTCATCATGTCCTCAAACGAACTAGGCTATTTTGAAAGCGGGTTCATGGCAAGAATGCTTGGTGTAATTCCATCTGTGGTATTTGGCGGAGCCATGACGATTGGCATTTCAATATTCACCTGGCTCAAGATTCCATCAATAAAGAAAATTGAATACTAGATCAAAGACCAACCTTTGCGCATAGCTTTTCCAACACAAAATAAACTGCAGGACAAAAGCTGCTGTTTTTTAATGTAAGAGCCTGTCGCTTGATAAAGACATCCTCATCAGTGTATGGAAACCTTTTGCAATCAGATGGCCTGTCTTCATAAATAGAACAAAAATTGTCAGCGCCTAAAAAAGGACAGGGCTTTGAAATAAGCACATAATCACCTTCCTGGTCTATCGTAAGGTATTTATCAATAAACACACTTTCCCTGAGGCCCAGCACCTTGCTGATCCGTTTAATATCGGGAGTTTTGAAACGTGGAGAATATCCCTTGCAACAATTACCACATGATAAACAGTCAACTTGTTCAAATGCAGTTTCGTGCAAATCAGGAAGTTCTTTTAAAACAGCATTCTTGTTTGCCTTCTCAAGGAAACCCTTATACACTTTTGCCCGCTCCTTTGACTTAATTTCCCAATTGATAAGAGCTGAATTTGACATAAAACAAAGTTACATGAAATGAATTTTAACCACATGAATAGATTCCAGAAAAGATGTTTCACCATTTAATCCACATTTACGATTATTCATCCACAATTGAAGGATAAACTCATGCTATCTGTTTAAATTTGCAAATAATTTCCAACTTAATTTTTAAGCTACAATCAACCTTGATTTTCATGAACCTAATTGAAAGCCAACAACACGAATTCAAACAGAGACATATCGGACCCTCTCCAAATGAAGAAAAAGAAATGTTGAAAAGCATTGGAGTTAATAATCTACAAGAGCTCGTGTCTAAAACCGTACCTGAAAACATCAAATCGACTGGTGATTTAAAGTTGCCTGAAGCCATGTCTGAAGCTGCTTATCTTGAGCACATAAGAGAAATTGGAAATAAAAATATTTTAGCAAAAAATTTCATAGGTCAGGGCTACTATGGTACACATACCCCAAGTGTAATCCTCAGAAATATTTTTGAAAATCCAGGCTGGTACACACAATACACTCCATATCAAGCTGAAATAGCACAAGGAAGATTAGAGAGCCTATTGAATTTTCAAACAATGGTAAGCGACCTTACGGGTCTTCCTGTAGCAAATGCATCACTGCTTGATGAAGCTACAGCAGCTGCAGAAGCCATGACGATGTTCTTCAATGCACTTAATAAACAGGACCACGTAGAAAGACCAAAGTTTTTTGTTGACCAAGAATGTTTTCCTCAAACAATCGACTTATTGTTTACAAGAGCTGCGCCTATTGGAATTGAAATCATCATAGGAAATGCAGCAAATGCTGTAATTGACAATAGCTATTTTGGGGCAATACTTCAATACCCAAATGATAAGGGCGACTTGATCGACCATCGAACATTTATCAATACAGTACATGAAAATGGTGGCTATGTTGTTATGACCACTGATCTGCTTGCACTAACATTGATCACCCCTCCTGGAGAGCTCGGTGCAGATGCTGCATGTGGTTCAGCACAACGTTTTGGAGTTCCACTCGGCAATGGAGGTCCACACGCTGCTTTTTTTGCAACAAAAGATGAATTCAAAAGAAATATTCCTGGAAGAATTATTGGGATCAGCATAGATGCCGATGGCAACAGGGCATTGAGAATGGCTCTTCAAACAAGAGAACAACATATCAAAAGAGAAAAGGCAACTTCAAACATTTGTACCGCCCAGGCCTTATTGGCAAACATGGCTGCGATGTTTGCTGTATATCATGGCCCTGAAGGATTGAAAACGATTGCAAAAAGAATTTCAATGTATGCACAATCAACTGCAACTGCATTGAAGTCAATGGGATATACAATTGTCAATCAACACTTTTTTGATACGATCACCATTAACACAAATAAAGCAAATCAGATTTTTCAGATCGCTTTAGAGAAAAATATAAATATTCGTCTAATTGACAACGATCATTTGGGCATCAGTTTTGATGAAACTTCTGACATCGGCAATATCAATGCACTTTTATCTTGTTTTAGTGAAGGAAATATATCAAACCTGATCATTAAAGAAACAGAGCAACTTTCAAATATCCCGACATCATTAACACGAACATCTTCTTATTTGATTCACCCTGTTTTCAATTCATATCATAGCGAAAGCAAAATGATGCGCTACATCAAATCGCTAGAAAACAAGGATCTTTCATTGAATACATCAATGATATCACTTGGAAGCTGCACAATGAAGCTAAATGCAGCTACAGAGATGATCCCACTAAGCTGGGCATGTTGGAGTCAAATTCACCCATTTGCACCAGCGTCTCAAACGCTTGGATACAAACAAATCCTTGATGAACTATCAGACTATTTATGTGAAGTTACAGGCTTTGATGCATGCAGTCTTCAGCCAAATAGTGGTGCACAAGGAGAGTATGCGGGTTTGCTCACTATCAGGGAATATCACCTTTCAAGGGGTGATCATCATCGCAATGTGATGCTGATACCAATTTCAGCTCACGGCACCAATCCTGCATCTGCAGTAATGGCGGGCATGAAAGTGGTGGTGGTAAAAGCATTAGATAACGGATATATTGATGTGCAAGATTTGCAAGAAAAAGCCACACTGCATAGTGAAAATCTTGCAGGCATCATGATTACGTATCCAAGCACATATGGAGTATATGAAGAGACTGTAATCGATATTACAAATATTATACACGAGCATGGTGGACAAGTATACATGGATGGTGCTAACATGAATGCACAAGTAGGGTTAACTGCTCCTGGATTGATCGGGGCAGACGTTTGCCACCTCAACCTACATAAAACATTTGCAATTCCTCATGGTGGTGGTGGACCAGGCATGGGTCCGATCTGTGTGAAATCGCACCTAGCGCCATTTCTACCTGGACATTCACAACTTTTTACTGATAATTCAAAAGACTCTAATGGATCAAATGCTGTAAGTGCAGCACCATATGGAAGTGCAAGCATTTTACTTATAAGCTATGCCTATATCAGAATGCTCGGTTTTGACGGATTGAAAATGGCAACCGAATACGCTATCCTAAATGCAAATTACATGAGGGCCAGACTACAAGGACATTATGATGTATTGTATTTAGGAAAAAATGCAACATGTGCTCATGAATTCATTGTGGATCTTCGTCCGTTTAAAAAATCAGCTGATATTGAAGCAGAAGATATCGCTAAAAGATTGATGGACTATGGCTTTCACGCACCTACATTGAGTTTCCCTGTACCAGGTACGGTGATGATTGAACCCACAGAAAGTGAAGACAAAGGAGAATTGGATCGTTTTTGTGATGCGTTGATATCAATCAGAATGGAGATCAAGGAAATTGAAGAAGGCAAAGCTGATAAAAAAGACAATGTTCTAAAAAAAGCTCCTCATACACAACACGTGGTTTGTGCCAATGAATGGGATCGACCATATAGCAGAGAGAAAGCTGCCTTCCCTGCTGAGTGGGTTAAACGTGGGAAATTTTGGCCAAGCATAGCGAGGGTTAACAATACATACGGTGATAGAAACCTAATTTGTACCTGTGAGCCAGTAAGTAGCTACGCTGAACAATAAAGAGATGCTGTAAAAAAAGTTTTTTGCCATTTGAAAATAAATGATGATTTGTTCGTAAATTTAAACGGATGGGTCAAGTTATTTTAGATTTTATTCTATAATAACGTAAACTATTTAGATATTTTCAAATATGACAAGCGATATGGCAAAAATTCCCGGTTTATACAGATCAGAATTTGAAAGAGATGCATGCGGCATTGGTTTTGTTGCGAATCTCAAGGGTAACAAAAACCACCAAGTGATCAGCGATGCGCTGACCATTTTGGAGAACATGGAGCACAGGGGTGCATGTGGTTGTGAGAATAATACTGGTGATGGAGCGGGTATCCTTATTCAAATACCCCATGCCTTCTTTTTTGATGAATGTTTGAAACTTGGCGTGCACCTTCCCTCTTTCGGAAGATATGGAGTTGGTTCAGTATTTTTTCCAAAAGAAGTAAGATTAAGAGAAGAATGCAGGGATATCTTCAGCAGAGCCGCTGAGGAGCTTGGCTTGGAAATTTTAACATGGAGAAAAGTGCCAATCAACCCTGATGGTATAGGCTTCACCGCAAGGTCTGTTGAACCAGAAATAGAACAAGTATTCATCTCTTGCCCAGATCACATTTCAGATCCCATTGCATTTGAGAGAAAACTTTTCATTCTAAGAAACTACTCTTCACATTTAATAAATAATACAGTTAAGAAAGATCCAATTGGATTTTACATTGCGTCACTTTCATTCAAGGTAATTGTTTACAAGGGTCAATTGACAAGTATGCAAGTGAGGTCATACTACCCTGATCTCAGTAACAAAAAAATGGTAAGTGCATTGGGACTTGTTCATTCGAGGTTCGCGACCAATACATTCCCTTCATGGAAACTGGCTCAGCCATTCAGGTACATTGCACATAATGGAGAAATAAATACACTTCAGGGAAATCTGAATTGGATCAAGACAAATGAAAAAGGATATACATCACCATATTTTTCAAAAGAAGAAATGGAGATGCTACTGCCAATTGTGTCTGACAACCAGAGTGATTCAGCCAGTTTAGATAACATGATTGAATTACTCACACTAACAGGAAGATCGCTTCCACATGTTATGATGATGTTGATCCCAGAGGCTTGGGACGGAAACGAAAGCATGGATCCTGTTAAGAAAGCATTCTATGAATATCATGCTTCTATCATGGAGCCATGGGATGGCCCTGCATCAATATCATTTACGGATGGCCGGATCATTGGAGCGACACTTGATAGAAATGGATTGCGTCCATCAAGATATTGTGTTACATCAGACGACCGTGTGATCATGGCATCAGAAACAGGCGCTCTCCCAATAGATCCATCTTTGATCATTGAAAAAGGAAGGCTCCAGCCAGGAAAAATGTTTGTGGTAGATATTGAGGAAGGAAGAATAATTAGCGATGATGAACTCAAGGGGAACATTTGTGGCAGTAAACCGTATTCAGAGTGGTTGAATAAATATAAAATACGTTTGAATGAATTGCCTGAACCAAGGGTGATGTTCAC
>Ga0078894_10001217_pt1 | contig 18923 bp, 15 predicted proteins | sample LauGreSu1BDMLBSD_2_FD_67506 | JGI IMG/M metagenome (GOLD analysis project Ga0078894, IMG submission 67506) | Freshwater lake microbial communities from Lake Michigan, USA - Su13.BD.MLB.SD (version 4) (version 4) | ecosystem: Environmental > Aquatic > Freshwater > Lake | place: Lake Michigan... | reverse complement strand
CTCTTGCGTGAATAGGCTCACTACCCGTTTGCCGTCAGTGCCTCCCCATGTCCAAATGGTGCCAGGTTTAGGGTGTGTCGTTTGACAGTAATGCTGGAAGTCTTTGTAAAGTGCGGGCCAATGCTCACGCAGCGCAAGTGCCAGACCTTTCTTGAAATCATCATTAGGAGCGACACCATGGACTATAACTTGAGCATCAGACAAAAGAATGTCGCCTTCGACCTTATGAATCATAAGTTCTCCAAAAATAATCATACTGCTTGTGACGAACAGGGCGCCTGTTCACTGATTATTAAGCAAGAAGTTTGCCAGTGTGAATTCGGATCTTTTGCGGGATTTGCCGCAAAAGAGTGACGACCTCTGCGCCCCTTGAATCGAGCTTAAAGATCGAGCCCGTAGATGTGTCGCTGATATCGAATCAGAAATCGATGGCAAAACTCATCGCCACTTCACGCTCAAATGGCTCAATTTTAGGAAACGCGTAGTGGAAAGTATTGTACTCAGCCATGACATAAAACTTGGGAGAAAAGCGAAGGCCGAGCCCTGCACCAGCATGCGGTTTATAAGTCGGGCCAAAAGTCTTATTAACCGGCTCCTTGCCCGTCTCTTCGGTATCAATGATGCGCTGGGTAGCCGTAACACCTGCCTTCGCTCTAACGATAAAAATCCAAAACCCTGGATCTATCGCTAGAGACAATCTGGCGTTGCGCTGAGTTTCCGTAACCTTCAGGTCGTTGTCGGGATTATCCGTCGACACACTCATATCCTCGGCAAAATCAATCTCCCCATACTCATCCTTGGCCTCTTGCACCTTCGAGGTGGTGGTCAGCTTACTCTGACCGACACTAGCCTGAAGGCTAAAGAGGCGCCAGAATGACAGGGCCCCGCGAAGGCCAGCTTCTTGACGCTGCTTCGAAGTCGCTTGTTCTTTGCTTTTATCGCTGGTCTGCGGCTTTATGGAGGAGGTCGACCTTATACTGACGTAAGGAGACAGCTGCACCCTAGCTTGCGCTGATTGAGCGGTAAATAACGCGATCCCGACCAAAGACCATGTCAGCGGATACTTAGATTTCATCTCCCGGTCCTCCTATAGGAGGGATCGGCATTTTTAAGACCGCACTTAAATAACCACCTGAGAAAACGCCTAAATTTGATGAAGATTGACCAAGGAAAGTTAAGCGCCCAAAATACCTAAATAAATATATTTTATTCAAGTTTTTAACAGAAATTTCATGAGATCGGGGGAGACGTTTACAAGAGCTTACTCCTGCACCCATCTCCCCCGCCCCCTCAATCACCAACTATAAACCTGGTATTCACCGGTTTATTTCCTGCCCGCGCCAGCTTTCTCCATCTCAAGTATGGTCAGATCACGGGTAGCACTCATTTTGATGATCGCTGCAATTTTGTCTTTGTCAGGCAGAGCTGACTGCTCAACAGTGCTGAGCAATGTATTAGTTACATTATCCTGCATCATATAGGTCCGCGCCGCCTCAAATCTTGCCTCTGGCGGAACACCATCCAACCAGCCAAGACCCTCGCGGTAGACAATATAGCTCGCTATGTATGCTGAGAGGATCGCAATTTGGTGAGCTGCAGGCAGGCGCTTTAGTAGCCGCTCCTTATAGCGCTCCACCAACACCCGCGGAACATGGCGATAAATCAGACCGTGGTAAAAGTGGTCAGCCAAAACCTCGTCCTGCTGCTTCGTCAGGTTCTCGAGAATAACGTCTGTGACGTCGTTGATCTGACGGGAAATTGCCATCGACAGTTCGACCAGGGTCTTGCGACCACCATTGAGAGCATACTCCTTGAAGAGTAGTTTCGCCTCCTGGTCCGCTTTCTGCCGCAGGATTTCAATCACCTGCTGCACATAGACGTCCTTGATAGCCAAAAACTCTTCGGTCGATAGCGTCAAGCTAGCGATGATCTCGTAGGATGAGCAAATTACGCCCGTTTTATTCGCACTTGAATCCTTGATGTTCAAGATTCCCTTCTTCTGCAGCTCTTGACGGGCATCGCTGCTGAAGAAGATGTTGGCGCCTTCAACCACCGCACGACAGGTTGGTTTACCCTCTTTGTCGATAAAGTTGGTCCAGTTTTTCTCGTTAACCGTGTAAGGGCGCCCGCCAGCTGGAATAAAGACATCAGCCTTAACGTTGAAGTGCAGGTTATTCCGCGTCCTAATATTGTCTGGGGTATCAGCCTTGATGACAAAGGCGCCCTTGGCCCCACTCAGCATCGATGCGCTGAAATCAGCCGCTGACTTACCCTGCTTGAAGAGTCTAAGAAGCTCCGACCAAGCGAGACCCTCTGGATCATGAGCCGCACCAAAACCATCCGCAATTGCCACCACTCTAGCATTCTCGCCGTACTCACGATGGAGAATCTTGAGCTCGTTCCCAGCGACATCGCCATCTGGACCGCCGGTCATCTTGACCGTAAACCGCTGCTCGCGAGGATTGATGCCAAGGTACTTCAGCATGTTCTCGAGGAACACGTTTAGCCCCTCGGAGGTCACACCGTATTCTTTGTGATTGATCCCAGCTCCGGGCTTGGACGACATGAAGGCTGCGGCATACCTATAGCCGCGGCGCGCAGCCTGCACTGGGATCCATTCGATCAAGTCGTTAGTGATGTTCTCGTCTGGACCTAGGTAGATGATCTCTTCTTTGTCGTAGTAGCTGATACTAGCTGCCGTCGGCTCGTCCGACTCACCGCGAGCTACGAGCAAATCGAGCAGCGCATTCACAGCACCACGAACGGCCTGCTGCCTATGACCACCTGGCTTCAGAACCAAAACGGCCTTGGATCCCCCCTCAGGGATATCCTTATTCTTAAGCTGCTGCGCGTGACTCAGACCGTAAACCTCGTCAAACATACCGGCGAGGGCAAAGTCAAAATCAGAGCCGTTGCGCGGCATCACCACCCTGAGACCGCCACGGGAAATATCCTTCCACCTTACGTGGAACATGCGGTAGTCCTTGCCGACAACAAAAAAGATGCCGAACGGACGCATCGGATAAAACTTACTACTCAACACCTCTGGCGCAATCCTAAAGGCGAGACCAGTCTTGGTCGGAAGGAAGTAGTTCGTCTTCAGTATGTGGTCCAAGAGATTGATGGCCTCGAGCAAGATGGTCTTCTCCACCTCGTCAATGACCTCTTTGGTCATCTCAAGGAGAAGCACCCGCTTATCAGCGTAGCCACCGGCATTACGCTCCTGCTCCTTGAGCGGATCGAACTTCAGTCGAAACAGCTGCACCAACTCACGCGTGAAGTCGCTGTACTTGAAGAAGGTCGTCCTAACCTTGTACTGCGAGTAATAATAAGGGTTCTCCTTACCAAGCATCACATGTGCCCATGTGGCGATGCTACGGATAAGATTTGTAGCGTTGATGGAAAAGCCATAAGGCGGCTTGGTCAGCTCGCCGTAATCGTCTACATCCACCCAGCCGAGCGTACGCAAAGCCTTATTAAGGCGGAGTACCGGTACAGCACTGAAATCAACTGGCTCCTCGTCCATGCGTCCGACGATAATATGAAATACTGAAATCGGCTCATCATAGCCCTGAGTGAAGCGAACCATAAATGCCCGCACAACCGTGAACTCATACCGATTGATCAGATCTAGTATGGCCTCGAGCACTTGCGAAGGATTGACGTTCTTCATGCCTAACGTGAGGCGTGCATTGGGGCTATTGTCGACGGGCTCGAAAAACGTATGAGCGCCTTCATGATCGATCATGTAGCGAACCATCCGGTAGAGGATCTGGATCCTTCCTGCCGTCGCGTACATGACGAAGTCGTTATCTAAGTTCTTCAGGTAAGCGTCGATACGCGTGAGATCATCTGGAAACTCTTCAACCAACATGCCGCGGGCAATCTTGACCTTTTCCATAATGCGGCGATTTTCGCGGTCAAGAGGCTTATGATCTTTGCAGTGGAAGGTTGAAAGAAACAGCAATTTGTCGCGCGAAAAATAGAGCGACCCCATTTTGAGTGGGTTGGGCGCGAGGCGTCTTGCCATATCAATCAAAATCGCGCGATCACCCCCAGGACCGATATAGGTCACTTTGGCACGGTCGCGATCCCACAGCTCCACCGTTTGTTTCGTCTCAAATACGTGGCCAGTGATCACGGCCGAAAGATGGCGCACCTTCTCCGGTCGAGGCGTGGTTTGATAGTATGCTCGCGGCATGTTGTTGAAAAACCACGGCGTCAGGATGGCAATACTTTGATCAAGTCCGATGCGAACCGTGTCAGCGATATCCTCAATGTAATTTTCGAGCTCGTCGCCAGTCTTGATCTCCTCCCAAGAGGCCTGCTGGCCCTCGATAGCCGGCTCCTGCGGCTCAATTTCCTCATCGACATCGAGTGGAATCACTTTTTTTTGCGCATTTTTTGGTGCCATCGGCAATCCTTCAAGTCGTCTTTAGGTAACTAGTTTAGCCCACTCCCCCGCCAAGGCTTGATAGCCGGCGAACGATGGGAACGACGAATTCTCGCGACGCAAAAGGTCGAGCACATCATCAGCAGGAGTACGTCCCCTGGCCGTGAAATGTCCGACAAAAGCTTGGAGTTCGCGCTCGACACCATCCGACTTGAAACAAGGAGGTAAAGCGGAAAAGCCGGACTGCGCCAGCTCGGCAACTGCCTGAGCGAGCGTTCTCAGCGCTGGATGCGCCAAGCCATCTTCGGCTTTAATTAGTAGGTCGTTTAAACGCTGGCGTTCAGGCAGTAGTAACGCCAGCAAAGCATCAAGAGTCTTATCGTCGTAAAGTAGCCCAGTCCAGTAAGCCGACGGTACACCTTGAAAGGCGCGCGGCTGACAATCAACTGATCTTAACTCTAGGAATCCGCGCGGCCGCACTTCCGGGAACATCAGCGTCAAGTGAGTGATGAAATCGTTAAGCGTAGGACTAACGCCCTCCACTGGTCGCTCTAACCACTCGCCAAAGCTTAGATTCGGACACCTGTAGTCGAGCTCAGCGATGAAAACCACCTGCGCTCTCAATGCAAATTCGAGGTACTCATCAATTAAGACATTCCGCGTGAAATAGTCCGCCAACTTATCGTCGCTCACTGCGGATAGTGTCGTAACCGTCGGTATCCCCGTATGGGTGGGATCCGTATGACGCCAAATTCGAGTCCGGTAACCACGTATGCCGGCCGGCTGCCGATTGACCACCGGGGACAAAGCGAAGGTCGCGGCCGCGATAGGCGCAAGGAGTTGGCTAGCTATGTACCGCCTGACCATGGTGGATTCATCGTGACCAAAATCTAGATTCACTTGCAGGGTGCAGCTCTGCCTCATCATCTGCTGGCCGTAGGGCCCTATGGCCGCATAGTAGCGATCCATCGCCCGATAGCGCGGCTTAGGCATCTGCAGCCCTAAATCTGCAAGCGTATGCCAAGGATTAACGCCAACCTGAACGAGACTAATCCCGGCCTCGGAAAACATGGCGTCAAGATCGTGCTGCACCACAGTCATACGTCGCAGCGCATCCGCTAAACAGGGATACGGCCGCGAGGAGAATTCAACCTGGCCACCAGGCTCAAAGGTGATCTGATCACCGTCATCCAAAGCGACACGCAGGAGCAAAGGCTCGCCCTTGTCACCGTCGGTGTCCTCGAGAGCCCAAGGACGACTAGAGGTTGACCCTCGCAGGACGGCTGCAATAGACGGGCCTGGGCCCTGAAGAGGCACTGGAGAAGGCACGGCCGCACCACTGCGGTTCAGCACCGGGAGCATTTCAATTTCAAGCCCGACTTGGCCAGGCCATTTCGGAAACTTTTCGCCGTAATCAGAACTGCGCAAACGGAAAGCATGATCAGCCAAATGGCGTCGGCAGTCATCGCGCGTCAATCGCGACCCACCGCCGGATGCTCCGGACGCCGACTGCTGCGACTGGGCTGAGACTAACTTCAAACGACGATGCTCCCATAAGTGGCAGGCACCCCATCGCCGCTCATCGGCTCTAAATGCTAGGGGGTGCAAGATGCCGCGTCTACTTTGCCGTTGGCCTGATCAGGACCCTCCAGCGCTGGTTTCGACGTTAATTGCGAAGTCGGTTATACCGTGTTTTCTAACTGTATCAATCAATTTAATCACGACACCATGGGGTGTCTCCTTGTCAGCAGAAATGAGTGCATTTAGCGGGCCAGCCCCAGTTTTAGCCTGCTGCTCTTTGATAAGACCAGGCACCTGATCAAACGAGATCGGTTTGCCGTCAAGGTAGAGCTGACTTTTGCCGTCGAGAACAAAGGCGAGGTTCTTGCTCTTCTCGCTATTCTCGCCGGTATCAGCCTTGGGCAAGTTGACGTTGATAGACCGATTAACGATATAAGTCGCAGTAACCATAAAGATGATCAGCAGCACGAGCATCACGTCGACCAATGGCGTAACGTTGATACCCGTGATTTCATCGTCGCTGTCGCTTATACCACCAGCCATGGCAGCTCCAACTCTGGCGTTTTAGCCGTGTTCGTAGGATGAGAGTACCATCTTCATGACTGCTTCAGCATTAGCTAGACGCCGCTTGACGACACGGTTGAAGGCATTGAATGCAATCACGGCAGGTATAGCCACCATGAGGCCCACTGCGGTGGCGACGAGAGCCTCTGAAATCCCCGCCATTACGACTGACGGGCCGCCGGCCGGGTTCTCAGACAAGTCCTTGAAAGACATAATAATTCCGATAACCGTCCCGAACAACCCGATAAAAGGCGCGTTATTACCCAAAGTCCCAAGCACCACCAAACCACGATCGAGTACTTGGCGGTTACCCACTAGAAAACCCTCCATGCTCTCACGCATGGCCGTGACACCACGAGCGCTGTAGTCAATGCCACGGAGGACCACTTGCGCCTCGATAGCGCCGCGATTGGCGCAAAGGCGACGAATCCCCTCGCTGTCACGCTCAATTAAAAGCTTTGAAAGGTCACTCGTGAACTCAGGAAAGTTGATCCGCATGCGGCTAAAGAACAGGATCCGCTCCAGCATCACGGTGACCGACATCACGCTCAGGCCCACAAGCAGCCACAGGATCCATTCCGTCCCGAGCAGGGTTATACCAAGGAGTTTGTCGACAATGTTGAATTCCATAACCTAGTCACCCCATGTCGGACGGGAAGGCCCCGCTTACTTATCATGCCAACGGATCGGTACCGCTAGAATACTCGACTTTCAGAGTCAAAAAAAGGCCAGCTGTTGTCTTAACTTCTGCTCGTAGACAGCCATTGCCAGGAGATCTTGGCCAAGCGACTGGCTGCGTACCCGGGGCATTGCCACATGATCTCGGGCGACGAACAGCTCAACCGCATCCACCGGCTGCTCGTCACGGAGGAACAAATTGCGCCCGATAATCTTCTCAGCCCTGGTGATGACCCAGCCAGCGCCCTGGCGCTCACAAAGCCAGCCCTTTTGCCCAGCTGGCTTGAGATAAAAATAAGGCCTACCAGGTGCCACCCGACCACTCTCGCGGAAGATGGTTTGCCCCCTATCCTGCGAGTCGAGGGCCGCATACAGGTTTTGCTTCAATCGGTAGAAGATCTCATCGGCCTGGTTGCTGCTATCAAGAAGAGCATAGCGTTGCTCCAAAGAAACCGGCCGGTCCTTGACCAAAGCCTGCCGCCGCTCGCGCTGAGGCTCGGGCACCGCCAAAGCCAGGGCTTGCGGCATCTCCATAAGCTCCGTGATTACGGGATTTTCTGTCCCGCGCCGTCGCCGCCACCAATTTATCCAACTTTCTCGCATTTAATACCTTGACATCTCGGGGCAAGATCTCTAATTAATCACCTACCTTGTTGCGGGAATAGCTCAGCTGGCTAGAGCGTCGCGTTGCCATCGCGAAGGTCGGGGGTTCGAATCCCCTTTCCCGCTCCAACAACCCTCATGTAGATCCCAATCTTCCTCTATAGAATATCCGTGTTATCCACACAGGTCAGTAGGCATTAATTGCTCGGGCCGAGGTATTATCATGCTGCATCTTTTGCCACACTTTGAAGGTAAAGAGCACATCATCTGGGACTGGAACGGTACACTCCTCGATGACGTCGACTTCTGTATTGAAATTATTGCAGCCATGCTCGGCGACCATGGCTTGCCAGCTCTAGATAAGAACAAATATCTAAAGCGATTTCGCTTTCCCATCATCGACTATTATGCGGAGCTAGGTTTCCGTTTTGATTTGGTACCGTTTGCTGAACTAAGCAAACATTTTATCTCACGCTACAAAGAGGGAATGGCCAGTCGCACTCAACTTTACGAAGGGGTGCGCGATATTCTAAGTGAGCTGGCCAATCGCGGCGTAGCGTGCTCCATGCTCTCAGCAAATCATGAAGGTGATTTACTCAAGCTTTTAGAAAAGCACGGACTCCGAGACCACTTCGTTCATGTCTATGGCCTCGGCGATCACCACGCAGTCTCGAAACTGCAGCGGGGCAAAGAGCTTATGCAGGTGATCTCTACACCCCCTACCGCCGTACTCTTGGTTGGTGACACCAATCATGACCTAGAGGTGGGCGCTGCTATGGGTATCGACGTGCTGCTTGTGAGCGGCGGGCATCAATGCCACGACCGACTCAGTTCAGTACATCCAAAAGTTGTACGTAGATCCTAGGTTCTACCTTCTCACCCTGGAGGCCAACTTAGGCCGCGACCGCCTAGAATGTGGGCGTGAATGTAGTCGACAGTTTGCTGACCATCGCGGCCGTTGTTCACGACAACGCGGTAGCCGTTCTTGTCTAGCCCTAGGTGCGAAGCTACCTTGGCCACCCCGGCAAAGAAGAGGCCGACATCTTGCGCCGCAAGTGTTCCCAACTCGCTAAACCTAGCCACCTTTTTTTTCGGGATGACGAGCACGTGAGTCGGAGCCTGCGGCTGAATGTCGCGAAACGCCAATACCGCCTCGTCCTCGTAAACAATTTGAGCTGGAATTTCCCGACTAAGGATCTTATCGAAAATGGTGATGTCCGACATATTTGCCTCCGCGATATGCTAAACTATTAGCATATCGATCGCTCTATCAAAACGGAAACCCTGAAGAGTTGCGGTCGAAGCGTCACACGCACACCGTAGGAGCTCGGTCATGTTACTTAAGACTCGTGACACATCGCATGCCACCGAGCAGGAAGTAACACCCAAAGAACTTTACTTGAGTCGCCGCGAAATCATGGCAGGCCTAGCTCAAAGTGCGATTGTCGCTGGCACAGCCAGTTTGACACTACCCTTGATGACCGACCATGCGTACGCTGCTAAAACTTTCGATCGGGTGGGACACAATGCCGCCTTCGATATTAAAGAGAAGCTTACCCCTTTAAAGGACGTCACCAGCTATAATAATTTTTACGAATTCGGCACGGACAAAGAGGACCCTAGTAGGCTTAGCGCTGCTTTTCGTCCTAAACCGTGGAAACTAGTCATCGACGGCGAGTGCGAAAAACCGGCCAGTCTTGAGCTGGAAGATTTCATCAAACCGCAAAAGCTAGAGGAACGCATCTACCGCCTCCGTTGCGTGGAGGCTTGGTCTATGGTGATACCGTGGATTGGCTTTCCCTTGGCTGACGTCATTAAAGCTGCAAAGCCAAACAGCCGAGCAAAATACGTGGCGTTCACCACCCTACAAAACCCAGAGCAAATGCCGGGACAGAAGCGCCCAATTCTAGATTGGCCCTACCGCGAGGGGCTCCGCTTGGATGAAGCCCTGCACCCCTTGACCTTACTTGCCGTAGGCCTATACGGCGAACTCCTACCAAGTCAAAACGGAGCGCCACTGCGACTTGTAGTGCCATGGAAGTACGGATTTAAGAGCATCAAATCAATCGTCAAAATAACGTTCACGAGTTCCCAGCCGCAAACATCATGGAATATGATGGCTCCAGAAGAGTATGGATTTTACTCAAATGTAAACCCCAAGGTCGACCACCCGCGATGGTCGCAAGCAAAAGAGCGTCGTATCGGCGAGCTATTTAAACGAGAGACGTTGATGTTTAACGGGTACGATCAGGTCGCCAGCCTTTATCAAGGAATGAATCTAAAAAAAGACTACTGATGCGACTAAGCATTAAGCAAAAACTACTGATCACAAAATCATCCCTATTTGTGGGATTAATGATCCCACTTTGTACCTTGGTGGTGGGATTTATAACAAGTGATCTTGGCGCTAATCCCGTTGAAAAAATGACCCATGTGACGGGCGACTTAGCGCTCAGAATTCTGTTGCTGTCGTTGGCCATGACGCCACTTCAGCATCTTCTGCGCTGGCGTAAGGCCATACTTTATCGACGGCTCCTAGGCCTCATGGCATTCTTTTATGCCATATTGCACTTCATCGTTTATTTAGTCTTCGATCAAGAGCTGAGCTTCCTAGAGACATTTGCAGATGTCAAAAAAAGGCCGTACATTACCGCTGGCTTCGCCGCTCTTATTTTGATGGTTCCATTGGCAATCACATCCACTGATCGGCTCATCAAGCGGATGGGGATTAAAAATTGGCAGAGGCTTCATAAATCTGTCTACTTGGTGGCAGTCCTTGCCATCACTCACTTCTGGTGGCTAGTAAAAGCGGACACCAAAGAACCCCTGATTTACGCCTTAATCTTTGTCACGCTCATGCTACTGCGACTCGCTAGGTTGAGAGGTCGCCCTTTCATGAAGCGCGCTAAGATGCCACCTCAGTGACAACCTCGTCTACGCCTTGGCGGGCCTCATTACCTGCAAGCGCTACGCTGATAGTCTTGAAGATGAAATCGCACTGCTTTGAGCCGCCGCCATGTAACTTAAACCCGTGCTCAAACCCATGGTCTGACTTCCTACTCCACCTCACTTCTAGCGCAAATTCCGACAACAAAGCTTCGTCTAAAAGAGCATTCACCTTGGCATCCGAAGTCTCTATCTTTGCGTTAATCACGGTCTGGCGACCAAGAAGTCGCTCACCGACGGCGCGGAACCCGTAGAGGGAAAAATCCAGTACGCTGAACTCACCAACGTTTGTAAATAGACTAATCTGACTACCACCTTTAATACTGAATCTCTGATCCAAGGAGCGCATCCCAATATGATCAAGAAATACAGATTCAGCACGCTGAAGTAAGTCACCTGATGCACCAAACGGATTAAATTCATACGAATCAAGTAACTTCGACTGATGCTTAATAGCAATTGCGATCGGGGTAAGCCGACTGACATCCCGGGCTCCCGCCCTTAGTTGCTCATATACTGCAGCACTAAGGATCACCTTATACGGACTGCAGGCCTCCTTGAGTCGGCTTGCTAGGTTGACCCCGGATCCGATGATCGTAAAATCAAGGCGCCCCTGGTCGCCAAGATTACCGACTGTGACCTTCGCCGCGTGAATGCCAATGCGCATCGGCATGATCATCTTGCTTTGCCCATCAAGCGCTCGCGCCACATTCATTTCCTGGATACGACATGCTGCATTAAACGCATCTAATGATGGATCAAAAGACTTCTCAACATTCTTGTAACCAAATAAACACAAAACTCCGGCCCCGACAGAACGGTCGATGGATCCATTATGCTCCTCAATGATACTGACTACATTTGCCATTACTGCCGCCAACTCTTCGTAAATTTCCGTCTGAGAATGCCCGAGAGAAATCTCCGAGAATGAAGCAATATCGACAAACATCATTGAAACATCGAGACGACTGGTATTGTAATGGCCCGAGAATGATTCATTAAGCAGGGTATTTAGGCGCACAAGATCGCCATCTTTACTGAACACATTGACTATTTGCTTATGCCGGTTCTCCATAAACTTAAGCCTGAGGCTCATCGACAGAGAAAGTGTCGCAGCACTCAAGATTGCACCAAGATGAAATGCACACTCCCTGACTTGTGTATGCTCAATCAAACCTAAATCCGCTAAAACAAAAACCAACCCACCAGCGATGAACAAAGATACCGCAGCTGCGAACAGGAAGACAAAGCTCTGACCCATGTATCCACGGTATATGATGACGTTGCGAGCGATTGCACTCGCTATCATAAAGACCGAAAGCCCCACGATTACAGTTGGACTTGCCACAGCGAATACTGCAGTAACCAGGAACGACGCATAGAAGTGCAGTTTTAAATACCGACCAAGTTTAGGAAAATTACGCCGATAATCAAAAAACTTGCTGGCAAAATGGTATACAAACACAAAAAATAAGCCAAATGATACAGCTGCAATTCGATACTCGAATCCACGACCACTTAAAATATCTGGCAAAATGGACTTCAAAAAACCGGTAAAATAAAAAGCGATGACAATACTGGATGCTTGCCATAGACCGAGATAAGCATAGGTGGCATCTCGCAGAACAAAGCTCAAACCTAAAGCATAGAGGGTCAATCCAATTAAACACCCATTAAGTATCGACCACTGGAGTGTCATTAAGCGAGCGAATGCCTCATAATCAGAATCGCGATACAAAAGAGGCTTCTCTACTGAGTCGCCTAGGGACTCAGTTCTTACAAATATGCGCGCGGCTGAAGATTTTGGTTTGAATTTAAAATGATAACCCTGATTTATTTGATTTTTTTGATTTTTTTCATTTACAAGGGTCTCCGAGTAATCGCCTTTACTGATATTTTTATCGTCTACAGCCAAGTCGGAGACTAAGTAAAAATCTACTCGCGAAAAATCCATGATCCTCGCACCGGCCACATTAAGCTGCCAATCACCATCGTGCTGGGGGAGGCTTGTCACATCAATTCGGTACCAATGGATGTACTTGCTATCGCTTGGGTGGAATTTTCTCCTAATATTTTGCGACTCCCACACCGCATCTGGGAGATTAATCACTTGAGAAAAGGTCTCGGGAACTTCATCTGAGATTAATAGACTCGTGGGTACAGAAACCGATTTATCACTTTTAAAATTGGGTAGCAGCAGTAGGGCAGCCAAAAAAACAATGGCTGGCAGCCGTGCTCCAATACTAAGTAGCGACGACCTACGTCCCATATACCCTCCTCTTCGGAGCATCTGGTGACGCATTTATTCGCATAGAGAATATATGAATAAGGAGATCTATCTGCCTTTGGTTGCCACCGATTAGCTTTATACCGTGTTCGTACCCTGCATCCGTTTTGCGGCTCCACCTGACTTCAGCAATGATATGGTCTAAATACTTTTGCTGGAGCTTCTGGTTAAGTGACTCGACACCTGTATCAACTGCGAATTCCATTATGACTTTCTGAGCAAAATAAGTGTCAGACAAAATTCGCATTCCGCTTGGAGAATAATCTAAGACTTGGAACTGTACATCGTGCGACCTGAGTATAATGGATTGACTACTGACGATGGAATGACGAGTCTCCCGGGGGAACACTCCAACTTGCGTAAAATACACGGCAACAGCCGTCTTTAGATCGATCGAACGTGATTTCTCCGTGCTGAATTCGTAGGCTAATACGAGATCCTTCTGATACTTCAAAGAAACCCTTACTGGAGAAAATATTTCAGAATCACGGCCTCCAGCCACGAGCTTTTGGTAGCAGCTCTCGCTGATCATGATGTTGAACGGACCGCAAGACTGTTCAAGACTTGCGACAAAGTTCACACCATGTCCAATCATCGTGAAGTCAACCCGCACGCCTCCGCCCAGATTGGCCAAGAGCACTTTGTCAGAGTGAATTCCAATGCGAACAGGCAGCAAGAGGTCCTTCTCATACTGACCTTGCTTTTTGATTCGCAGCGCTTCATCAATAAGCATATTTTGAATTTCAAAAGCTGCATTAAAAGCATCGTTAGCGTGACCGGAACTACCCTCGTTTTTACCTGTGAAAAAACACAGCAAACCATCACCAAGCGACCGGTCAATCACTCCATTGTAGGACAAAACTATCCGCGTCAGTGATGATAATCGCCGTGTCAGATCTGAGAAAATATCTTGCCCTGATTCCCGCTCTGCAACGAGTGAGAACGACATGATATCGATATACATGATGGTTACGTCGATCTCTCGGCTACTGATGGGAGCGAGGTTAAGTTCGGAATCAGTGATGGATTCCGACAGCTTAGAGCTGTCGTTGCGAAGTGACCGAACGATACCACGGTGCTTTAGCTCAAGTTGCCTGATTCGATGAGTCATCGCTGCTGACAAGAGCGCAAATCCAAAGACCACAGCCAAGTCGACAAAGTAGTGACCGAAATAACTGGATGGTATTATCCCGAACCAGGAACAAATACAAATTAAAACCCCTGGCATAAATGCACTCAAAAAAAGCCTATAGTAAAACAGGCTCTTGATCGGCCAGCGCGTTATATCAAAAATAGCTGTAGAGCACACAGCTACGTTTGTAAAAGCCACCATGACAACTAGCATTGGGGACGACCGAAAGATCGGTGCAATCAAAATCTCAAGCGCTGTTCCCGCAATTACCAACTTGCCCCAAAAATTAAAGGAACTTCTGCCAAAGTCTCTCGCAACATAGCTTTGATTTAGAAACATCAGCAAAAGCTGCGGCATGAGAATCATCTCAGCCAAGATGAGTAGATGCAGCGAGAGATCTCGACTAAAGTTGGGCCATATATAAAAAATCTGACCACTAAAAAAAATGGGGAAGAAAAATAAAGCAAGTTGTGCTGCAAATAAAATTGCATAAAGTGACTTACGCAGCGTCAGTAGAAGAACGAGATTATACACTCCTAGACCAACAAAAATCCCAGACATCATGGCATGAAACAAGACTCGAAGATTCATCAATGCACCGTGACGCAGCTCGCTACCTATGAATAGCGGCGCAACAATCGCTACATCAGGCTCTAAACGCAGGTACAATTCGCGATCGTTCTTGATATCAGGAAGAACTTTTATCGTCGCAAATGGTGAATTCTCTTTAGCCGGACGCTCCAACCCACCTAGAACAGTCTCGACTAGAAGTTTGTCGTCAAGTAAGTAGAAGTCGACTTTGCGTAAAAGGTGATACCCAATCTCGGCAATCACCGGCTGTGGCTCTAGCTGTGACGGAATGTGAATGCGGTACCAAATTGGGCGAATGCTACCCTTGACACCGAAATGATGTTTAGCCTCCATGGCTTGCCAATCCGAAGCCGGTTGCTCTTTGACATCGTCGATAGTGCTATTATTTTGGTCTAGAGAACCCACGTAACGCTCAACACGAAAGCGAGCCCCATCAAAACCGGCAGGGTCTGGAAGCGTGAGCACTAGGGCCGTAAACGCCAGTGCTGGCGAGAGCACCAGTAGGCGATAGACCCAATCAGATGGATTTCTTAACCAACTCAAAATCACGCAGGACTCCTCCGATCTTACATCGGCTGAGAAGCCCTGGCATCTTAGGGGGGAGACCTACCCCCCAGAGTTTGCTCGCTCATACTTTTCGGCGCTATCACCCCGAATTTTATAAGAAATCTTGCCATATTGGCTGTCGGCAGTACTGATGTAAAGCCGCCCCTTAATCCACACTGGGCCCCAGGAGCGCTTAGGGGCCTGACCACTGCTCATGTGCACCATCACCATTTGATTGGGGGGTGGAGGCGGCACGTGGATACAAGCCTGAGGACTGGGAACGAGAAGGAATTCCGCAAGACCCTGATCGTCATCTTCAAGAGGCACAACAAAACCAGGTACCTTGACCGGCTTACCATCAAGCTTAGCAAGTGCTTCGGGCATTTTCCCTGTAGCTAAATCAAGCTCTCGCAACGTTAGCCAGTCCACCTCCTGATAAGCGTCGTCGGCAAGCGCTTCTTGAGTTGGTTCCTGTAAGGACTTCAAAGTCCAGTAGCCAGCTAAACCCACGACAGGAAGAACGGCAAGTAGGCAGAGCAGCGCTTTTTGTCTAAGAGAATTCATAAGCGAATCACCAATCCATCACTCAAACTCTGCCGGTACGCACGCCAAGCAGGTATCGCACCTAGCAGCAGCCCCGAGATCAGCGTGGCGCAAAAATAAATTATCTCGACAGACGAAAAACCATCCACTGCGAGGTAGAAACCAAATTGGTTTGCAACCATCGGCTGAATTCCTACGAGTAAAACCCGCGTGAGGACCACACCTAGCGCTGCTCCTAACCCAACCAATATTCCTGCTTCAGTCACCAGTAAACCAAATATCACTCTTGGAGTAGCGCCTAGACTGCGAAGAATGGCCATCTCACGCCGTCTCTCATTTAGGGAGTTATAAACTGACACCAGCATACCCGTGAGCCCAACTAGGACCACAAACACAGCGACAAGACGCAAGGCCTCCTCGCCATACGCTAGCCCTTCCCAGAGTTCATCCAAAGCTACGCCTGGAATCACAGCAGTCAGTGGTTCCTTTTTGTAGTCGCCCCAGTACCGCTGCATAGCTAAAATATCTGCCTTTGATCTAGCACCAACAAAGACGGCAGAAATTTCATCAATGACGAACTTCTCTGCCGCCAGTAAATCTGATGGCACCGCATGATCTCGCCTTGGGGGCGCACCGTCGTGCCAGCCGGTATGTATAGCCTCAATTCCAGATAGAGGCACAAAGATCGAACGATCGACAGGACTTCCCGTCGCCTGCAGAATTCCACCAACCCTGAATGGGTGATCATCGTGGTTGTGAAAGGAAACCTCTCCAATTCCATGACTTAAGGCCAATTTATCGCCCAGTTTGTAATTGAGTCGCCGAGCTACACTGCTACCTACAACTGCGGTGAAGGTTTGTTCGCTAAAGTTACCACTCGCAAACTCAAGTATGTGATCACGCCGCGTACGAAAATGAGCGAAAAAATCACCCGTCGTCGCAACCACACGATAGCCGCGATGACTGTCCCCCATCGTGATCGGAACTGCCCAAGCAGTTTTGGGGTCGGCCTTAATTTGCTCAAAGGTCGCGAATTTCATATTGGCGGCCGGGGTACCGATATGAAAGACAGCATTCAGCAGTAGAGGTAATGCACCCCCACGGGCGCCGATGATCAAATCCGTCTGGCTGATAGCACCTGTAAAACTATCATGAGCGCTCACTCGTACACGCTCGACTACCATAAGTAGTGCAGTCGACAGCGCTATGGAAATGATTGTCAAACTGGTGACTACGCGCCTCATAGCCAACGATTTTACGGCAAGCTTGAAGATGATCATGGTCGTCGCCCCCCTCGGAGCGTTGCCGCCCGATTCAGAGTCGGGAGCGACAGCTGACGATGAAAATGCCGCGCAAGACTCTGGTCGTGACTCACGAACAGTACAGTTGCCCGCGACTCTTCCGCGACGGAGTTCAGAAGTGCGATGAATTCATCTCGGTGATCAACATCCAAGGCCGAGGTGGGTTCATCTGCAATCAGCAGCTTCGGAGCTCCAATGAGAGCTCTGGCAGCCGCTACCCTCTGCTGCTCACCGACGCTGAGCTCGGTAATCGACTTCGGCAAAAGGTGACTTATGTCCAGTCTCTTAGCTATCACCTGCGCAGCCACTTCGGGATTTCTCCCTGCGAGGTTAGCTTTGCGTCGTTCGCTGATAGAACAGGGTAAGATGATGTTCTCTATCACACTTAAGTAGGGAATCAGGTTGAACATCTGAAAGATGTAACCGACGTGATCACCACGGAAAATATCCCTCTCCCTGCTACTCACATTAGCTAGGTCAACGCCATGGACAGAGACTCGGCCGCTATCAGCATTGAGAATGCCAGAGAGCACCCCTAGTAAAGTGGTCTTACCACTCCCACTAGGGCCGTGAATAAACACCTTTTCGCCCCGATTTACCTTAAGCTCGGGTATATCGAGAACAGCCTGCCCCCCCGGGTAAGAGAACTTGAGTAAGCTGATATCGATTGCAGGACTTTCGTGATCCAAAAACGCCTCAAATCCAAAGCCTCTGGACCTCTGAATGGTTAGCCCAGCAGAGCTCTGAGTAATGCAGGGTTTCAAAAAAATCCACGGAATTCGGCACGCTTAGCTGCCAGTGCGCCCAAGGCTAACCTAAACATAGAGCTCATCTTTACTCATAATTGTGATCTTGCCCTGAGCTGCCAAGGCCTGAGCTAAATCGGCAAGTTGCTGCTGCGCTGCCTGAACTTCTTGTAGCCGAGTTTTTGGTAGGGCATCAACGTCGTCACGCAGTAATTTTGCAGCCCGCTCCGAGAGATTTTTATAGATATGCAGACTGACAGATGCTTCGGCCCCCTTGAGTGCCAAGCGTAATGTTGTCGCTGGTACCTGCGCCAGAAGGGTCTGCATGTCACGATCACTGAGACGGGTTAGATCAGTAAACGTGAAGAGCATCTTTCTCAACTCTGCGGCCAAGGCCGGATCGCGTCCCTCTATTTCAGCTAATAGCTTTTCGCCCTCAGCTTGGGGCATCGCATTCAGAAGACTGACTAACTTCCCGGCACCGCCAACTGTGTGAGCCGCGCCTTGGGAGCGACTGCGAGTCTCTTTCAGCACTTCGACGATGGCCCGAAGACTTTCTAGATCAATGTCGCCAATCTTGGCGAGGCGGTGAACGGCCTCAACCTGCAGCGCTTTAGGCAACAGGCTTACAGCCTTGGCTGCCTGCTGGGGTGCCGAGTGCGCAAGGACCACGGCTGAGGTTTGAGGTGCCTCAGTCTGGAGCCATTTGGCTAGGGATTCCGGTGTCATTTGGTCGACCAAATCAGCCAATTCCTGGGAGGCCACCGAGGCCTCACTCTGGACCGCCTCAGCGTCACTAGATCGACCGGCTAGCTGCAGTATCCGCTTCGTCGCTGCAGGAGTGCCGCTCAGCTGCTGTCGGTAACTCACTAGCGAGTTATGAAACTCGCCCGATACCATTTGCACAATCTGATCGTCGACGCGCCCAAGTTGACTCATGGCCGCCGCAATACGGTTAACCTCGCCCGGATTCATCTGACCCATGATCTGTCCAGCTAGGTCCTCTCCCAAACTTAAGAGAAGAATTGCCGCTTTTTCAGCACTGGAGAGTTTGCCCTTAGTCATGACCTGC
>Ga0078894_10001216_pt1 | contig 18927 bp, 12 predicted proteins | sample LauGreSu1BDMLBSD_2_FD_67506 | JGI IMG/M metagenome (GOLD analysis project Ga0078894, IMG submission 67506) | Freshwater lake microbial communities from Lake Michigan, USA - Su13.BD.MLB.SD (version 4) (version 4) | ecosystem: Environmental > Aquatic > Freshwater > Lake | place: Lake Michigan... | reverse complement strand
AAACAGAGACGGCATCGCTTACTTCCCCCCCTTCTTCTTGGCGGCCGGCTTCGCAGCGGCGGCCTTCTTCGCGGCCGGCGCCTTCTTGGCCGCCGGAGCCTTCTTGGCGGCAGGCGCCTTCGTCGAGGCCGCCTTCGCCTTCGTCGTCTTCGCCTTCGCCTTCGGGGCCGCCTTCGTCGACTTCACCGGGGCCGCAGGGGCCTCGGTCACCGGCGCCAGCGTCTGCCCGATCGCCGTCGCTTCCACGAGGACGACCTGCGACCAGACAAGGTCATAGGTGCTCACGTCGCTGAAGGCGCGGACCTGGACCCCGGGGATGTTCCGCCCGGAGAGGTAGACCGCCGGCTTGGTGCCGTCGGTCAGGATCAGCGCCTTCTGCCCCGCCACGCCGAGGCGGGCGAGGAGCTGCGCGACCTGCGCGGTCTTCGGCGACTCGAAGGTGAAGCGGTCGATCACAATCACCGCACCCTCACGGGCCCGGGCGTTGAACGCGCTCTTCCGCGCCAGCGCCTTGATGCCCTTCGGCACAGCCTGCTCGTAGCCACGGGGCTGCGGGCCGTGCACCGTGCCGCCGCCGACGAAGTTCGGGGCGCGCGTCGAGCCCTGACGGGCGCGGCCGGTCCCCTTCTGCTTCCACGGCTTCTGATTGCCGCCGGTCACCCAGCGGCGCGTCTTGGTCGCGTGCGTACCCTGGCGCTGGTTGGCGAGATACGCCTTCACCGCCTGATGCAGCACCGGGAGGTTCACGGTGCCGTCGAACGTCGCCGCGGGGAGCGTCACACGCTCCCGCGGGGTGCCAAGCGCCGTGTAGGCCGCCGCGTCGAAGTGGGTCGTGTCAGCCATCGGTTACCCCTGCTTGCGGACGAGGACGATCCCGTTGGTCGGGCCGGCGACGCTGCCGCGGATATAGATCAGGTTCCGCTCGGCATCGACCTTCTCGACGCGGAGGTTCGCCTGCGTGTGACGCGCCGCGCCGTAGTGGCCCGGCATCTTCTTGCCCTTGATGACGCGCGAGGGATCGGTGCCCGGTCCGACCGAGCCCGGCCGACGGTGCTTGGTGTTGCCGTGCGTGTTCGGCCCACCGCCGATCCCGTAGCGCTTCACGACGCCCTGGAAGCCGCGCCCCTTCGTCGTGCCGGTCACCTTCACCATCTCCCCGACGGTGAAGATGTCGACCTTCACGACGTCCCCGATCGCGTACGTCGGGACTTCGGCGTCCTTCCCGGGCGCATCATCGAGACGGAACGACCGGATGACCGCCGGCGCCATGCTGAGCCCCGCCTTCGCGGCGTGCCCGAGCTCCGCCTTGGTCGCCCGACGCCCCTTCGGCGTGCGCTCCCCCTTCTTCGACTCGCGCGCGGTCCGCTGCGCGCCGTAGCCGAGTTCCACGGACGCGAAGCCCGCCTGCTCCGTCGTGACCACCTTGGTCACCGGATTCGGCGTGGCCTCCACCACCGTGCAGGGGATCTGCATCCCCGCCTCGTCGAAGATCTGGGTCATCCCCAGCTTCTTGCCAATGATTCCGATCATCGTTCTCTCACGTGGTTAGTCACGGCCCGGGCCCGCCGAGTGCGGTGCCCGTTGAGGCCGGAGGACTGTCAGGGACAGGTGTCAGGGGCGAGGCCAGGGGTCAGCGGATGCCGATCCCGTTCCGTCGTGCCTGCTACCTAGTCCCTGTCCCTATTCGACCTTGATCTCGACGTCCACGCCGGCCGGCAGGTCGAGCTTCGTCAGCGCGTCCACCGTCTGGGCGCGGGAATCGAGGATGTCGATCACCCGCTTGTGCGTCTTCAACTCGAACTGTTCACGCGACTTCTTGTCGACGTGCGGCGACCGCAGGACGGTCCACCGGCGCGTCTTGGTGGGAAGCGGGATCGGCCCGGACACCTGCGCTCCGGTCTTCTCCGCGGTCCGCACGATGTCCGCCGAGGCCTGGTCGATCACCGCGTGATCGAATGCCTTGAGACGGATGCGAATACGTCCAGCCATGAGAGTCTCCACTCGGACCCGGTCCCGCGGGGCACCCGCCCCACGGGCCCGGCCCGTTCGTTGGTTACGCGAGGATCTTGGTCACCACGCCCGCACCGACGGTGCGGCCGCCCTCACGGATGGCGAAGCGGAGCTGCTCCTCCATCGCGATCGGGATGATGAGCTCGATCTTCATCTGCACGTTGTCGCCCGGCATCACCATCTCCGTGCCGGCCGGGAGCTCGATCGCCCCCGTCACGTCAGTCGTGCGGAAGTAGAACTGCGGGCGGTAGCCCTTGAAGAACGGCGTGTGACGGCCGCCCTCTTCCTTCGTGAGGACGTACACCTCAGCCTCGAACTTCGTGTGCGGCTTGATCGAGCCGGGCTTGGCGAGCACCATGCCGCGCTCGATGTCCTTCTTGTCGATGCCGCGGAGGAGCAGACCGACGTTGTCGCCGGCGAAGCCCTCGTCGAGGAGCTTGCGGAACATCTCGACGCCCGTGACGATCGTCTTCTTGTCCGAGTTGTAGCCGACGAACTCGAGCTCCTCGCCGACCTTGCACTTGCCGCGCTCGATACGCCCCGTGGCGACCGTGCCGCGACCCGTGATCGAGAAGACGTCCTCGACCGGGAGGAGGAAGGGCTTGTCGACCTCGCGGGTCGGCTCCGGGATGTACGTGTCGAGGGCGCTGTAGAGCTCCTCGATCTTCGCGATCCACTCCGGCTTGCCGGCGATCGCGTTCGACGCCGAGCCGCGGATCACCGGGGCGTTGTCGCCGTCGTAGCCGTACTTGCTGAGGAGCTCGCGGACCTCGAGCTCGACGAGGTCGAGGAGCTCGGCGTCCTCGACGAGGTCGCACTTGTTCAGGAAGACCACGATCTTCGGCACGTTCACCTGGCGGGCCAGGAGGATGTGCTCACGGGTCTGCGGCATCGGGCCGTCGACGGCCGACACCACGAGGATCGCGCCGTCCATCTGCGCGGCGCCCGTGATCATGTTCTTCACGTAGTCCGCGTGCCCGGGGCAGTCGACGTGCGCGTAGTGGCGCGCATCCGTCTCGTACTCCACGTGCGACGTGGCGATCGTGAGGATCTTGGTGGCGTCACGACGCCCCTGCGACTCGGAGGCCTTCGCGACCTCGTCGTAGGCGACGTACTTCGTGTTGCCGAACTTGTCCGCCGAGATCTTGGTCAGGGCGGCCGTGGTGGTCGTCTTGCCGTGGTCGACGTGACCGATCGTGCCGACGTTCACGTGCGGCTTATTCCGCTCGAACTTTGCCTTGGCCATGAGAGTGCGTCCTGAGGTGGTGTGTGGAACGGGTGGTGGGTGGGGTTTACTTCTGCTTCGCGATGATCTCGTCGGCCTTCGCCTTCGGGACCTCTTCGTAATGCGAGAACTCCATCGAGTAGACCGCACGGCCCTGCGTCATCGAGCGCAGGCGGGTCGAGTAGCCGAACATCTCGCTCAGCGGCACGGTGGCGCCGATCACCTGCGCCTCACCGCGCTGCGTCATGCCGCCGATCTTGCCGCGACGCGCCGAGATGTCACCGAGCACGTCGCCGAAGAACTGGTCCGGGCTGACGACCTCGACCTTCATCATCGGCTCGAGGATGATCGGCGTCGCCGCGCGCGCCGCATCCTTGATGGCCATCGAGCCCGCGATCTTGAACGCCATTTCGCTCGAGTCGACGTCGTGGTACGACCCGAAGATCAGCTCGACCTTCACGTCGACCATCGGGTAGCCCGCGAGCACGCCGTTCTCGAGGGCCTCGCGGATCCCCTCCTCGACCGGCTTGATGTACTCGCGCGGGATGACACCGCCCGAGATCTTGTCCTCGAAGACGTAGCCCTGACCGGGCTCCGCCGGCATGGCGTTGATCACGACGTGGCCGTACTGCCCCTTCCCGCCCGACTGGCGGATGAACTTGCCCTCGACCTTGTCGACGCGGCGCTTGATCGTCTCACGATAGGCGACCTGCGGCCGCCCCACGTTCGCCTCGACCTTGAACTCGCGCATCATGCGGTCGACGATGATCTCGAGATGCAGCTCGCCCATCCCGGAGATGATCGTCTGCCCGGTCTCCGCGTCGGTGTGCACGCGGAAGGTCGGGTCCTCCTCGGCGAGCTTGTTCAGCGCGATGCCCATCTTGTCCTGGTCGGCCTTGGTCTTCGGCTCGACGGCGACGTCGATCACGGGCGTCGGGAACTTCATCGCCTCGAGGATGATCGGCTGCTCCTCGTCGGCGAGCGTGTCACCCGTGCGGGTGTCCTTGAGACCGATCGCGGCGGCGATGTCGCCGGCGCGCACCTCCTCGATCTCCTCACGCTTGTTCGCGTGCATCTGCAGCAGGCGACCGATGCGCTCGCGCTTGTCCTTCGTCGAGTTGTAGACGTGCGAGCCGGCCTTGAGGACGCCAGAATAGACGCGGAAGAAGGTCAGGCGGCCGACGAACGGGTCGGTCGCGACCTTGAACGCGAGCGCCGAGAACGGCGCCTCGTCGCTCACCGCGCGCGTCTCGACGGTCGCGTCGTGCTGCGGCGCGTGGCCCTCGATCGCGGGGATGTCGGTCGGCGACGGGAGGAAGTCGATGACGGCGTCGAGGAGCGCCTGCACGCCCTTGTTCTTGAACGAGGCGCCACAGAGGATCGGCACGAACTTCATCTGGATCGTCGCCGAGCGAATCGCCTGGCGGATCTCGTCGTTCGTGAGCTCCTCTCCCGCGAGGTACTTCTCGATCAGCACCTCGTCGTGCTCGACGACCATGTCGATCAGCGCGCGACGCGCGGACTCGACGGCCTCCTGGAACTCGGCCGGGACGTCGACGACCTGGAAGGTCTTGCCGAGGGTCTCGTTGTCGAAGATGTACTGCTTGCGCTCGATGATGTCGATGTGGCCCGTGAAGAGCTCACCCGACCCGACCGGGAGCTGAATCGGCAGCGCCTGCTTGGTGAGGCGGTCGCGGATCATCTCGACGCAGCGCTCGAAGTTGGCGCCGACGCGGTCCATCTTGTTCGAGAAGATCATGCGCGGGACCTTGTACCGGTCCGCCTGACGCCACACGGTCTCGGTCTGCGGCTCGACGCCAGCCACCGAGTCGAGCAGCGCGACCGCGCCGTCGAGCACGCGGAGCGAGCGCTCCACCTCGACGGTGAAGTCCACGTGCCCCGGGGTGTCGATGATGTTGATGCGGTACTCCGGCCCCTCGCCCTTCTTGTCCGACTGGCCGTGGCGCATCCAGAAGCACGTGGTCGCGGCCGACGTGATCGTGATGCCGCGCTCCTGCTCCTGCTCCATCCAGTCCATCGTGGCCGCGCCGTCATGGACCTCGCCGATCTTGTGCGACTTCCCCGTGTAGTAGAGGACGCGCTCAGTCGTCGTGGTCTTCCCGGCATCGATGTGCGCCATGATGCCGATGTTCCGGTAGTACTTGAGATCGGTCGTGCGTGCCATCGTTCGGTATGCGGTCGGGTACGAATGCGGTGATGTGGGTCCTGCCTCGGTCCTGCTCAACTCCTTCTCAGGTCCTGCCCGCCGGTCGGCGGCCCTGCCCCAACAAAAACGCGGCTGGACCAGGCATCCCCCCCCACCAGCTGATCCGGGGGACCGGTCTCCATCCGCTCTCGCCGGGTACAGCCGCCACTCCTGCGCGGCTGGGGACCCACGGCGCGTCGGGTGTCAGCGCCAACACCACCCGACGTCGAATTGTCCTGCGGGCTTTTCGGGAACCGCGGCGCCGGGCACCTGCCCCAGCGGGATCGGTCGGGCTGTCCACTCCCCCCGCGCGTCACTCCTGCCGACGTTGGCGGGCCCATCTGGCCGGGGCGCAGTTCCCCGGGGTGGTCGTGCTGCTTGATCGAGCCACCGCACTGAAATTCGACGGCTGACGCCGTTTCACCCCAGCCTGATAAAGGTAGTCTGTCCTCTCCAGCTGTCAACCATCGGCAGCCGACCAACCGAGAACCCGGTTCGTGGCCGCGGGGTCAGGCGAGGGTATCCCTCAGACCAGACCCCGGGCGCACCGACTACCAGCGATAATGCGCGAACGCCTTGTTGGCCTCAGCCATCTTGTGCGTGTCCTCGCGCTTCTTGATCGCGTTCCCCTCGCCCTTCGCCGCCGCGAGCGTCTCGGCGGCCAGCTTCTCCGCCATCGACTTCTCGTTCCGGCTACGCGAATACGAGATCAACCAACGCATCGCCAGCGCGGTCCGACGGTCCGGACGGACTTCCACCGGCACCTGGTACGTCGCACCGCCGACGCGGCGAGACTTCACCTCGACCACGGGCTTCAGGTTCGACAACGCCTGCTTGAAGACCGTCACCCCGGTCTGGCCGGACTTCGCCTCCACCACGTCCATCGCCCCGTAGAAGATCCGCTCGGCGGTCGCCTTCTTGCCGGCGTACATCAGGACGTTGATGAACTTCGAGACGGTCTGGCTGTCGTAGCGCGCGTCAGGCAGGACGGGGCGCTTCACGGCACTCTTGCGGCGGCTCATTTACTTCTTCCCTCCAGCCGCGGCACCCGCCTTCGGCTTCTTGGTCCCGTACTTGGAGCGGCTCTTGTTGCGCCCGTTCACGCCGGAGGCGTCGAGCTTGCCGCGCACGATGTGGTAGCGCACGCCCGGCAGGTCCTTCACACGGCCGCCCCGGATGAGCACGATCGAGTGCTCCTGCAGGTTGTGCCCCTCGCCGGGGATGTAGGCCGTGACCTCGAAGCCGTTCACCAGACGCACACGCGCCACCTTGCGCAGCGCCGAGTTCGGCTTCTTCGGGGTCGTGGTGTAGACGCGGGTGCACACGCCCCGCTTGAATGGATTCTCCTTCAGAGCCGGCGCCTTGTCCTTCTTGACTACGGCGCGGCGGCTCTGCCGGACGAGCTGATTAATCGTCGGCATTGCGGTTTCTCGGTGTTCGTCCTTCTGCCTCTACGTGGATCGCCCGGACGGGCGGCACGGAACCAGAGCCCCGAAGAATAGACAACCGGGCGCCCCCGGTCAACGGCCGAAGAACCCGTCCACTGGCAGAGCGTCCCGGGACCGGACCGACGCCTCCCACTCCCCGCAGAGATGCGCGATCCCGTTCGCGTAGTACGACACGAGCTCCCGTCCGCGGGGCAGGAGGAGGTACCCCTCCCCCGCCCGCGAGAGCACCCGCCGCATCCGAAGCAGCCGATACGCGCGCTCGAAACTCTCGGCCGCGCTCAGGCCAGGCTCGACCACCACCGCCCCCGCCTCCTCCAACGCCCCCCGCAGTGTCTCCACCCGCTCCAGGAGCGCCGGCCGCGGCACATAGTCGGCCTCGAAGGTCTGGAGCGCCGCACAGACCAGCGGCACCGCGGTGACGGGGACGAGCCGTCCCACCTCTCCCATCATCCGATCGCAGAGGCGCTGCACGGCCGCCAACCGGTCGGCCCGCGGGAGGTCGAAGATGGGGACGGCGCCTGGGGACGCCGCCCCGGGTCCGCTCGCCGCGCCATCACCGGAGGAACCGGCCAGCGCCGCCTCCGACGCGATCCACGCGGCCACCGACACCGGCGCCCCCAGGACCACCGCCGCCCGGCCATACCGCTGCCATCGCCCGGTCGAGAGCCGGCCGAAGCTCGAGGCCAGATACGACACCACCTCGCCCACCTGGGACCACCGCGAGCTGCCGACGCCCCCGTCGGTAACCCGGAGCTCCCGGAGCAACGTCCGGTCCTCCAACACGCGGTCGTAGTTGAGCCCGACTGGCACCACGTACATCCGGGACGCGAGCGCGGGGTCCCGCGCCGCCCCGACGATGTAGTCGAGGAGACCAATCTTCGAGGGCCGCAGCCGACCATCGCGCGTGAGCCCGCCCTCGGGGAACAGCCCCTGCGTGACACCGGCAGACGTCACTCGATGCACATAGCGCTCGAGGACCGTGTGATACAGCGGCTCGCGATAGCGTCGGCGGATGAAATACGAGCCAAACGACTTGAACAGGTACTCGAGCGGGAAGACGCGCGCCCACTCCCCCACCGCCCAGGAGATCGCGACCTGACCCGCGAGCGCGTAGCTCGCCACCACATAATCCGCGTTCGACCGATGGTTCATGAGGTAGATCACGATCGCATCGGGCGGGAGCGCTCGTGCCGCGCCCGGTGCCCGGTCGAGGATCGTCACGCGGTACAGCACCCGCAGCAGCGCCGCGGCGGCGGTATGTCCCACGCCGCGATAGACCAGCGGGTTGAAGGTCGGGATGATCTCGTGTAGGTAGCGTCGCACCATCCGCCAGACCGCCGCCTCGGGCAGCCGGTGCGCGGCGGCGTGCGCCTGCACGGCGGCGATGACCGCCGAATCCAGCTGGATGGCGGCGATCAGCGCACGCTTCCGCGGGTGCCGCCGTGCGCTCACCCCAGCCACCCGCGGACGAGACTCGGCAGTACACCAAGCGCGCCGAAGCGCAGCAACCGACCGACGAAGCAGAGCCCGAGGAACGCCGGCCAGGGGATCCGCACGATGCCCGCCGCGATGGCCGCGAGGTGAAACGGGGGGACGCTCGTCACGGCGCTGACCCCGAGGAGGCCGTGCCCGTAATTCGGGTGACGCGCGATCACCTCACGGGCGCGGGCGACTCCGCGCACCGCGACACCCCAGCGGACCTTCTCCGCGTGGGTCCCGGCCCAATACCAGGGACACTTGGCCGCGACGTGGCCGATGGTGAAGGCCACCAGGAGCACGGCGGCGAGCCCTGGGCGCTCCAGAACGCCGATCGCCACCGCGGCCGCCTCGGCGAGACCGACGGGGAAAATCCCGACGGCGAACCCGAGGCCGATCGCGGTGGCGATGGCGAGACCCGGCGCAGCCGGGTCAAACGGCGGGATCAGGCCCCGTAGCCCGGCGGGGCCTTCTCGTCCGCCGGGGAGGTCAGGGTCTTCTTGTAGCACCAGAAGGTGCCGCCCCAGACCAGGATCAATGAGGCGAGCATCGTGATCCAACCGCCGGTGGTGAGCCCCACCTGAGCGGCGGCGACGGCGAGTGTGTCAGTCATCGGAAGCTCCTCAGTCGGTGGCGGGGGTGGTGTCATCGAGGTCGACGCCCGCGGCCCGGAGCCGGCGCTCGCCGACCCAGGTGACACCGACGAGGTAGACCACGATCGCGAGGATGGTGAGCAGCGCGACCCGCGCCCCGGTCGTGGCGGTCGCGTTCGCAAGCTCGGCCTTGAACGACTGGAGGTTGAACCCGATGAAGACGATCAGCAGGTACGCCGGCGCGATGTACTTCATCACGATCTTGACGAAGGACGGAATCTGGATCGACGCGCCGTCGTGGATCTCCTTCCAGCCGCGGTCGATGCCGAACACCCACGCGAAGTAGATGATCTGCGCCATCGCCAAGAGGAAGATCCCGTAGGTACCGACCCAGAAGTCCATCGTGTTCAGGAAGGTTCCGCCCTTGCTGTACCAGAGCGTCAGGATCGCGCCGACGGTCCCGATCGCGGCGATCGTCGACGTCGACTTCCCGTGGCTCCACCCGGTGGCCTCCTTCAGGTGCGCCACCGCCGGCTGGTACATCGAGAGCGAGCTGGTGATCGCGGCGAGCCAGAGCACCAGGAACCAGAGCGCGCCCATAATGTTGCCGAAGGCGCCCATCTGCGCGAACACCACCGGCAGGGTCGCGAAGCCGAGCTTGAAGCTCCCGCCACCGACCGCCACCTGCGTGCCGTACATCCCAAGGAAGACGACGGCGGCCGTGAGGGTGATCATCCCGCCGAAGCCCACCTCGAAGAGCTCATTGGTGGCGCTGGCGGTGAGGCCGGAGAGCGCGACGTCATCCTTCTTCTTCATATAGCTGGCGTAGTTGATGATCACGCCGAAGCCGACCGAGAGCGAGAAGAAGATCTGAGAAGCGGCGGCGAGCCAGGTCTTGAAGTCGCCGAGCTTCTCGAAGTTCGGGTTCCACATATAGCCCAACCCAGCGAGGACGTTTCGGTCCGGATACGCCGGGTCCGGGGTGCCGAGGGTCAGCACGCGGATCAATACGATCAGGGCGCAGACCGCCATCACCGGCATCGCGAAGGAGACGAACTTCTCGATCCCCTTCGAGAGGCCGCGGAAGACGAACCAGATGTTGATGGCGAAGACGACGACCCAGGTCAGGAGGGTGTTCAACCCCTGGCCCGAGAAGAGCGAGCCATCGGCCGCCGCGCCGGTGTACGTGTCGTAGTAGTCGTTCGCGACCTTGGTCTGCATCTCGATCGACATCGACGGGTCAATGCCGATCCCACCGGTCAGGTACTTGATGAAGTACCCGAAGGTCCACGTCTCGATGAACATGTAGTACGTCGAGACGCCGAGCGGGATCAACACCCCGATCACCCCGAGGTAGCGCGCAAGGCTGCCCTTCCCGATCACGCCCATGATCATCGGCGCCGAATGCAGCCCCTTCTTCCCACCGTACCGGCCCATCGACCACTCCGCCCACCCGATCGGGATGCCGAGCAGGAAGAGAGCGCAGAAGTACGGGATGAGGAAGGCGCCGCCGCCGTTCTGGGCGGCCTGACCGGGGAAGCGGAGGAAGTTGCCGAGGCCGACGGCGGATCCCGCGACAGCGAGAATCACGCCGAGCTTCGAGCCCCACTCTTCCTTGTGTTCAGCCATAGGACGGTCCGGGGGTGGAGGTGAAGGAACGCCGGAAGATGCACCGGCTGCCCGAGGGCCGCCACCGGCGACCCGCGAGACGAGAGTCGAGGATATACGAACGGGGGCGCGGACCGTTGGTCCGCGCCCCCGTCGTCCACCGGCGCCAGCCTACTCCTCGTCGGGCAGCGCGGCGGGAATTTCCCCTTCGAGCTCCATCGGCGGCGCCAGGAAGCTGTCGGGCAGCGCCCCGAACGCCCCGAACTCCGGGGTGGGCGGGGCCGGCGGCGGCTCGATGTCCATCGCCACGTCGGAGTACCGGTACATCCCGGTGCCGGCGGGGATGAGGTGCCCGATGATGATGTTCTCCTTGAGGCCGAGGAGGTCGTCCTTGGCTCCGCGGATCGCGGCATCGGTGAGCACGCGGGTGGTCTCCTGGAACGACGCCGCCGAGATGAACGACTGGGTCGTGAGGGAGGCCTTCGTGATGCCGAGGAGGAGCGGCTCGGACTGCGCCGGCTTCTCCTTCTTCTTCTTGATCTTGTCGTTGGCGTCGCGGAAGACCGCCTTGTCGACGTTCTCGCCCTCGAGGAATTCGGTGTCCCCCGGCTCCGCGACGCGGACCTTCTGGAGCATCTGCCGAACGATGACGCCGATGTGCTTGTCGCTGATCTTCACGCCCTGCAGGCGGTACACCTCCTGCACCTCGTTCAGCAGGTATTCCTGCACGGCGCGCGGGCCCTTGATCCGCAGGATGTCGTGCGGGTTGACGGGCCCCTCGCTCAGGCGGTCGCCGGCGCGCACGCGGTCACCCTCGTGCACGCGGAGATGCTTGCCGGAGGCCACCTCGTAGAGCTGCGGCTGCTGCGACTCGTCGACCGAGCCGTTGAGGTCGACCGGCTGGACGAAGATCTCGCGCTTGCCGCGCTTGATGTCGCCGAAGCGGACGACGCCGTCGATCTCGGAGATGGTGGACGGATCCTTCGGCTTGCGCGCCTCGAAGAGCTCGGCGACGCGCGGGAGACCGCCGGTGATGTCGCGCGTCTTGTACGCCTCGCGCGAGATCTTGGCGATCGTCTGGCCGGCGGCCACGTCGGCCCCGTCCTCGATGATGAGCTGGGCGCCCACCGGGATGACGAAGTCGCGGACCTTCTTCTCCTTCCCGCCCTTGGTCTGCCAGATCTCGATGTGCGGGTGGAGCTTCTTCTCCCGGTCCTCGATGACGACGCGCTGCCGGAGGCCGGTGAGCTCATCGAGCTCCTCGGAGACCGTCTCGCCCTCGACGAGGTCGACGAAGCGGACCTCGCCGGCGACGTCGGCGATGATGGGGTTGGTGTACGGGTCCCACGTGAAGATCACCTGCTCCTTGGCGACGGCCTCCCCGTCCTTGACCATCAGGACGGCACCGAGCGGCACCGCGAGGCGGGCGATGACGGGGGCGTTCCGGTCCGCGGAGGCGCGGACCGAGAGCTCGCCCTCGTACGAGGTGACGATGCGCTGCCCCTCGGGATCGGTGACCGCGATGAGGCGGTCGCTGAACTCGACGACGCCGGCCACCTTCGACTTGCGGGCCGTCTGCTCGGCGATACGGGCCGCCGTGCCGCCGATGTGGAAGGTGCGGAGCGTGAGCTGCGTGCCGGGCTCGCCGATCGACTGCGCGGCGATGATGCCGACCGCCTCGCCGATGTCGACCATCGCCATCGTGGCGAGGTTGCGGCCGTAGCACATCCGGCAGAGGCCGCGCTTGGCCTCGCAGGTGAGCACGGAGCGGATCTTGACGGTCTCGATCCCCGCCTCCTCGATCGCGAGGGCGACCTCCTCCGACATCATCTGGCCGGCCTCGACGAGGAGCTGCGGGCGCCCCGCCTCATCCAGCAGCTGCGGGTCGACGACATCCTCGGCCGCGACGATGCCGGTGAGGCGCTCGGCGAGCGGCTCGATGATGTCCTCGCCTTCTTTCAGCGCCCCGATGTCGAGGCCCATCACCGTGCCGCAATCCTCCTCGGTGATCGTCACATCCTGCGCGACGTCGCAGAGGCGGCGCGTGAGGTACCCGGCGTCCGCGGTCTTCAGCGCCGTGTCCGCGAGGCCCTTGCGGGCGCCGTGGGTCGACGAGAAGTACTCGAGGACGGAGAGGCCCTCACGGAAGTTCGACTTGATGGGGTTCTCGATGATCTCACCGATGCCGCCGGTGAGCTTCTTCTGCGGCTTGGCCATCAGGCCGCGCATCCCCGCCAGCTGACGGATCTGGTCGCGCGAGCCGCGGGAGCCGGAATCGAACATCATGAACACGGTGTTGAAGCCCTGCTGGGACTCCCGCATCCGCTTCACCATCGCGTCGGCGATGTCGTTGTTGGCGTGCGTCCAGGTGTCGATCACCTTGTTGTAGCGCTCGCCGTTCGTGATGTTGCCGGTCTGGTACGCCTTCTGGAAGCGGGCGACGCGCGCCGTGGCCTCCTCGAGGAGCGTCTCCTTCTCGGCCGGGATCTCGAGGTCCTCGATGGCGATCGAGACGCCGCCGCGGGTGGCGTTCCGGAAGCCGAACTCCTTCAGACGGTCGAGGAACGCGACGGTGCCCGCGAGGCCGGCCTTCCGGTACGACTCGAAGACGAGCTCGCCGAGGACCTTCTTCTTCATCTCCCGGTTCTGGAACGGGAGCTCCGGCGGCACGATGCCGTCGAACAGCACGCGGCCGGCGGTGGTGATCGCCCAGGCGCGCCCCCCCTCGGGCGTGCGCGCGAGGTAGCGGACCGCCGAGTGGATCTGGAGCTGGCCGAGGGCCAGCGCCATCTCGACTTCCGACGCGGCGCCGAAGGTGCGGAGCTTGGTCTGCGCCTTCGCGTCCTTGAGCAGCGCGTCGAAGCCCACCGGGGCCTTGGTGGCGACGTAGCAGCCGAGGACGATGTCCTGCGACGGCTCGGCGACCGGACGGCCGTCGGACGGCTTGAGGATGTTGTTCGACGAGAGCATCAGGACGCGCGCCTCGAGCTGCGCCTCATACGAGAGCGGCACGTGCACGGCCATCTGGTCGCCGTCGAAGTCGGCGTTGAACGCCGCGCAGACGAGCGGGTGGATGCGGATCGCCTTCCCCTCGACGAGCACCGGCTCGAACGCCTGGATGCCGAGGCGGTGGAGCGTCGGGGCGCGGTTCAGGAGCACCGGGTGGTCGCGGATGATCTCCTCGAGGATCTCGAAGACCTCGGAGGACTCGCGCTCCACGATCTTCTTGGCGCGCTTCACCGTCTCCGCGATGCCCTTGTCGACGAGCTTGTGGATGATGAACGGCTTGAAGAGCTCCAGCGCCATCGCCTTCGGGAGACCGCACTGGTGCAGCTTGAGCTCCGGGCCGACGACGATGACCGAGCGGCCCGAGTAGTCCACGCGCTTGCCGAGGAGGTTCTGACGGAACCGCCCCTGCTTGCCCTTGAGCATGTCGGAGAGCGACTTGAGCGGCCGCTTCCCGCGGCCGCGGATCGCCTTCGAGCGACGGCCGTTGTCGAAGAGCGCGTCGACCGCCTCCTGCAGCATGCGCTTCTCGTTCCGGAGGATGACCTCCGGCGCGCGATGCGAGATGAGCTTGGTGAGTCGGTTGTTGCGGTTGATGACGCGCCGGTAGAGGTCGTTCAGGTCGGACGTCGCGAAGCGCCCGCCGTCGAGCGGCACGAGCGGCCGCAGGTCGGGCGGGATCACCGGGACGACGTCGAGGATCATCCACTCCGGCTGGTTGCGCAGCCCCTCGGCGTCGCCGGAGTTCCGGAAGGCGTCGACGATCTTGAGGCGCTTGAGGAGCGCCTTCTTCTTGTGCTGCGACGTCTCGACGAGCACCTCGGCGCGGAGTTCCTCCGACACCTTGTCGACGTCGAGCCGCTTGAGGAGCTCCCGGACCGCCGGCGCGCCGATGTCGGCGAGGAACGCGGTGTCGCCCTCCGCCTTCGCCTTCTGCTTGAGCTGGAGGTACTGCTCCTCATCGAGCAGCTCGTTCGCGCGGACCTCCTGCTCGCCCGCGTCGATGACGACGTAGTTCGAGTAGTACACGACCTTCTCGAGGTCGCGCAGCGTCAGGTCGAGCAGGTTCCCCATCGGGCTGGGGAGGGTCTTGAAGAACCAGATGTGCGCGACGGGGACGGCGAGCTCGATGTGCCCCATGCGGTCGCGCCGCACCTTGCTGAGCGTCACCTCGACGCCGCAGCGGTCGCAGATCACGCCGCGATAGCGGATGCGCTTGTACTTACCGCAGTGGCACTCCCAGTCCTTCACCGGGCCGAAGATCTTCTCGCAGAAGAGACCGTCCTTCTCCGGCTTGAACGACCGGTAGTTGATCGTCTCCGGCTTGGTGACCTCGCCCCACGACCACCAGGTGCGGAGGCCGGCCATCTCCAGCCGCTCGCGCTCCTTCGGGTCGCGCGGCCCGCGGACCTCCTCGGGGGCCGCGATGCGGACGCGGATGTAGTCGAAGGCGGAAGCCGCCTTCTCACGGGCGCTACGGAAGTCGATCATCGGTTATTCCTCCCCGCCAAGGGCCGCGCCGCCTTCGGCGTTCGCGTCCATGGTCACGTGGATGCCCAGGGCCTGCAGTTCCTTCACGAGCACGTTGAACGATTCCGGCGTGCCCGGCTCGGGCAGGTTCTGCCCCTTCACGATCGCCTCGTACACGCGCGACCGGCCGTTCACGTCGTCCGACTTGACCGTGAGGATCTCCTGCAGCGTGTGCGCGGCGCCGTACGCCTCGAGCGCCCACACCTCCATCTCGCCGAAGCGCTGCCCGCCGAACTGTGCCTTGCCCGCGAGCGGCTGCTGCGTGACGAGGCTGTACGGGCCGATGCTGCGGGCGTGGATCTTGTCGTCCACGAGGTGGCTGAGCTTGAGCATGTACACCTCGCCGACGGTGACGGGGTTGGCGAAGCCCTCCCCGGTCCGGCCGTCGCGCAGCCGCACCTTGCCGCCCGGCAGCAGGCCGCCGGCACGGATGAGCTCGACCGCCGCCGCGTCGACGTCGGACTCGCTCTTCTTGCCGAGCATCGCCGCGAGCGCGGGGTGTCCCATCGCCTCGAGGAGCGCCGCGGCGTCGAGCCCCGCGCGCTTCTCGAGCTCCTTCAGCGCCTTCTTGAGCTCGGCCTTGGCGGCGGCGGACCCGCCGTCCGCGGCCAGCTCGGCCTCGTGGTGCGCGATGGCGTGGCTGGTGGCCTCCGCCTCACGCGCCGCGAGCTCCTTCGCCGCGGCCACGAGATAGTCGAACACCCGCCCGCCGAGCGCCTTCGCCTCGGCGCTCATCCCACGGCCGGCGAGATCGTTGAGCGAGGCGTCGTGCAGCAGCTCGACCTTCTCCCCCTCCTCCGGCGTCGGCCGCAGGTCGTCGAGCATGGCGCGCAGCTCGTCCGGCGTCGGCGCGGGCGTCGGCGCGGCGAGCCGCAGCGAGCCGCGGACCCACTCGAGGCCGGCGAGGCGCAGGGAGAGCCCGATCTCACGCTCACTCGCGCCCTGGAAGACCGGCGTCTTCGCGTAGAAGCCGAGGATCTTCGCGGCCCACCCGAGGTGGGTCTCGAGGATCTGCCCCACGTTCATGCGCGACGGCACGCCGAGGGGGTTGAGGACGATGTCGACCGGACGGCCGTCGGGGAGGAACGGCATGTCCTCCTCGGGCACGATGCGGGCGACGATACCCTTGTTGCCGTGGCGGCCGGCCATCTTGTCGCCCACCGAGACCTTCCGCTTCTCGGCGAGGTAGACCTTGACCAGCTGGAGCACGCCCGGCGGGAGCTCGTCGGGCTGCAGGATGCGGTCGATCCGCTCCTCCGCGCGCTCCTCGATCTTCGCCTTCACCGCGTCCGCCGCGTCGATGATCGCGCGGACGGCCGCGTTCGCCTTCTTGTCCTCGACCCGGAACGTCTTGAGGTCGAGCGTGATGAGCCGCAGGTCACGGAGCATCGCCTCGGTCAGGACGGTCCCCGGGGCGATTGCTTCCTCCACCGTGCCGCTCTGCAGCGCGAGGGCGACCTTCTCCCCGACGAGGAGGGTCTTGATCTCCGCGTCGCGCGCGTCGTTCACGCGCACCTTCTCCTCGCCCTCGAGCCGGCGCACCTCGCCGATGCGCTCGCCGCGGTCCTTCTCGACCACCGCATCCTCGACCCGCGAGAAGATCTTCACGTCGATGACTACGCCCTCGACGCCCGGCGGCACCTTGAGCGAGGAGTCCTTCACGTCCTTCGCCTTCTCGCCGAAGATGGCGGTCAGGAGCTTCTCCTCGGGGGAGAGCTCCGTCTCGCCCTTCGGCGTGATCTTGCCGACGAGGATGTCGCCCGGGCGCACGTGCGCGCCGATGCGGACGATGCCCCGCTCGTCGAGGTCGAGGAGCGCGTCCTCGGAGACGTTCGGGACCTCACGCGTGATCTCCTCCTGGCCGCGCTTGGTGTCGCGGACGTGGAGCTCGTGCTCCTGGATGTGGATCGACGAGTAGACGTCGTCCTTGACCAGGCGCTCCGAGAGGACAATCGCGTCCTCGAAGTTGTGGCCGTACCAGGGCATGAAGGCGACGGTCACGTTCGAGCCGAGCGCGAGCTGGCCGAACTGGGTCCCCGAGCCGTCGGCGAGGACCTCGCCCGCCTTCACCTTCTGCCCGACCGCGACGAGCGGCCGCTGGTTGAGGGCGGTGTCCTGGTTGGTGCGGAGATACTTGCGGAGCTTGTACCGGTCCTGCTGGTAGAGGCCGGCGAGCGGGGTCTCCCCGTCCCGGACGCGCCCGCGACCGGCGTCGACGACGATCTCATCGGCAGTCACGCGCATCACGACGCCGGCGCGCTTGGCGATCACCACCGCGCCGGAGTCGACCGCGACCTTCTCCTCGAGCCCGGTGCCGACGAACGGCGTCTGCGGGTTGAGGAGCGGCACGGCCTGCCGCTGCATGTTCGAGCCCATCAGCGCGCGGTTCGCGTCGTCGTGCTCGAGGAACGGGATGAGCGCCGCCGCGATCGAGACGAGCTGCTCGGGGGCGACGTCCATGTAATCGATGCGCGACGGCGGGAGGAGCGGCACGTCGGCCTGCTGACGGCAGAGCACCAGCTCATCCATGAAGCTGCCGTCGGGGTTGAGCCGCGCATTCGCCTGCGCGATGACGGCGTGCTCCTCGCGCGTGGCGTCGAGCCACGCGATCTCGTTCGTGACCTTCCCGCCCTTCACGATGCGGTACGGGGTCTCGACGAAGCCGAGGTCATTCACCCGCGCGAAGCAAGCGAGCGACGTGATGAGGCCGATGTTCGGGCCTTCCGGCGTCTCGATGGGGCACATCCGGCCGTACTGCGAGTAGTGCACGTCGCGGACCTCGAAGCCCGCGCGCTCGCGGGTGAGGCCGCCCGGGCCGAGGGCCGAGAGGCGCCGCTTGTGCGTCAGCTCGGCGAGCGGGTTCGTCTGGTCCATGAACTGCGAGAGCTGCGACGACCCGAAGAACGCCTGGATGACCGCCGAGACGGTGCGGGCGTTCACGAGGTCGTCGAGCGAGATCTTCTCGCTGTCCTGATTGATCCCCATCCGCTCCTTGACCAGCCGCGCCATGCGCGAGAGGCCGACGGAGAACTGGTTCGCGATCAGCTCGCCAACCGAGCGGATGCGCCGGTTGCCGAGATGGTCGATGTCATCGATCCCGCCGCGCCCCTCGTGGAGTTCGACGAGGTGCCGCACGATCGAGACGAAGTCCTCGGTGGTGAGCACGGTCTGGCTCGCCGGGGTCCGGAGCCCGAGGCGCTGGTTGATCTTGTAGCGGCCCACGCGGCCGAGGTCGTAGCGCTTCGGCGAGAAGAAGAGCCGCTCGAGCGCCTGCTTCGCCGTCTCCTTGTTCGGCGCGTCGCCGGGCCGGAGGAGCGAGTAGATCTGGCGGAGCGCCTCATCCTCCGACTTGGTCGGGTCCTTCGCGAGGGTGTTGCGGACGAGCATGCTCTCCGCGCGACCCGACGCGACGAAGCAGCTCACGCGGGCGATCTCCGCCTTGCGGAGGCGCTTGACGAGGGTGACGGAGAGGTTCTGGCCGGCCTCGGCGAGCACCTCGCCCGTCTCGGCGTCGGTGACGTCCATCGCGAGCACCCGGGGCGACGGGCGCTCCTCGCGCTCGAACGCGTCGAGCTCGTCACGGAGGTCGACGGCCTGGTACGAGGCGAAGACCTTGATGCGGTCGATCTTCTGCCGGCGGAGGCGCTGGAAGACCTCCTCGGTCAGCTCGTCGCCCTCCTTCACGAGGAGGACCGCCTCGGCGCGCTCGCGCTCGGCGCGGGCCTTCTTCGTCTTGGCCTTCGGTGCATCCTCGGCGGTCGCCTCGCCGGGGAGCTCCACGGCTTCGGCGATAATCGCGCCGATCACCTCGCGGTCACGCCCCTC
>Ga0078894_10001215_pt1 | contig 18930 bp, 15 predicted proteins | sample LauGreSu1BDMLBSD_2_FD_67506 | JGI IMG/M metagenome (GOLD analysis project Ga0078894, IMG submission 67506) | Freshwater lake microbial communities from Lake Michigan, USA - Su13.BD.MLB.SD (version 4) (version 4) | ecosystem: Environmental > Aquatic > Freshwater > Lake | place: Lake Michigan... | reverse complement strand
GGAAATTCAATGCATAAAACTGAGCGACTATTGGTTTGGTCTGATACCACCAAAATGGCTAGCCATTTTGGTGGTATCAGACCAAACCAATAGTCGCTCAGTTTTATGCATTGAATTTCCAGAAGGTATCAAAAACATCAACACGGCGCCGAACACAGCAATCATATTGTCATCCAATTTTACAACGCCTAACTGATTGATGAAATCCCTTGAAATCCATAGCAAAGCAGTTGTGATAAAAATTACAAGGACCCTTTTTTCAGCGATGGCCATAGGACCAATTTTTTCTAACTCGTTTTTTACAATTAAGCTCATCTCGGAGCTTGATTTTATGTTGTTTGGATACAAGTTGATCAATAGTATATACAATGATATCAAGAGTAAAATTGCAATTGGAGTACATAGTAACATCCAACTTAAAAATGGAATATCAAAGCCATATTTATTACTAATAAAAGATACATAGGCAACATTGGGTGGAGTTCCAATAATAGTTGATATACCTCCAAAGTTGGAAGCATACGCAATACTGAGCATGACACAAAGTGAAAAGTTCCTAACCTTTTTGGTGGATATATTCATGTTCGAGACGACTGCTATCACGGAGACTGCAATAGGAAACATCATCATGGTCGTTGCTGTATTACTAAGCCACATGCTTATCAAACCAGTAGAAAAAATAAATCCCAGCAATATCTTATTGCCTCCTGTGCCCGTAAAACGAATGATATTCAATGCGATCCTCTTATGCAGGTTCCATTTTTCAATGCCGAGTCCAATCATGAACCCTCCCATGAAAAGAAAAATAACTTCATTTGAATATGAGATCGCAACTTCTGAAAATTTAGAGATGCCTAGTAAGGGGAATATCACCAATGGCAATAATGCAACAACAGGCATTGGAATTGCTTCTGTGATCCACCATACGATCATCATTGCTGCAACAGCAAGAACCTTACATGGAGTTGGAGCCAATGCTAGTGGATTGATCCAAAAAAAATAAAAAAATAGTACAGGCCCGATCAAAAAATTAATATAAGCCCATGCTGCATGTGATTGTTTTTGCACCAACTATGCTGTTTTACGTAAGTTAACGAATTATTCAAAATCCATCATCATCTTAAGTAAATGATAGAAGTCATGATTCGATATAATTGTGTACTTTGCTATTAATAAATAATCCTATTGCTCAAAGAAATAGTCATATCCATCCAAGCGTATATAAAGGCCCATGAGTTTATCAGGGAAAATAAACTATGGAGATGGATCATCATACCTGGCATTTGCTATGCTATTCTGTTTGGTATAAGCATGTATTTTTTTGGGAAGTCTGCTAATGCTGTAATTAACTACTTAACAATAGAAACAGGTCTTCAATCCTGGCTCACAAAATTAGAAAGCAGCTTACTCGGCTTTCTTTTTACGGTGGGTGGAATCATCTTATGGTTGATATTGATGCTACTTTATTTCTCTTTGTTTAAATACATCTGGTTAATTGTTGGAGCACCGGTTTTTTCATACCTAAGTGAAAAAACATCAGCGATCATTGAAGGAAAGGAATCTTCATTTGAACTCAAACAATATCTTTCTGATGTGAGAAGGGGAATTAAAATGGCAGCTCGCAATACCATTTGGCAGACTGTATATATATTTTCAATTTTTTTCATTTCCTTACTCCCAGTGATCGGTTGGGCCTCTCCAATTTTAGCCGCCTTAATTGAGTGTTATTACTATGGATTTTCAATGCTCGACTATTCATGTGAGAGAAATAAAATGAACTCAGCGCAAAGCATTGAATTCATTGGACAACATAAAGGGCTTGCGATTGGAAATGGAATTATTTTTTATTTGATGCATTTTGTATTGGTGGTCGGATGGGTTCTAGCACCGGCATATGCAGTAATTGCCGGCACCATCAGTATGCACCAAATAAAACAAAAGTAAAATAACCAAATTCAAGGTTTGATATGAAAGGATTAGTTTATCTTATTCCTATTGCAATTGCTGAAGACGGGTATGATGCAATTCCAAATTACGTGCATGAAAAAATCAATCAGTGCGAAGTTTTTTTTGCAGAAAATATCCGAACAGCAAGGAGAGCATTCAAAAAGATAGACCCAGCATTTAATATCGATGCTAGAACATGGATTGAAATCGGAAACAACGAAGAAGATTACATCAACCAATTTTCAGCATTTATTCAGCAAGAAAAAAATATTGGCATTGTAAGTGAATCAGGTTGTCCGGGCATCGCTGATCCAGGACAAAAATTGGTTGAACATGCCCAAAAACTCGGTATTCATATCGTACCACTTAGCGGGCCTAATTCTATTTTATTAACCTTAATGGCAAGTGGAATGAATGGACAAGGTTTTTCCTTCAACGGGTATCTGCCCATAGAAAAAAATGATAGAGAAAAGAAAATAAAGGAGTTGGAAATAAGATCTGCGATGGATAACCACAGCCAAATTTTCATAGAAACGCCCTACAGAAATAACCAACTGATAGATTCATTCTTAACATCTTGTCGCCCCGATACAAAGCTTTGCATAGGCTTGAATTTAACATCCAGCAATGAATGGATTAAAACAATGACCATAGCAGATTGGAAAAAAAATAAACCAACGCTACCAAAGGAACCTGCAATTTTTATATTGGGAAAATAAAAAAGAAGGGGGATCATTCCCCCTTCTCTTAAAGACCGTATTGGCTAATCAAATAAACCATGTTTGCCATCACCACTGCACCTAAATTCAATTCACGCTCGCTAACGGCTTCAAAAACATCGGTTTTTGCATGGTGCAAGTCCATATAACGTTGTGAATCCGGGTTTAATCCAATCATGGCAGTTCCTAATGCCCTTAACGGTCCGATGTCGGCTCCGCCCCCGCCTTCAGTAAATTCAGTTGCTGTATAAGGATGGAAAAGTGGTTTCCAAGAAAGCAACTTTTCCTTTTGAGAGGGATGCATTGTGAAACCAAAGCCACGTGGTGTGAATCCACCAGCATCGCTTTCCATGGCCATAATGAATTTTTTATTTTCTTTTTTTGCTGCCTCAGCATAAGCAGTACCGCCTCGCAAACCATTTTCTTCATTCATAAACATTACTGCACGAATGGTTCTTTTGGGTTTTATGCCAAGTGCCTTCATCACCCTGATTATTTCAATGCTTTGAACACAACCAGTACCATCATCATGAGCCCCTTCTGCCAGATCCCAGCTATCAAGATGGCCACCTACGGTAATGATTTCATCCGGAAATTCAGACCCCCTAATTTCACCAACAACATTAAAGGAAGGTTCATCAGGCAGCATCTGACAATTCGTTTTAAAATAAATATTTTTTACTTTCCCGCTTGCAATGGCATTGCTCAATTCAACTGCACCATTCGTGCTGATTGCAACAGCAGGAATTTTTGGTTTATCCTCATCATAACGTGTTGCACCAGTATGTGGATTATCATCTAAAACAGGTGACAGTGTTCTAACAATTACACCAACTGCTCCCATTGAGGCAGCACGTGAAGGACCTTGTCCGCGATAGGCACCAGCTTCACCATATGCTTTGAATGTATTGATATGACGGGGATCCATGCGAAAATTGTAAAACACAATTTTACCTTTTACTGCATCGGGAGCCAATGCCTCAAGTTCTTTGAAATTTTTTACTTCAACCACTTGAGCGGTGATGCCAGCAGAGGGAGTACCAACAGCATTTCCTAATGAAACAATATTCAAAGGCATTACCTTACCATCATTTAGCATGGCTTTACCCACTTCTTTTTCACCACGTACCCAATGAGGCACCATACAGGGCTGAAGAAAAACAGTGTCAGCACCTGCTTCTCTCAACATGCGTGCTGTTTCTTCAACTGCCTTGGCAGCACCAGTTGAGCCCGATAAGCGAGAGCCGACTTTTTTACAAAGAAATCGAAGGTTTGAATATGCTTTTCCATTCATAAATATTTCATCGGAAATATTTTTAAACATGATAGAATCGTTTGTTGCTTGTGAGAAAACTGCCATGGTAAAACAAACCATTAGAAAAGATAAGGACATTCGCTTGGTCATATTAGAAAATTTGTGGTTATTGATCAATTGTGACAACTAAAATAAGGATGATTTGACCATTTAATCAACTATGGCTGAACTTTAAATGGTTAATTTCGTTAAAATTAAAACTCAATCATGAATATAGGGATTGTTTGCTATCCGACTTTTGGGGGAAGCGGGGTATTGGCTACAGAACTTGGTAAGGCGCTTGCCGACAAAGGTCATAATATACACTTCATTACCTATCAACAACCCGTTCGGTTAACTGGCTTCAGTGCAAATATATTTTACCATGAAGTAAGGGTTCCAACCTATCCACTATTTGATTTCCCTCCTTATGAAACAGCATTAGCCAGCACACTTGTGGATGTGGTAAAGAACAACCACCTTGATCTGCTTCATGTACATTATGCCATTCCTCATGCCTCAGCAGCATATATGGCAAAAAAAATTCTTGAACATGAAGGCATTAAGATTCCATTCATAACAACCTTACATGGCACCGATATTACCCTGGTGGGAAAAGATAAAACCTACGCACCAGTAGTTTCTTTTTCTATTAATCAAAGCGATGCAATTACTGCGGTATCTGATAATCTAAAGAAAGAAACGCTGTTGAATTTTCACATTGAAAAAGAAATCAGTGTCATTCATAATTTTGTTGACATCCACCGGTTCAATAAAAAACCAATTGATGCGTTCAAAATGGCGATTGCCCCAAAAGGTGAAAAAATAATTTTACACGCCTCCAATTTCAGGAAAATCAAACGCATCGCAGATGTAATTCATACCTACAATCTAGTTAGGCAAGGTATCTCTTCGAAATTATTATTGGTTGGTGACGGGCCTGAAAGACCCATGGCAGAAGAACTATGTCGCGAGCTAGGCATTGATGAAGAAACAAGGTTTTTGGGAAAGCAACAGGATATGGAGGAGATCTATGCCATATCAGATCTCTTTTTACTGCCATCCGAGTATGAGAGTTTTGGATTATCTGCATTGGAGGCCATGGCGGCAGGAACTCCAGTTATTGCAACCAATGCAGGTGGATTGCCTGAAATAGTAACCCATAATGTAAATGGCTACTTGAGCGATATTGGTGACGTAGATCAAATGGCACAATATGCAAAAGAAATATTGTTGGACCAGGAAAAACATTCCAAATTTAAATTGGCTGCAAGGGAACAAGCAACCAAATTTGATATAGAAAATATCGTACCCTTATATGAGGAGGTATACCAAAAGGTACTCAAGGCAACTAATTAAACTTACTTATTCTTGAGCCAAATCTCGGGGTTCACAAAGGTTGATTCTATATTAACGACAAACATGATTTCACCATCCCCGTCATCGTTCACACCCGCTTTCCCTATGCTTTGTCCCATTTGTACAACACTTCCTTTATTTACATTAACAACCGACAGGTTATAATAAGTTGTAAAATATTTACCGTGCTTTATTGTAACAGTCTGACTGCCGGCAACATCGTATATACTTGTTACAACGCCCTCAAAAACAGCTTTAACATTTGAGCCAGCATTGGTTTGTATAGTAAGACCAATATTGTCTTCTACCAATGATGTTCCTTCAATCTTTTGTTTTCCAAAACCAGCTACAACACTCGCTTTATCAACTGGCCAAGGAAGATTTCCGCGGTTATTTTCAAAACCAACTGAAACCTTGGTGACCTCGGGGGTGTTTTCTAAAATGTTTGACTTCCTTGTTGTAATGGGTTTTGAATTTGCAATAGCTGTTTTTTCTGCTTCGGTCTTGGTTGCAAGTTTACGGGCTTCTTCCTCCGCTTTTTTTCTTGCAGCTTCAATTTCTCTTTTAACAATTGCTGCGATAGCATTTTGTAGACTGCGCTCCACTTTTTTCTTTGCAATCATTTCCTTTTCTATTTCCTTTTCACGTGCCTTTAGTTTTGAAACAAACTGATTTTTTTCTTTTTTCTCATCTTCCAAAATTGCTTTTTGCTTGTTCTGCTCTACCAAAACCTTGCCTTTTTCTTGTTTATTCAAGGTAAGGGTTTCGATTTTACCTTTTAAGGCATTGCTTGTTTTGACAATATTTTCAGCTTGTTCATCACGATAACGCCTGTAGCTTTTTAAATATGAAATTCGGCGAATAGCATCATTGAAATTTGATGCGGTAAAGAGGAAATTCATCATGTCATAACTACTCCTGTTCTTATACGCATATTCGATTGTTTTTGCATATTGAATGCGGAGCGTATCAAGTTGCTTTTGTAAGCGGTATATTTCGCGATTGTTATTGAAGATAGTATTATCGATCAGACGCATGTCATCATTTAAATTATTGATGAAGGCATAACGCTTTCTCAACTTATTTTCAATGAGTTTTAATTGGGAGAGGCTTGCTTTTTTATCCTTCGTTATTGAACTCTGGGCCTGCTGTAATTCACTTATTTCTTGCAAAATTTCTTTTCTTTTTTTCTCGAGTTCTTCGCGGGTTTGCGAAAAGAGTCCTGTTGAAAAAACTAAAAAAAAGACTGACAAAAAGAAAGCAATTACGGGCTTTCCAGTAAAAATATTGTTCGATATGGATATATTACTAATCATACATTACAAAAGTAATTAGAGTTTTGCCTTATAATTTTTAGGTACCGAAAAAGGAAAACCAACTGGTTGCTCAAATTCCACCTGCTTAAATTCAAGCTCTAGATCGATCTTGGTTTTTTCAGTTAAAACAATTTTTCTCGATTCTGAAAACTTCCATTTTCCCAAAGGAATATATCCAGCATATGAAAGGTTTGCAGTACGACTCCTTGACAGGTCAATATCATCTAATTTGCTAAACAAGACATTCAGGTCTTCTTTACCAAGAGTTATATAATGTTTGAAGGCACTTCCAATAAGCGACATTGAAACTGTTTCACCTTGCTCCACATAAGAAGTAATATTTTTATCGAGATAAACAGGGTTGCCAACAATGAGATCCTGTAAGGTCTTGAAATCAAAGGGCACTTTTGATATTTGCTGTAAATATGATAGAGGCTTTCGCTGTATGGTTCTGCTGATTTTATCCATGATAAAAATACTATCGGGAGTTATCAGCACCCTAAAGGCCTCAATGTTGAAGGCAGCAATGATTGAAATCCAAATCGCACTATCACGCTTCATGCGTAAAAATGCGTTCACGTCAATCTTATTATTTTTATCATCACTGTAATCAATTTTTACCTTTGAAGAAAAGGTATTGAATCTGATTTGCCTTGAATTAATTGATTCAAACGTAGCTTTAACGTGTTTGGCAGAGTCAGAATCTTCTGGCCTTACAACCAACACAGTACTGTCCTTTTTTGACACCACACTTGTGATTTTTCTGGTGGATCTACAAGATGCCATCAATATTAACACAGAGAACAAAAAGAGGATGATCCTCATATTTAAAAAATTTTATTTTTTTCCAGTATGTCCAAATCCACCTTCCCCTCGCTCTGTATCAGCTAATACCTCTACCAACTTCAACGCAACTTTCTCTACCTGTTGAAATACCAATTGTGCAATACGGTCACCATTTTCAATTGACTGTTCCTGATCTGATAAGTTTATGAGGATCACTTTTAACTCTCCACGATAATCAGCATCAATTGTTCCGGGGGTATTCAAACAGGTTATGCCTTGCTTAATGGCCAATCCACTTCTTGGCCTTACTTGTGCCTCATAACCATTGGGGATTTCTAAAAATAATCCAGTTGGAACAAGTACCCTTTGAAGTGGTTTCAATTGCATGGATGTTTCAAGGTTTGCACGAATATCCATTCCAGATGAACCAGCTGTTGCATAGGCAGGCAGAGGATGTGACGATTGATTTACTATACGAACCTTCAATGAAACGATTTTTGCGAATTTACAACTATACCGAACATTTGGTGCTGTAAAACAAGGTTTTTGGTTAGCTAATTCGTTAAAATCTATTTCTTTTGAAGAAGTACAGTGGCATAAGCAACTAACCCTTCTTCCCTTCCCACAAATCCCATTTTCTCTGTGGTAGTGGCCTTGATAGATACATCTTCAGGAAGTAATCCAAGAATGGAAGCAATGGTATTCTGCATTTCAGAAACAAAGGGCTTGATCTTGGGAGACTCTAAACAAAGTGAACTATCTATATTAACGATGGAATACCCTTTCGCAACGATCATTTCATAGGTCTTCTTTAAAAGAATTTTACTATCAATATTTTTATATGCAGCATCCGTATCAGGGAAGTGTACACCAATATCCCCCAAGGCCAATGCACCAAGTAGGCCATCGCATATAGCATGCAGCAACACATCAGCATCACTATGCCCCTTTGCTCCCTTATGATGTGGAATCTTCACCCCGCCAATCCACAAGTCCCTCCCTTCAACAAGCTGATGAAAATCAATTCCAAAACCAATTCTTAATGACATATTTATTTTTTATAAATGTAAGAAAAAATAAACGGCCCGCTAGCGGGCCGTATTCAATTTCAATTTTCTATAAAATTTATTTTTCTTCTCCACCAAACGAGTCAAGATCGAAAAGAATGCTAAACCTTATGGTGTTTGAAAGGGGGTTTCTATTGACGCCACTGCCAGAGGGGATCAAATAGGACAAATTCATATTTATGGAACTATATTTAAATCCAGCTCCCATTGAAAAGAATTGTCTGTTTCCCTTGTTTTTGTTTTCATAAAAATACCCAGAACGCACAGAAAAAAGATTGTTGTAGGTATACTCTCCACCCAATGAAAAAGAGAATTCTTTTAATTCTTCAGAAAAGCCCCCAGGAGCATCACCAAAAGAACTGAACCAGCTTCCAACAACACCCTTGCTTCTGTAATTAATCAAGGCAGTTCCGGTGGTATCATCTAAAGACGGAGGTGTTGGAACCATCAACTTGTGGATATCCAATCCAAATGACAACTTATTTACTTCATTACTGGTAAAAGTATACATTGCACCAAGGGCTAAATTTGCAGGAATGAAATCTTTTTGCGTGGCATCACTTGTGTAACTGATTTTTGAACCAAGGTTGGTAAGGGCCAGTCCAAGATTGTAACCTTTATCCTTTGTTCCCATGTTGCTATAATACAAACCGATATCACCTGCAACTGCATTACCAGCCTTATAGGATACCCCATTGACTGCTTGACCACCAGCCAAATTGGAATTGATATAACGCAATGCAACTCCCAAGCTTAATGCCTCTGATAATTTTCTTGAATATCCAGCATCCAATGCGAATTCCCTTGGTCGGAAAGAATTAAGATCATTGCCGAGGTTATCGGTAAATTGAATGTTACCCAAACTGAAGTAACGCAATGAACCAGAAATAGCTTGTGTTTCATCGAGCTTGTAATAACCTGCCAAAGAGGTAAGGAATACATCATTCAACCCAAGATCTTTTAACCAAGGCGTATAGGTTAGTCCCAACCCGGTTGACTTTTCAGCAAAAATATATTTTGCAACGTTGTAAAATTGAGAATTCGCATCGGGCGATGTTGCTACTCCAAGATCACCCATGCCTCCTGCCCTTGCATCAGGGGAGATGCGCAGAAATGGTACTGCGGTAGTTACAACGTTAATAGACTGGTTTGAGGACTGACTAAAAGAGGTTAATGTGGATACTGTAAATGTTATACCCAAAAGAACCTGGTAGACTGTTCTTTTCATACTTGTTTTTTAAAAATAAATAAAAACGACTGGGTATAATTGCTTCTATATCAACTGATTTGTACAAAGTTATGAAAATAAAACTTAGAATTTGATGATCTTCAGCAACTTTTGTTGAATTTGACTAGCACTATTTTTAATTGTTAGCCTGCAAAAATAGAGACCCTTTTGTAAAGTCAACCCCTCAGCATCAAGTCCGTCCCACGGAATCTCATTTAACACATTAGGCTGTAGATTCATTGACTTTTTTATGCCTTTCACTTGCTGGCCCATCCCAGTAAATACCTCTATCGATGCTTCAACAACTCCAGTTAAACCATCGACCGAAAAAACAAAATTTGCTTGGTTTAATATTGGATTTGGATAACACCCAAATGATAAAATATCTGTATTTGTTATGGGGACTACCTTGAAATCAAGTTTACAATTCCCAGAGTTATTAAAAACATCCCATGCCCTTATCTCCAGCTGATGGTCCCCCGGAGCAATGTTCATTAAAGGATAAGATATCATTCCCTTTAACGAACCAATAGTTGCAGGTTCAAAAAAATCATTTAAAAAATATGTTTTACGAAAATCCTGATCTAGTGTAGCAGTTATTTCATGCCCAATAGCGAGCTGAGAAAAATTGATCCCTGATGAATCATACATCTTTATTTTAATAACGGGACTAGGGCCTACTGTCCCTCCATTTTTAAACGTGCTGTCATTAAGGTAACATTCCAACCTTGGCCCCTTGCCGTCATTTTGTTCCTTCAGTCCAATACCACCAGTTTGAATAATTACATCAGCCCCTGCAGCATCATAGATTCCATTTTCTGCGTAGTAACTGATTTTGCTTGTGCCATACGAAGGATCAATATCTTTTGGAACTATAAAATCAAAAGTAAATTTTCCATTTTGAGCCTTAACCTTTCCCTTATACAGAACATTTTGCCTCGATTGAAACTCAACTTTCAAACTCTTCTCATCGTTGCCCCTGGTTTTAATCAAGAGAGGCTTGTCATATACCACTGGATAAACATAACCATTGAAATCTGATGCAATTGATCCTTCAGGCTTTAGTACTTCTCCAGTGATAATATATTTATTGAGTGATTTCAAGGTATCAGTCGTGCTTATAAATGGTTTGCCGTTGATACTTGTTGAACGAACCTTGTGATCTGGCATGGCCAACTTCATTGCAGGGTCGCCAAGTAAAACGAACTTTCTCGCATTGACATAATCACCTGAATTTGAAACAGTGAAATTCTTTGCCTCTTTCAATGCCATGCCAAGTGAAGGATATTTACCTGTTGGATCTCTTATTAATGAATACTTAAAATAATTGTTATTGATAATTCTATTGCTCGATGCGAAAACCAATCTTGTTGTGGTGAGCAGCCCTATTGCCCCATTTACATTTCCTAATAACAATTCTTCTCCAAGGGAAAATTGACTGGGATCATCGAATGGTGCAAAATCACAAGTAGCAGTGATAAAAAGAGGAAGTTTATTTTTGTTGTTCCACTCAGCAATCATAGTCTTGTCCAATATGGATTCTTGCGCCAATCTTGTACTGCTACCATGACCACTGTAGTTGAATATTAAAATGCCTCTGTCAATGTTTTCATTGATTTGCTCAACAACTTGAGGATACCTACTTCCACCAACACCCGACTCCTGTTGAAATACATCAAAATAAATTTTATTGAGATTTAATTCAGGCGCTTTTTCTGTGATTTCTGCAGCATGAAGTTCTGCATCATTTAAATGAATATTATAATCTTCATCGTCGGCTATTAATGATACATCATTTCTCCATGGGCCAAAATTTGATGTGGCGTGATAAGAAATAATTTTATCGATTGCATTTTTAGCCTGCGCAACAGTCCTTGCAGGAATTCTTCCTATTGCAATATCCAATGTTGGAATAGTGCTAGGGTTTTCAATATCTTCATGGTCATCAAGAAATCCAAAATAATCATCTGTAACATAGGTACTTAAAGGATCTAATGAAGACTCGCTTTGAAATGATGGCAGGGCGTTTTTTTCAGCTCCAGGCTCTTCTTTATAAACATAAGAAGCTGCGCCTAAAAGCAACAAGTATTTAGGTCTTGATGCAATATTGGCTCCAGCCTTGTCATAAAACATTTTTACATAATTCCGAATGGCAGTAGGATCAAAAGATCCTGAGGAGTACTCGTTAAAGATCAAACCAATATCAGTTACGGTTACCTTAAGCTGATCATGCTGCCTATGAAATGAAGCCAAGCGTTCTGCTTGTGAAAGAAGCGCTTTATCAGCAACAATGATCATGTCTGTAGATTCTTGTGCATGTAAATTTTGATTGTTAACAGCAGCTACAAGCTTGGGCACTCTAGATACGTTTGGATCAAATGCAATATAATTTCGAACACCGCTGTCGCTGGCATTGAAGACCGCCTTACCAGTTGATTTAATGACCTTAATTGAAATGGGGCTATACAGAGATGTAATATCCCAAACCTCAGTGGTTAGAGGTGGATTATTTATAGAAAAAGCAATCGACCTATTATTATTGCTTTGAGCAATCCGATTAAATCGCAAGTAAGGAAGCCCCTTCATATCTAACCCCCTTTTAACTTGCACTTCAAAATAATTGAGCCAAGCTTTGGCATTAATGCTTCCGGGGGAAAAAGTATAGGCCACTTCCATTTGAGAAGTATTTATGATTCCCGACTTACTGAATTGACTAACCGATGCAACGGGATCGATCAATGAAGAATTTACCGGAGAAGTTACATGCTCGTAAAAAATCTTCCCATTAATTGCAACAGCAATTGAATTGTTTTTAATTGAACTCCTGCCGATCACTTCACTATTAAAAACAAAACTGCTTCCAGGGATGATATTGGTAAAAGGTATAGTGATTTTTTTTTCAACATCTCCTTTCTGAGCATCAAATTCCTCACCATACCATTCTTTGCCACTTTTTAAAAAATTAACCTGATCCAATTCATGTCGATAATGATCAACAATTTCAACAATGGTATCCCTCGAGCTTTGTATTTCATTGGAATAAAGGATACGCTTCCCTGACCCATTGCCGATGTTAATAAAATAAAAAGCCAGCTTAGCGTATGGGTTTTTTTGATATGTATGTTTTGAACCAGTTGAATCGAACTGCCACTGATTAGTACCAGGAGCATAAAAAAGGAAATAATCTTGTCCATCAAATCTTCCATCACCACCATCAAAAATGGCAATTCCATTCTCAATTAAATCGTCAACCACTGAAATGCTATTGGATGTTGGCAATACACCTCCCCCATTTCCGAATAACCTAATTGAAGAGGAATTTATAACAGATGTTAGACCCCCTTTTTTTAGTAAATCGGCACCAACCCGATAAACGCCCGGACTGTCAACAGAAATTTTTAGCCAACTACCAGATGACAATGCCGAAGAATTGGAATATTTCCTTTGTCCTTTTACGTTGGCGAACAGGGTCAAAGTGAGAAAAATAACTGCAATGGACTTGCTGTATGACACTTAACAAATTTAGCATTTACTAAACATATTAATCAACATAAAGCGTTGAATAGATAGAATTTAACACTTATATTTGTATTGTTTGAACCTGTGCTAAAGTTGATTTTCAACTCAATTATCAAAGAAAGTAAACCAATGAGAAATTTTTACGGCCTGCTCATTTTGATATTACTGCTAACCTCTTGCAAGGGTGGTTTGCCTTTTTTAAAAAAACCTTTCGCAAAATCCAGCATGACAGGCTGGAATTACAACGATAAAAATATGGGCGGATTTAATCAATCGCCAATGAGAGAACAGTCAACTGGACCAGGTCTCGTTTTTGTACAAGGTGGGACATTCACAATGGGTGCCACTGAAGATGATGTGATGGGTGATTGGAACAATATTCCAAGAAGAGTAACAGTTTCATCTTTTTACATGGACAAAACTGAAGTGGCAAATATCCACTACCGTGAATACTTGAGATGGGTTGAAAGAACTTTTGAAGGTGAAGAATACACAAAATTAATAGAAGGAGCAACCCCTGACACACTTGTTTGGAGAAGCGAACTTTCAGCCAATGAGCCTATGGTTGAATATTACTTTAGGCATCCGTCGTATAATTTTTACCCAGTGGTTGGAGTAAGCTGGAGGCAAGCAAGTGATTTTTGTCTTTGGAGAGGTGATCGAGTAAATGAACTTAAACTGGTTGAGAAAGGGTTTTCCAACAAAAATCAATTGAAAAAAATTCAAGGACAAGGTGAAGAGAATTTCACAACAAAGTCATATTTACTGGGACTCTATGCTCCTCAACCAAACAAAGGGAAAGGTACATTACAAGATGAAAACGGCAGACCAAGAAACTTTGTGAAATTGGAGGATGGCATATTATTTCCAGACTATAGACTTCCAACAGAGGCAGAATGGGAATATGCTGCATTGGCACTTGTAAAAAACAACCCACAAGTTAAAACCAAACAAGGCAAACGAGGTGAAGAGTTAATTATGAACAGGCAGATTTATACCTGGTCTTCAAACGTAAATGGATTGCGCGACAATAAACACGGAAGTTGGCAAGGTCAGTACAATGCCAATTTCAAACGAGGAAGCGGAGATTACATGGGTATAGCCGGCGGATTGAATGATAATTCTGCGCAAACAGGCCCAGTTGATGCATTTAAACCCAATGGCTTTGGATTGTACAACATGTCCGGTAACGTGAACGAATGGGTGGCAGACGTATATCGTCCGCTTTCAGGACAAGACGTAGATGAGTTGAATCCATATAGAGGAAACCTTTACAAGAAGCCTTTTAAAAATGAAGAAAACGAATTCGAACGTGATAGTTTAGGAAGAGTGAAAATGCAAATAGTGTCTGACGAAGAATCAAAGAAAAGAATTAATTACCAAAAAGGAGACGTTATAAACTTCAAAGATGGTGATGAAATGTCCGTTGCAAAATATGGTTACGGTTCTACTACACTTGTAAATGATAAATCACGGGTAATAAAAGGTGGTAGCTGGGACGATCTAGCTTATTGGCTTGGACCTGGAACAAGAAGATACTGGGATGAAGATAAATCTTCTGCAACAATTGGATTCAGGTGTGCTATGGACCGATTTGGCAGCCAAGAGGGCAATGGTTTTAAAAGCGGAAATATATTCAGCAAAGGGCGACAAAATTCCAGAAAAAAATAAATCAAAAGGGAATAATAACATTATTCCCTTTTTTTATAAAGTATCACTCTCATTCATTTTGGCATCCTTGCAGTAATCATTATCATCTACATAAGAAGGATAAATTCAGATCACAATAAATAAAAACAAGGAGCGATCAAGCGCTAATATTTAACGATGCGTATTTCTAGCGTATCTTTATGTCATGCATAACGATAAAATTTACAAACTTTTCAAGCAACATCCTTTCATCCAAACAGATACAAGGTTATTAAAGAAAGGTGAGATTTTTTTTGCACTAAAAGGTCCAAATTTCAATGGAAACCTATTTGCTTCGAAAGCAATTGAATTGGGCGCTGCTGCAGTTGTGGTGGATGAAGAAACAGGGATAGAAGACCCTAAGATCATTCTCGTAGATAATGCACTAACAGCATTGCAGGAATTGGCATTGTACCATAGAAAACAATTCAATATCCCCTTCATTGCCATAACAGGGAGTAATGGTAAAACCACCACAAAAGAACTTATACATGCAGTTCTTTCAACACATTTCAAGACATATACAACAAAAGGCAACCTAAATAATCATATCGGAATTCCGCTTACTATTTTATCAATAAAAGATGACGCGGAAATGGCAGTAATTGAAATGGGTGCGAACCATCAAAAAGAAATTGAGGGGTATTGTAAAATAGCTTTGCCAACCCATGGTATAATAAACAACTGTGGCAAAGCACATATGGAAGGATTTGGTGGTATTGAAGGAGTTAGAAAAGGGAAAGGAGAATTATTTGACTTCTTGTCTAATGAAAATGGAACGGCATTTGTAAATAGCGATCTCGACTATCTGGTTCAAATGAGCGAAAAAATTAAACAAGTGATTTTCTATGGAAATGAAAAGGGTGACCATAAAATCAGGGCAATTGAAAAAGAACCATTCTTAAAATTAGAATTAAAAGATCCAGGGTTGGGAACTCAGTTTTTTGAAACGAATCTTGTTGGTGAATATAATTGCCCAAATATTGATGCGGCCATAACAGTTGGACTTCACTTCGACATATCAATAGAAAAAATCAAAGATGCCATTGCATCTTATCATCCGGATAATGCAAGATCACAACTGATTCAAAAAGGGTCCAATAAGATCATTCTTGATGCTTACAATGCAAATCCAACAAGTATGAAACTTGCCATTGAAAATATTGCATCTATGAAGGCGGAGAAAAAAATCCTCTTTTTAGGCGGCATGATGGAGCTTGGAGAATATTCAATACAAGAACATTCAGCGATCATTGATCTATTATTAAAATTAGATCTTCAAAATGTTGTGCTCGTGGGTGGTGATTTTGAAAACGCAATTCATCCATTTACTTTTTTCAAGACCGCAGCTGATGCAGAAAACTGGCTAAAGGAAAAACCACCAGTCAATTCACTTATATTGATCAAGGGATCAAGAAGCGTAAAAATGGAAAAAATATTGGAATTCTTTTAATGGGACATTTATCACATTTGAATTCAATTATTTCATGCAACTTGCAATAAATTTAAGATGGGTAACATCAATCAAACATACTTAATCAGCGTTCTTAACAACAAATGTCCACGTTGCAGACAGGGTTCCATATATAGTTCAAAAAATGCCTACAAATATGGTGAGACCGTAAAAATGAACCCGCATTGCCCTGTTTGTAATCAACCCACACAACTCGAGGTTGGATTCTATTATGGCACAGGTTATGTTAGCTATGCACTTTCGGTTGCATTTAGTGTAGCCACTTTTGTTGCCTGGTGGGTTATAATTGGTATGTCGCTTGATGACAACCGTTTTTTTTGGTGGATGGGCACCAACGCGGTATTGCTGATCTTAATGCAGCCTCTATTCATGAGACTTTCAAGAACCCTTTGGCTATCATGGTTTGTTCCTTACGAAAAGGATTGGAAAACAAAGGGCATTGTAGAAACTGAAAGAATGATTCCTGGACAAGAAAATAATTGGTAAGCGACCAATATCATCTATTCTACATGATTCAAGCAATTCAATAAGCATTCATCTGTTAGGTCATAGTCTTGTCTTTTTTTCCGATATTTGCAATTCCAAAAACAAACCACATGAGTAAATACAAGGCAGGTGTTCTATATGGCGAAGAATTGAAAGCGCTATATCTTGATGCAAAAAATAACCAATTCGCAATGCCGGCAGTGAATACAACCGGTACAGATACAATCAATGCAACACTTGAAGCAGCAGCTGCTGTGAACTCACCTGTGATCATTCAATTTTCAAATGGTGGTGCCCAATTCATTGCTGGAAAGGGAATGCCAAATGATAAATTACAAGCAAATATTTCAGGGGCTGTTTCAGGAGCCCTGCATATTCACAATGTTGCAAAATATTACGGCGTACCCGTTGTATTGCATACTGACCATGCCGCTAAAAAATGGTTGCCCTGGATCAGTGGTTTAATAGATGCAGGCGAACAATACAAAAAGGAAAAAGGACAGCCTTTATTTAGCTCACATATGTTGGACCTCAGCGAAGAGCCGTTAGAAGAAAACATAGCTACTTCAGTTGAATTCTACAAACGAATGGCTCCACTTGGCATGGGTATAGAAATTGAATTGGGCGTTACCGGTGGCGAAGAAGATGGTGTTGATAATTCAGATGTTGAGAACGATAAACTTTATACGCAACCACAACATGTTGCACATGCTTATACAGAATTGGGTAAAGTAGGTGAACTATTTACAGTTGCAGCTGCTTTCGGTAATGTTCATGGTGTGTATAGTCCGGGTAATGTTCAGCTACGTCCAGAGATTTTGAAAAATTCTCAAGAGTACATTCAAAAAACATTTAATACAGCTGAAAAGCCTGTGTTCTTTGTATTTCATGGTGGTAGTGGCTCACCTCAGCACCAGATCAGGGAAGCGATAGGTTATGGTGCAATAAAAATGAATATTGATACTGATCTGCAATGGGCATTCTGGGAAGGTGTATTGAAAAATTACAAAAAGAATGAAGCCTACCTACAAGCACAACTTGGTAATCCAGAAGGAGCCGATAAACCAAACAAAAAATATTACGATCCAAGAGTTTGGCTAAGAAAAGGCGAAGAGACTTTCATAGAGCGTTTGAAAGTTGCTTTTGAAGATTTGAATTGCATCAATAGAAATGCCTAATTCTAGCTTTGCTGATTGAAATATTTCAGTTAAGCTAAACTTACAAGGATACGCCCCTCTTCCAGGGGATGAAATCGTCTTGGTTAAGCTGAACAGACTTGGGAATAATCTCCCCGCTTGCTGCTTTGATGCAATACTCAAGTATTTCCTCTCCCATTTGTTGAATTGTTTTTTCACCATCAACAATCGGACCGCAATCGATATCTATAATATCTTTCATCCTTTTTGCCAGCGTTGTGTTGGTTGATAACTTGATGGTTGGACATACCGGATTACCGGTTGGTGTTCCTAAACCAGTAGTAAACAAAATCAAGGTTGCACCTGATGCAGCTTTACCAGTTGTTGCTTCAACATCATTGCCAGGTGTACAGACAAGACTCAATCCTGCTTTGGTAGCGGGTTCGGTGTAATCCAATACATCTACAACAGGAGAGGTTCCTCCTTTTTTTGCAGCACCAGCACTTTTGATAGCATCAGTTATCAATCCATCTTTTATATTACCAGGCGAAGGGTTCATATGAAAACCGGATCCCACACGTATAGCTTCATCACTATATGTGTTCATAAGACGAATGAATTTTTCAGCAGTTTCTTGTGACACACTCCTATCAATCAACTCTTGCTCAGCACCACATAGTTCAGGAAATTCTGCCAACAATATTTTGCCTCCCAACGAAACCAACAAGTCCGAGAAATAACCAACAGCAGGATTTGCTGAAATTCCACTGAAGCCGTCACTACCACCGCATTTAACACCCACAGTAAGATGCTCAAGCGGTACGGGCGTTCTTTCAATTTTATTAATGACCGACAATCCCTTAAAAGTTTCAACAATGGCTTCCTGTATCAATTGCTCCTCACTTTTTGA
>Ga0078894_10001214_pt1 | contig 18942 bp, 15 predicted proteins | sample LauGreSu1BDMLBSD_2_FD_67506 | JGI IMG/M metagenome (GOLD analysis project Ga0078894, IMG submission 67506) | Freshwater lake microbial communities from Lake Michigan, USA - Su13.BD.MLB.SD (version 4) (version 4) | ecosystem: Environmental > Aquatic > Freshwater > Lake | place: Lake Michigan... | reverse complement strand
AGTCGAGTTGCCGAGCAGAGAGCCCTTGAACAGCAATGAGTAATCACCAGCAAGTCACGATTGTCCGAGATACCGCAGAAAGCAACAACGAAGTGGACGCTATGGCGCAGGCCGCAGCAGAAGCGCAGGGTACGGCCCAGCCTGTGACCCAGCAGCAGGCCCGCCCTGAGTGGCTTCCCCAGAAGTTCCAGAGCCCAGAAGACCTTGCTAAGGCTTACGGCGAACTGGAAAAGAAGGTTGGAGCCAAGGAGACTCCGAAGACTGGCTTTGACAGTCTTGAGCAGTACTCGACTGAGTTCTACCAGAACGGCGACCTGAGCGACGAATCGATTCAGGCCATCACCGCCAACATGGGTATTCCGGAGCAGATTGTCCGTGCCTATGTGGATGGTCAGAAGGCCGTCATGGATCAGCAGTTCAGTTCTGTGATGGGTCTTGTTGGTGGCGAATCCCAGTACGAGGCCATGACTTCGTGGGCTGCTGAGAACCTGCCGGAAGACGAGGTTGACGCTTTCAACCAGATCATGGACAGCGGTAATCTCAGCACGATCAAGGTTGCCGTGCAGGGCCTGTGGGCTCGTTACGGCCAGACCAACGGTAACCCCGCAGCCAAGTTGATTCAGGGCGAAACCACGGGGCCGTCTGGTGGGGCCTTCCGCAGCGTTGCTGAGATCGTGCAGGCCATGAAGGATCCCCGGTACGCCAAGGACCCCGCGTATCGTTCGGATGTCGAGAAGCGGGTCGCTCTGTCGAACGCTATGGGAGTCCGCTAATGAAGAACAACCCTAAGACTACCGTCCTTGGCATTGCCACGATCCTGACCGCTGTTTCGTCGGCTGTGATCGCCCTGCTGGATAACGACCCGGCTACCGTGTTTGATGTTGCTTCGGTGATTGCTGCCGTTACCGCTGGTCTTGGCCTGATTCTCGCCAAGGATGCCGACAAGGCGGCGTAATGGGTTGGATCTACCAACTGGTTACTTCGATCCTGCACTTCATTGAACGGCTTGCATCTAAGGAAGTCAAAGGTGAAACCGCTGATCCTAATGCTGGGGGCGTTCGTGATCGCTTCCGTAAGCGGGTGCAACAGCACCGTGATTCTGGTCCCTCCGGGAACACCAGTTCAACTTGCGGAGCCTGTGAAAGCGCGGGTATTCGTTGTACAAAAGGACGGCACTAAGGTGATGTCCTCCAACCGTGTGGAAATTCCTGCTGGTTGGTGGGCCGCTGATGTGCCAGAAGACACCGGGGAAATCCCGGCGGGAAGTCCATAACATCCCCTATAACCCCGGACTTCCCCTTGAGCCCATACGGTTTATTCCGGTGGGCTCTTTTCATTTCGTGGCTTTGGATGGGCCATGAAAAGGCTAAGGAATCTTGGCCCCTTGCGAGGGACAACCTTGAGGACTGGCTACTACAACCATCTATCGTGTCTCATACATAGGATTTTTTCTCATGGCACTTTTTAATTCGCAGCCGTCGCGTATCGGCCAGTCGAACCAAGCGGGCGATACCGATGCTCTGTTCCTGAAGGTCTTCAGCGGTGAAATCATCACCACCTTTGAAGAAAACAATGTGATGATGCCGCTGCACCGTGTTCGCACGATCTCCAGCGGTAAGTCGGCCCAGTTCCCCCTCACGGGTACGGCTGGTGCTGGTTACCACACCCCGGGTGAGAGCCTGCTCTCGACCCCCGCAACGCTGATTACGGCTGGCGGTGGTTCGTATCCGGCGACTGGTTCTGATTCCAAGTACCTCAAGAAGATCCGTCACGCTGAAAAGCAGATCTTCATTGACGATGTCCTTGTTTCGTCGGTGTTCGTTGCTGACATCGATGAGATGAAGAACCACTACGATGTCCGTTCGATCTATTCGACGGAAATCGGTCGTGCGCTTGCTTACGCCGCTGACAAGGCCCTGATTCGCACGGCCATCATCGGTGCCCGTAAGGGTACGGATCGCTTCGGTAACGCGGAAACCCGCTACCTTGGTGCCCAGCAGGGTACTGGTAGCACGGGTGACAACCTCGTTCAGGCTTTGTTCAATATCGCTCAGAAGATGGACGAGAAGAATGTTCCGTCGAATGATCGTTATTGCATCCTGACCCCGGCGAAGTACTACCAACTGGTGAACGACACTTCGGACGCGATCAACCGTGACTACAACGATGCCAGCAATGGTAGCGTTGCCAGCGGTATGATCATGTCGGTCGCTGGCATCCGTATTCTGAAGAGCAACCACCTTCCGACTGCTGACGAAAGCGCAAGCACGGGTGGCGAGTCTGCTCTCTTCGGTAGCACGGGTGTTAAGAACGATGTCAGCGGTACTGCTAACGCTGGCTACTCAGGTGCTAACTTCACCGCGACCCGTGGTATCGCCTTCCAGCGTGAAGGTCTTGGTACGGTCAAGTTGATGGACCTGAGCGTTGAGAGCGAGTATGTCATGGAGCGCATGGGCACCCTGATGGTTGCCAAGTACGCCATGGGTCACAGCACCCTGCGCGAAGAGTGCCTCTATGAACTTATCGACGCGGCTCTCTGAGTCGAGTTGAGTCTGTGAGTTGAAAAGGGGGGGATGGTTCCCTTAGTTGGGTTCCATCCCCTCTTTTGTTTGAGGAACATTATGCCACTTACCAAGACAACGCGGCTTCAGGCCATCAACACCATGTTGAGTTCAATCGGTGAAAGCCCGATCAACAGTCTCAACACTCAGCGGGCTGATGCTCTTATTGCCACTTCCGTTCTGGATGAAGTCACCCGGGAAGTTTTGTCTTATGGGTGGCACTTCAATACATCCGTGAACATTGAGATGACCCCAGAAACTGGAACTGGGTTTATCTATGTCGCTGATTCGATTGTGCGGGTCGATGTCGATCCCACCAGCGGTCAAGATGTTGCTGTTCGCGGAAACCGACTGTACAACAACAAGAACAACTCCTTTGTCTTCGATACCTCGCTGAAGACTGTTCAGGTGTACTTCTTGGAGTATGAGGAACTTCCAGAAGAGGCCCGTCGGTATATTGCCATTCGGGCTGCTAGGATCTTCCAAGATCGTGTCGTGGGCTCGGTCAAACTCCACTCTTTCACCCAGAGCGATGAGATTCAGGCTCTGGCTAAACTGCAAGAGTACGAAATGGACACCGCTGACTACAGCATCTTCGATTCATACGATGTCGCCCGAACCTTCATTCGTCGCGGCTCTTACTGGGTTATCTGATGGCCTACATTCATACTCCGATTCCGAATCTCATTGGCGGTGTTAGTCAACAGCCTCCGACGATTCGGAATATCAATGAAGCCGACGCAATCACCAACGCCGTTCCATCTCCTGTGGAAGGCTTGATCAAGCGTCCTCCTACGGAGTTTGTTGCCGCAGTCAGGAACTCGCAGAACATCCCGCGTCAACCCAACAAGGCCGATGAGCCGTTCTTCCACCTGATTGAGCGAGATGCCAACGAGAAGTACATCATGTCCATCCTCAAGGACGGCACGGTGGACATCTTCGATCTTGCTGGCAATCGAAAGACCCTGTTTACTCAGCCCGCGTTTACTGGACTTGGTACTGCCGCTGCCAGCGAACGAGTGGCTTTGACGATTGCCGATGTCACTTTTATTCTCAATAAGACTGATACTCCGGCATTGACGGCTAATGTGTCAGCGCAATTTCCTACGAACTACAATCGAAATGCTTTGGTGTGGGTTCGTCAGGCTAATTACGAACGCGAACACAAGATCATCGTCACTTACGGAGCAACGACGGTTACCGCTAATCACACCCCAGCAGGAAATAGCAGCCTAGGTACGAACCACGCGGCTGAAGAGTTGGTCGATGAACTGAATAATGATGCCAACCTAGTCAACACGATTCACAAAGACAGCGTTATTTGGATCAAAGCGGGTACAACCGATATTAAAGTAGTCACCGAAGATGACTTTGCTGGCGAAGGGCTGACGCTGATTATCAACGCTGTTGAGCGGTTTGAAGATCTGCCCCCATGCGCTCCCGATGGATACATGGTTCGTGTTGCGGGTAGCCCAGAAGCCGACTACGATGACTATTGGGTCAAGTTTGAGACCTTTGGTGGGGTTTCATTTGGGCAGGGGCTTTGGGTCGAGACTGTGGCCCCCGGCATCAAGTATGAGATCAACCCGGCCACGATGCCGAAGATCTTGATCCGCCAGTCTAACGGTACTTTCATGCTGAAGTCGGCTGATGGAACGACTCCAACGGTCGGAGATGGCTTGCCCACGGGCAGTCCAGCGGGCCTGTATAACGGCTACGACTGGGCAAACCGGAATGTTGGGGACGAAGAAACCAATCCCGACCCATCATTCATTGGAACCAAGATCAATGACATGGTTTACTACCAGAGTCGGCTTGGTTTCATGGCTGGGGAAAACCTGATCTTCAGCGAAACCTCGGAGTTCTTCAACTTCTGGAGGACCACGGTTCTAGATCTGTTGGATACGGATCCGATTGATATTGCGTCTTCGGCATCCAAGGTTGGCGTGATTGCCTCTGCAATTCCATTCAACCGCGATCTGATCCTGTTCACCCCTACGAACCAAATGGTGATGCGTAGTGGCGATGTCTTTAGCCCCAAGAATGTTGCCATCCTGACTACGGGTGATTTTGAGAACCAAAGCAACCTAGTCAACCCCATTGCCACGGCCTCCTCGATCTTCTTTACCTACAACAACGGCGGCTATTCGGGTGTTCGTGAGTTGGTCCCACAGCCAAACATTGATGGGTCTTACATTGCCAACGACTTGACTGACAATGTCTCTAGGTACATTGTTGGCACCCCAAAACACCTTGCAGCAACCTCCCACGACAACATTGCTGTACTGATTGCCAACGACGAACTGTATTGCTATCGGTATCTGAACCGTGGCGATACCCGCGTTCAATCCGCTTGGTTTAAGTTCACCTTTGCTGACTCTTCTGGGATCGCTGGGAACTATTGCAAGCCGTTGTGGTGTACCTTTGTCGAGTCGGATCTTTATGTCGTGTTCATGCGAACGGGAGCCACCGCCAGTACTGGCTACCTGACCATTGAGAAGATCCGCATGGGTGCTGGTCTGAATGACATCGTCACCAGCGGGAAGAACTGGATTACCCATCTCGATGCCCGCAAGTACTATGCTTCTGGAAGTGCCAATCAGGGTACTTATACTCAAGCCTCCAACACGACTTCATTCACCCTTCCGGCTCCGTTCTCTTACGCCGCCAATAAGATCCAAGTGGTTACCAAGGATGGGTATGTAGCCAAGGTTGTTGGGGGCAATGCATACAACTCCCCAAACACGGGCGATCCGGGTAAGGTGGTGGTTGAAGGTAATTACAGCAACAAGGATGTTTGGATCGGACTGCCGTACACCATGGAGTACCAGTTCTCCACTCAGTATCTGCGACAAGCCTCGCAAGGAACCAGCCCCGCTTCGTTGATCAATGGTCGGTATCAACTGAAGTACTTGGTTGTGCAGTATGCCGATACTGGGTACTTTGAAGTGGTGTCCACTCTCGGAACTGAAAACCAATTCTCGTATCCATTTACTGGTGAGATCTTGGGCACCGCAGTTCTTGGAGCCCTAAACTTGTCTACAGGCACTTTCAAAGTTCCGATCTACGGCAGGAACGATGCTCAAGTGCTGAAGATTAAGAACAACTCCCACCTACCGTCCAAGTTCTTGAGTGCTGAAATTGAAGGCGAGTTCACACGATTCCGCGAAGATGCTCGTTGATGTCCGCCTTTCACGATCAACCGATGCGGCCATAGTGGCCCACGATATGCGTCAGGCTGACCGGGATGAGGTGGCTGCTTGTAGTGGGCTGGAACCCCAAGAGGCTCTGGATATGGCCTACAGGCTGTCTACGGAGTGTTTTACGGTCGAAGCCCAAAGCAACGAACTTCCGTTGGCTATGTTTGGGTATGTCCTAGATCCTATTGGGGCTCGGGTCTGGATGCTTGGATCGGATTGCTTGTTCGACTACAAGTGGGACTTTTTGAAAAAGTCTCGCAAGTGGGTGGACTATTTGCAGCAGCAAAGCCCCCTACTGTACAACCTAATTGACCAGCGCAACACCGTGCATATCAGGTGGCTGCAATGGCTTGATTTCAAATTTGTCCGAACTGTTCCCCACTATGGGGTGCAGGGACTTCCATTCATTGAGTTTGTGAGGTACCGAAATGTGTGACTTTGGGATTACAGCGGCAGTAGCCATTGGTGCTGCGTCTGCTGCTGCTCAGGCAAGTGCCCAGAACAAGGCCGCAAAGGAGCAGAATGCCTATAGGTCGCGTCTTGGGGTCGCTGGCAACAAGCAGTATCTCCAGAACGCTGAGGCAGTCATCCGGGATGTGGGCTCACAGGTCGATCAGACTGTCCGCCAGAACATCGAACGCTCTTCTGCGGTTCGGCAGGAACTAGAGGGGATCTCTCGTAACGCCCGTCAGGCCAAGGCTACGGCGACTACGGTGACTGCTGCTGCTGGGGTTGAAGGTCGTAGTGTTGACCTCCTCCATGCTGAGTTTGACCGCGATGTCTTGGAGTTTGAATCTGCTGCGCTCCGAAACCTCAGTAATATGCGGACGCAAATGGGTATGGAGATTCAGGCTATCTACGCCCGCGGTCAGAGTGCCATCAATGGTGGATACCCTGCGCCGCTGCCGCCTGCTGCTAACCCCAGCCCATGGCTCCCGCTGATCAACGGTGTTACCACGGGTATCAGTACCTATAGTGCCCTCCAGTCATTCCGTACTCCGGATGGTGTGGGGGCTCAGGCAAACCAGACAGTAACCCCTCCACCCCCTAGTGGGCTTATTCCCGGGGTTCGCAGCGTTCCTCCCGGACCATAATCATGGCTAAAGCACGACCTAATCTTGGCGTAACTGCTCAACCAGTCAGCACCTTTATCCAGCCCAACCAGAATGCGGTGGCTGCGGAGTTGTATGACCAGCAAACCGTCAACAACGCCCTACAGTTTGCCGAAGCCTTTAGCAATCTGTCGGTGAGCGCGGCTCGTCTTGCTGGGGGCCTGAAGCAGGAATGGAACGAAGAACAGGTCCAGCAGGGTATGGATCTGGTCAACAAGAGCCGGAAGTCTTACCAGCAACTGGTTCAGTCTGGTGAGATCAAGCCCACGGAAAACCCGTGGTTTGCCATCGGTGCCCAGAAGGCCAGCGGCTCTATTGAGGCCATGAAGGCCCGGGTTAACTTTGAGAGCCTGTTGGAGCAGAAGGTTGCTGAAGACCCGTCGTTCCTTGATGACCCACGGGGCTTCGATGCCTTCGCCTACCAGTACACGCAGAATGTCAACCAGTTCATGGGCGATGCGTCGTACATGAGCAGGGCCTTCTACGAGTCGTTCAATCCCTTCATGGGGACGATGCAGGCCAAGCACGAAGGCCGGGTCATTGAACACAACACCCAGAAGATCCTGACGGGGGTGGCTTCAGAGGTCCAGCGGGCGGCGCAGGATTGGACCAGTCCAAACCCAACGGTCAGCCAGCAGGCTCTAGGAACGCTTCAGACCCGCCTTGATGAGATGGTCAATCAGGGTGTCGCCTCTAACCGCGTCAACAACGCTGCTGTGGATGCGTTGGTTGAACTGATGGCGACCTCGGATGACCCCCGGGCTGCTCGGGAGATGTTCAATGCCATTAAGTCTGGTACTGGTTCGCTGTCTAGCACTCAGTACGCCAAGACTCAGATGGCGATGAACGCCTCTAAGATCCAAGCCAACGATCTCCGGATGTCTGCCGAAGAATCAAAAGTTTTGGCAGCGAGGATTGAAAAGGATCTGACTCCGCAAATCGTGTCTGGTGCAATAACTGTGGAGCAGGCCGAAGAAGCCCTTCGGGAAGACTTTGCTCAGGGCAAGGTGCGGATCAATGCCAACGAGCAAGAGTCCAAGATTGGCTACTTGCGTTCTTTCAGCGCGGCTGCTATTCGTGAGCGTGAGGTCCAAGTAAAGAAAGAACAGAACAACGCTTTCTGGGAACTGGTTACACTTGCGGCAGATACCGATGGCGTTGAGGACCTTGATGCACGGCTTGGAGAACTCAAGCAGCGTGTTGGGACTATTGGTCTAGATCCTGAGCAGTTGTATAGGGGCCGGGAGTTGCTGGATCGTATTACCGAACAAGCAAAGAAAGATCGTGTATTGGCTACGGCAGACGCTCAAACCAACGAACTTTATCAGTTGGCCCTAGATGCCAAGAATGCACAAAGTGACGAAGAGGCTTCTGCGGCACTTAAGAAGTATAAGGATCGTATTGAGACTCTCGGCTTGGCTCCTGAGCAGCGGTTTAGGGCTGAGGAGATGTTTGCAAAGGTTCAAGACGATACCTTTGAAGCCCAGTCTATCAGGAACATCAATCACGCCACCACGATTCTCTGGAACGGTACTGGGAATAACGACGGGATTCTGCCTACTCTGGACCGGGAAGTTCGTGAGTCCTTTGAGCCAAACAGCAACTTTGTTCCCGGATTTGCTGAAGCCCGCCAGCAGTACGATACCTACCTGACTGATACCCTCGGCCTTACTGATCCTAACGACACTAAGTACAAGAAGGGGCTTTCTCAGGCGTACACGAAGATGCGGGATGCTCTGAAGCAGTACGAAACTGTGTACCTTCAGAAGGCCGCTACCCGCGAAGAAGCCGCATCAGTTAGGCAGCGGTTTCTCGCCATGCGTATGAATCTTGCGACTGAGTTTGAGGATGCTCGGGATGTCGCTCCGGCTTTTAGAGGGCTCCTGAGCGAAATGAATCCACAGGTTGTGGAACGGGCTGGATCGGGTGAGGTTGGAGCGTTGCCATACACCGAAGACATGGTGATGGCTTATATGTTGGCTAAGGACAACAACCAAAATCTGTCCACGATTCTACCCGGCGGGGAAAACGGTAAGGCCCTGATTGCTCAACTGGACTACGCTGTGGATCGCATTCGGGCTGGGGAAAAGATCGGAGATGTGGCTCGGGATGTCTCTAGGTTGATGTCTTTCGGTGGCGTATCCAAGATCGACTACTTTGATAAGATCAATCCAATTAAGTGGATGGATACCGACGGATCTGATCAACAGACTAGGGAAAACATTCGGGTATCACACGCAGAACTTAGGGAGGCTGTTGCGGCTACTTCCCGTTCTGGAGCCTTTGAGACCGATGCTGGTACCTATCTCGACTACGAATACCGTAGGCACTACGCAACGGAAGTAAGCAACAACCCCATGGCGGCTCGTAGTGCCCACAAGGTCGCTATGGACAAGGTCATGGAAGAGAATGTGTTCATCCGTGGCTCTCTGCTTCCTAAGCGGAACCTTGGTCCTAATCAGGATGAAGTGTATCTTGAGGCGTGGCTCCGGGCCAACTACCCCAACAACCCTAATGCAACCTTGGTTGTCGTATCGCCCCCGGGGGCTGATCAGGTGTTGATGGCTGTGCGTGAGAATGGTCGAGCCGTCAGCAGCGGCCTTATCAGGGCTCAAGACATCAAGATGGATAATGCCCTGTTTGCTCAGACTGTTGATGAGATGCTGAGAGGAAAGACACCGCGTCTGCCTCCGTTGCTAATTAAAACTAAAGGACAGAGATCGTCGCTTCCGCTGTGGCTGGATGAGTGGCTATACGCTAACTAAAGCAAACAACTATAAACCATGGCTGAACTAACTTTCTCAAGTCCAATCTTCACTCAGAGTGCCGAAGAGATGGCGGCTGAACGAGCCATTCTCAACCGCGATGGGATCTATGACCCCAACTTTGAGATGCTCACTTCAGATGCCCGTGAACGGTTTTTGTCAGGGGCTGTTCAATCGGGTATGGGTAGCGCGGTCTATCAGACGGTAGAGGGAATCTACGACTGGTTCTCGGGCGAAACAAAGGACCCTCTGAACTTCTCAAGTATCAACGAAGTCGGCCCCGGCTCCCCTGTTACCTATTCGATGGGTAACAACAAGGAAGGACTGCAAAAGGATCTGGACACCATTCCGGCAAAGCATTGGCAGTATGTCCTGTCGGCTTCCAGTTACAACGAGTATCAGGACCGCCTTGAGTTTGTCCGTCGTGGTATGCCACAGGCTCAAGCGTCCACTCTGGGCCTTGCTACGGGCCTTGCGGCAGACATCGGAACAATGGTGCTGGGCGGATACCTTGCAGAACCCATTGCCTTGGCTGGCCTTGGTACCCGCACTACGATGGCTGGAAAAGCGGCTTATCACTCCTATGGCGGTGCTGGTGTTCAGCCTGTGGCCGTCGCCGCTGCCGAAGCCGCCAATGCGGTGTCACGGCTGAACCTTGGAGCGCGTTTCACGGCTCTTGGCGTTGGTGAAGAAGTTGTCTACCAGTTTGCCCGCAACGGTCTTGATCCCCTGTACGACCCCTCCTTTGGCGAGGTTGTTCAGAATATGGTCTTGTCTGGAGCCGCTGCTGGGTTGTTTGGTGGCGTTGCCTTTGGTCGCCGCTTTGTCGCAGATCAGATTGAGGACGCTGCAAAGGGATTCTACCGGGAACGCCGTACAATGCTTCCGGGTGGTTATGAGATCGACTACACGCCTTATGCTTTTCGATCTGCCGCCTATGCCGATGAAGTTCTCGCTAGTGCGGGAGGCCGGACTGCCGACGAAGCCCTACAAGAAGGGGCTGAATCGGCTACAAAGGAGTGGAACGGTCTTCCGCAGGCCCTTCCCCGTCTTGACGGAGCCCAAGCAGCAGCCTTTGAAGTGTCCTTGGCTACCGGAGTCCAACCGACCGTTGACACTTTTAAGGCGATTGGTCGGGCTATGGTCACGGCGGCTCGTACTAGTCGAGGCGGTGGCTTCGCGTTCAACAAGCGGTTCTGGGAAGCCCTGAGTGATGAACTTGGTGAGGAGGTCGCTTCTAAGTTCCGTCCTCTTCAACAGCGTGCGGTGATCAACGGAGCAGACCGACGCTTCGATGCCGTGTATGAACGGGAATTCCTTATTGACGATGTTTGGACCTACTTTAACACGGGTCGTTGGCGTTCAGTTCAAGACGCGCCTAACTCGCTGATCTTCCGTGTCCTAGATGAGGTTCGTAAGCGCGGAGGCACGGTAACCCGTCAGGTTGTTGCGGAAGTGGTCAACGATCTTCGTGAACTGGCTAAGAATTCCCCTACCCGGACCAACGCCAAGGGTCGAGTAGTTGTCGATACCTATGGCCGTAAGGCTGCGGTAATCGCAATCATCAACAAGCGAACTGGGGCTGTTGATGTCGGTAGTGCAAGTACTGTAGCCCGCCGTAAGGGTCGTACTACAAAGCCGATTGATCTTCCGGAAAGCGTTCTGAAGCGGCTGTCTGCGGTTCCAACGACTAAGTCAATTAGGGCTGCTTCAGCGGCTGGAGGACCAGAAACGGCAACCCCGGAAGGGACTCCGACTACCGTTGTCAGCACCCCGGGAACATTCGACGGTGTGCCTAAGAAGTTGTCTGCTTGGTTTACCGAGCGCATTCCTCTGATTTCTCCCCTGCTGAATCAAGCGGCTAGAGCCATGGAGTCGGAGAACGGTGCCGTTCGGTTGATTGCTTCGATGGCCTTTAATGCCCGTCGAGCGACCGGATCGGCCACGAAGTACACCATCTTTGAGGCTGGTAGCCAAATCCTGCACTCCACCATGTTTACCTTCATGCGTGGCTATCGCAACTCATTTGTGCGGTTTGCCATGGGTCGTGGGACTGAGGATATTGCTGAAGACGCTGGTACGCTTCTGGACAACTGGAAGTACGCCTTCGGCAACAAGGATCTTCGGCTTCAGTTCAACCGTCGGATAATGAAGCAGATGCGCTCTGGCAACTTTGATGACTCTGTGTCGGCTGTAAATGACGCTGCCCGGGGCTTCAAGGAGATCTTTGAGAAGATCCACAACATTGCCTTTGAGGCCGGTGTGGCTGGATTCACCAAGTCTGCGGTTGTGAACTATGTCCCCCGTCTGTGGCGGTTCGACATGATTCGACGCTTGGCTACCACTAGTGAAGGTACTGAAGCCTTGACTGGTCTGATTGAGCAGGCCATTGCCAAGAACGGACGCAAGGTTGTTATTGATGGGGTCGAAGAAACCTTTACTGGAGATGCCAAGGCTGCCGCCAAGGTCTTCACGGAGCGTCTGATCAGGATTGCCAAGTCCACCGAGAATGCTCCTATGACCGAGCAGGATCAGGAACTGGTGGAGGCCCTTGGGGATCTTCTTGGCCCCCTGAAGGCTAAGACGGGCAGCAGGACTCCCTTTGGCCGTGCCCGTATTCTGCTGGACGAGTCGGCTGAGATCACCACTACTGGGGACCTGTTGGGTAACGGTCGAAACAACCTGTCTCTGGCGGACCTGTTTGATGACGATCTTCCCAAGGTGTTCCGTAAGTACATCACTTCAGTCATGGGGGCCGTCAACGAGCGTCGGTTGATCAACGGATTCAACGACTACTTGGCTGCAAACGGCTTCAAGGGTCCCAAGACGGTGGTTAATGGGGTCGAGATTCAGGAGCCGCTGAAGGTCAGCACCATCAATGAGATGCTGGACACGGCTCGTAAACTTGGTGGTGCGATCGAAGACGGACATCTTGAGGGCCTGAAGGAAGTCATTGCCGCCCTGCGGTATGAACCTATCTACTCAGGAGCCCCCAAGTTTGGCGACAAGGCCATGTCCTTGTTCATGCAGTATGGGTACCTGACTACTGGTGGCCAGTTCGGCCTTGCAGCCATCAGCGAAGTTGCCCGTATTGTTGGTACCTTGGGAGTCCGCAGGACCTTCACGCAGTTGCCTGTGTTGGCTGAAATGATTGCCAACTACAAGAACCTTGATCGTCCTGCTCAGAACTTTGCATCCTTCTTGGACGCTTGGTTCTCACCCTCCACCGACCGCTTGCGGCGAACCTTCATGGACCCGTTGGGCTCTGCGGAGTACACCGGACCCTTCCAGAACGCCATGCGTGGGGCCACAAACCTGATGTCGGACATCTCTGGTCTGGCCCCGATCAACAGTTTTACCCAGCAGTTGACGGCGGCTACGGCCCTTCAGCATCTGTTTGAGTTGGGTTCTGGAGCCCTCAAGAAGGGTCTGGATGTTGGGGCCATCCGTAGTCTAGGTCTTGAGCCTGACGAATACAAGAAGTTGGCTGAGTGGGTGGCCTCTAACGCCGAACTCAAGGACGGATTCTTGGGCAAGCGGGTCGTTGGCCTGAAGAACATGGATGCTGTCGAGATGGATCAACTGAAGAAGTTTGTGGATCGCATGGTCCGCACCCGCATTCAGGATGTTCCAACCCGGGGTGACTTCCATAAGATGGCTTTCACTTGGTGGGGCCGTCTGGTCACTCAGTTCTCCACCTTTAATCTGAAGGGTATTGACAACTTCCTGATCCAGAATGCTGGACGAGTCAAGCAGGGTGGTGGTCTTCAGGTAGCCAAGGAAATCACGGCTACCGCCATGCTTGCTGGCCTGATTGGATACGGGCGCAACTACGCCGACTGGTTGTCCTTCAAGCAGGCTAGGAACTACGAGGAAGCCAAGAAGCGCGAAGAACTGTTGACCCTTGAGGGAGTTGTTCGCGGATCGTTCTCGGGACCTTCGGAAATGTTCCTGTTGACCAAGGGGGCCGATGCTATGTGGGGTCTGGTCGATAAAGACCCCCTGTTTGCTCCCTATCGTTATTCGGGTCTTAGTGCCTTTGGCTTCCCCGGCGAAACCTCCATCAGGAACGCTGTGGGGGTTATCAATGATGCCAAGGGTGCCTTGATTGGCAAGCCACTTGGACTGGATATTGAACGACAGATAACCAGTAAGACGGTCCACATGGGCCGTATGCTGTTGCCGCTCCAGAATATGCCGGGTATCAAACAGTACCTGAATATTCTGGAAGAGGAAATCTCGGATGAGTACAACCTGAACCGCCGTCAACCCCGGTCTTCAAACTGAATCTAAGGAGCAAAGTCATGGCTAGTTATGTCCAATACACTTCCACCGCAGGCCAAGTCAACTACAACATCAGTACGATTGACGGTTGGCTGAGTCCTTCATTTTTGAAAGTCAAAATCGATGGAAACTTTCAGCAGTCTAGTGCCTATAGCCTTCAAACGATCAACGGCGTTCCAACGATTGTTCTAAACGCTGCTCCAACTACTGGAAGCATTGTTCGGATCTACCGCGAAACGCCAAGCACGACCAGCGGATTCCAGAGTGGTGTGGTGGACTTTCAGGATGCTTCAGTCCTGACTGCTCAGGATCTGGATAACGCGGTGGTTGGTCTACTGCACATTGCTCAGGAAGGGGCTGATACAGGCTCTGGAGCCCTTGGGCCGACCTTGGATGGTACCGCATGGGATGCCGACAGCAAGCAAATCAAGAGCATCACGGCTCCTTCAGAACCCGGAGATGCCGCCACGAAGAACTATGTCGATACCTTGGCCCTATACGGCAAGGCTCAGACGGTTCCACAGACTTGGGAGTTTACGGCTACCGCTGGTCAGACCACTTTTAACCTGAGTACCCTTGGTCCTGAACCCGCAGGCACCGTGGCCGATATGTATCTGGTCATTGTGGACGGCGTTCTGTACTCTCCAGAAGATTACTCATTCGGTGGGGCCAAGGGGTCGATTACTCTGGTCTTCGACAGCGGCCTTAGTGCTGGGGATGTTGTGGTAATCCGAAACTTTGGGGTGGCTCGGGCTGTAGCCGACGCGCTTACTCCGGGATCTATTACCGATGTCTACCTTGCAACCGATTCAGTAACTCCAGTAAAGATTGCTGCTAACGCGGTTACCACCGTAAAGATCAACAACCTAGCGGTTACTACAGCCAAGATTGACAACGGGGCGGTCACAAACGCTAAGTTGGGATCGTTGGCTGTTCAAGAAACAAACATTGACAACGGAGCCGTGTCTGGCGACAAGATTGCCATCGGAGCCGTTGATACAGACCAGTTGGCAGAGGGTGCTGTGACTAATGTCAAGATCGAAGACAATACCATCAGCGTTGGTAAGTTGGCTACCAGCGTAACCGTGGCGACCCTTTCCGCTCCTTCCGCCGACTTGGCAATGAATGGGAAGAAGATCACGGGATTGGGAACGCCAGTTTCTGCCACCGATGCCGCCACTAAGGATTATGTGGATACGGCTGGTGGCGGCGTTCCTTCGACTGGCCGGGATGTTCTGAACTTTCCAATCGGAACCTATCTATTTGTCGAGGGTCAATCAAGCACTACGGCTTTCACGAATGGAACTATTCCCGTAACTCCAGTTTTAAATGTGGCAAACAACGCTTCAAACAATGTCTACAACGGAACCACACTAAGTAGCGTGCCGTGGGATATTAGGCTTAACACTACCGCCGTCGCTCCTTTGTATGGCGAGTATCGGGTTTACACCGGACCAGCGGTGGCTAATTACACATCTCTTACTGGAGTATGGGTGATGCGTGGAATTGGCGATCAACCCAACACAGGAATTAACCGAATGGGACTTGCTCAGAGGATCGCCTAATGCACCACCATGACACCCCGGAAATTATGCTGGCGATTGGCCGTCTTGAGGGCAAAGTGGATGCGCTACTACAGATGCAGCGTATGCAGGAAGATCAACTCAAGAATCACGAAGGCCGTCTTCGGGAACTAGAACATTCTAAGTCTTTCACAATGGGCATTGCAGCCACCGTGGGTGCTATTGCCTCGCTTCTTACTCACGTTCTTTTTAAACTCTTTCCACAAGGATAAACATAATGTACTCCACTCAGGTCATTAACGGTACTGTCGGTGCTACGGCTGTTGTCTCAACTACTTACATTGCCCGTGAGCGTCCCGATCAGTTTGGCTTGGTCTCGGTACGCCATGGCGGTTCCAAGATCACTAGCGGTTTCAAGGGCACCATTGAAGGTTCTATCGATAACACCACTTGGTTTGTTATTGATGTCTTGAAGATTGAAGATCCTGAATACGCCGCTGCTACGGGCGAAATTGATACTGGAAATCCCCTGAACTCGTGGAACAAGGTTGTTGCTCTTGCCCCCTATATGCGTATTCGCTTGATTGGCGGTGGCAACAACACCTTTAATGCTTGGATTTCCGAGTAAATAACTCCAAGATACCAACAACAGGAAACCAAATACATGGCAAAGCGTTCAACGACTACTGTGATTTTTAAGAAGGGATCTGCTGGAACAGCCCCGGTTGCGGGTGTGTACGGCAGTTCGCGGGCTGGGACATTTCTGAAGGATGCTCAAAGCGGTACGCAATATTTGGACATCGTCACCATTGGTGACTCTAACTCGGGATCTCCGGGGAACTTTGGGTACACCGTTGGACTGACCCACGCTTGTGCCAACCTTGGGATGGGCATCTATGCCACCCCTTTGCAGTTCACTTCAGAAACCTCCAACAACGACGGCAACCTTCGACAGAATGGGCTCGTCGGACCTTATGTTGAAGCCTCTTGGCGCGGCAACAGTCGAACCGATACAGGCACTATTATCAATCTTGAGAGTTCCGTAGCGGCCAGCAATGCTACTGCTATTGCCTTGAAAAACTCAATTGGGGCTTACCAACAGCCTCCGCAACTTCCAACTACAGAAAATGGAACTTTTGTTTCTGGTGTTTTCCGCCCTGCGGGGTTTGCTTATGGGGCGGCATTTATTGCGTCAGGTACTTATACCTCAGCCGCTAACGGGACGCGCATTCGTATCGCTCCACGCCATCCATTGATCATGGGCAATGGTGGTGCTGCTCAAAACATCCAATATCGACTGGTCTACGGTACCTTCAATGAGGGTGCTGGCAGTTTCAGGATGAAGATTACAACCAACATTGCAGATGTTCTGGCACAAAAAACCGTGAACACTAATGCAGGTTCTTATGGTTACGCGACCGAAACGCTGGACTACACCACGACTCTTAGGGCATCGGCTCCGATTGAGCCAAATATGCTGGCGATGTCGTATGACGGTTTTGGCTCAAACCCCATCACAGGTCCAGCAGCATTCTTCTGGCACTCTGTAATTCGTAAGAACATCCCGGGCATTTCGGTGTCCAACCTTACCTACAACGGCGGACATACTACGGCTCAGGTATATCAGATCCTCAATGAGCGTACCGGGCTTGTCAAGATGTACCTCAAGGAGGTCCGTCAGCGACAGATTGTGGCTGGGGGTACTGGGCGTGTTCTGATCTTTATGAACACGGGAATCAACGGATCTGAAGGTGGAGCCAGTTGGACAACCCAAGCCAACAATATTCGCGTCATGTTCAGTACTTTGTGGAGTGAACTGGGTTTCCCGGCGGCAGATCTTGCATTTGTCTTCTCGGTTACTCATCCTGTTCCGACTTCGGCTCAAGTTCCAGATATTTCAGATATTGGCAACTGGGCAGCGGCTCGTCCAGCAACGGCAGCAGCGGCTAATGTTTGGGGAGCCGAAGCGGCTCAGGTTGCTGCTGGTGTTACCGTCTATGACATTGCTGCTTCGTACCCGGCTACCAGAATCGCTGCATTGAACCTGTACGATCCATTCCAAGCCAACACTTCTACGGCTCCTGTGCCGTTTGGGGCACACCTTCGGGCTGTCCTTGCAAAGTCGGTAACGGTTAGTCCAGATACAGGAGCAAATGAGTATCTGTACACCTCTGAAATGGACTTCATGCAGGCGGATAACGGGTACATCAAGATCGCACAGGAACTGACAAATTCTCTTATTAAGGCCGCACCGTGAACAAGCAAATCCTTGAAGCAATCCACTCGGCTCTTGCTCAAGAGTTGCTACAAAAGATCCAGAACGGGGATGCGACCCCCTCGGATCTCAATGTTGCACGGCAATTCTTGCGGGACAACGGCATTGACTGCGCCCCTACAGCATCAGAACCTATGCTGAACCTTGCTAAAATCATGCCATTTGATGAAGAAGAAGCCGCTTGAGTGAAGTCGAACGCAAACTAAAGGACTTCAGGAACTTCGTCTATCTGGCGTGGGACCATCTTGGGCTACCAGAGCCTACCCCTATCCAGTTGGACATTGCCAAGTACCTCCAGAAGGGGCCCCGTAGGCGCGTCATTCAGGCGTTCCGTGGTGTGGGTAAGTCTTGGCTTACTAGTGCCTATGTGGTTTATCGCTTGTTGATGAACCCCAAGTTGAATGTGCTGGTGGTATCTGCATCTAAGCAACGAGCAGATGACTTCAGTACTTTTACTTTGAGATTGATCAACGAGATTCCGATTTGCCAACACCTAAAGCCTAGGGAAGACCAGAGAAACTCCAAGATTGCGTTCGATGTTGGTCCTGCTCCGGCTTCGCAAGCCCCTAGTGTTGTTTCTAAGGGAATCACCAGTCAGATTACGGGTAGCCGTGCTGACCTGATCATTGCTGACGATGTTGAGTCGCTGAATAACTCTGCAACCTTCCTGATGCGGGACAAGTTGCAGTCTGCTGTGGCTGAGTTTGAAGCAGTACTTAAGCCCGGAGGGGAGGTGATTTATCTGGGCACCCCTCAGACAGAGCAGTCGATTTACCATGCCTTCCATGAGAAGGGGTATGACACGAAGATCTGGCCTGCTAGGTATCCCGATAGCCGCCTGAAGACGGCCTTTGGTGAGAAACTGGCTCCCATGCTGCGGGATGGATCAGAAGGCGACCCAACGGATCCTAGGCGGTTTAACGCTATGGACCTGATGGAGCGTGAAGCATCCTATGGGCGTACCGGGTTTGCTCTCCAGTTCATGCTGGATTCGACCCTAAGTGACGCAGACAGGTACCCGCTCAAGTTGAGCGACCTGATTGTCTTTGGTCTGAATCCAGAGAACGCTCCTGAAAAGCCTGTCTGGGCCATGAATCCCAGTAACATCGTCAAGGACATCCCTTGCGTTGGGTTCAATGGAGATCGGTACTACAGCCCCATGGATATGCAGGGCAAGTGGGTGCCGTATTCTGGCAGCATCATGGCTATTGACCCCTCGGGT
>Ga0078894_10001212_pt1 | contig 18961 bp, 20 predicted proteins | sample LauGreSu1BDMLBSD_2_FD_67506 | JGI IMG/M metagenome (GOLD analysis project Ga0078894, IMG submission 67506) | Freshwater lake microbial communities from Lake Michigan, USA - Su13.BD.MLB.SD (version 4) (version 4) | ecosystem: Environmental > Aquatic > Freshwater > Lake | place: Lake Michigan... | reverse complement strand
AGTAACACGATTAAGAAACTCATCTGTCTTTGAATAATGATTTACACCATATTTCTCTAAATTAGTATTTAATGTCTTTTCTCTGTACTCATCTGTTTGTGTATAATACTCTACACCATATTTCTCTAAATTTGTATTTATAGTCTTTTCTTTATACTCATCCGTTTGCGTATAATGTTCTACACCATATTTCTCTAAATTTGTATTTACTCTTTTATCCTTTACCGAATCTAATTGTGATATGTGAGAAACACCATATTTACTATTTATATTGTCAGACCATTTTTTCCTTACCTCCTCATTTTGAAAACTAGACTTATGTCCATATCTTTCTAAATTAGTATCCTCAATTTTTTTCTTTACTAAATCACTTTTTGCAACATTAGTAACTCCGTATTTCTCTAAATTTGTTTTAATCCTCTTCTCTTTGGTTGATTTGTCAGATTGCGCACATTTAGGAGAACAATAATTTCTATAACCATCTAACCAGTTTTTATTGAATGTAGTAGGATTACCACAACAACATAAAAATTTATTATCTATATCATTTACCCAATACCATAACTTTTCTTTAAAAGAAATATCTTCTATATTAGAACAAAAATCGTTTATTGTAGTAACAAGTTCTTCATAATTTTTCTCAAAAAAAGATTCACGTAACCTTGATGATGAACCATCAAGTATATCTAATATTATTTTTCTCCTTTCTTCTATCATAAAGTATATATAAAGTAACATTTACTCCTTTACTCTTATAAATATATATAATTTTTGTTTTTAGTATGTTAATTTTTTGTTCAGAAAGCCTGACAGTGTGAAAATTTTATTAACAAAAAAAGCTATCACAATGGATAGCTTTTTTGTTATTTTATAATTACTATTAGTTAAGGAATTGATCCTCATCAGTAACGTTAATAGTCATAAATTGTTTGTGTGGGAACCATCCAACTTCGGCGACTGCATATCTAGATCTTAGTAACATTCTTGGTGCAAAAGTTGCTTCAGAAATAACTGAGATAGATTGTGCCATTAAGTAAGGAACAAAGATGATACCTGGTTGATCAGGGTTATTCTTTCTACCTAAAACGATTCTGTTATCATTGTATCTCATGTATGGATCAACATAGATAGCGATATCTCCGATTGAACCTACAGGGTATAATTGACCTTGTCCGTTTAATTTAGACTTCAATGGGTTAATTGTATAACCAGCGATGTCTTGAAGAGCTGCAGCAAGACCCCCGTTTGTGATAAGGTATTGAGCAGGACCTACACGACCCTCAGTTGCGATAAAGTTAGATGCGTGAGCAATCTTAGTGATCAATTTTCTTTGAACTGCGTGAGTAGTTTCACCACCAATATTAGAAGATGCAGCATAAGAAGTATTTAAATCGAAGATTGTCATACCAGATGTGTATCCAGGAACGTTAGAGTTTGCAGTAGGAGCAGAAGCTCTGTTTAATTGTCCCATTTCGAAAATCTTAGCAACGATTTGTTTAGAAATTGTTTGTGACAATTCGTTAACAAGGATAGATTCCATTTTTTGAACGATATCCATACCTGTGTTAGCTTTGATATCTTCAATCTCAGTTCTTCTAAGTGCAGAAGATACTTCGATAGTACCAACTTGGATAGTCTTAGATGAAATCTTAGGTCCGATAACACCAGCATAAGAATCATCATCGATATCCCTGTTCATTGGATAATCACCAGACTGAACGTTAGATGTCCAGTTTGCAGAGAAACCTGGGATGTGATCTTCTAATGCAGATACTAACTCGATAGTAGGTGTAGCAGTAACCGCTTGAGTACCGATGAACTTAATTTGTGAAGCCATTGATTGTGTAGGGTTGAACGAGTTTCTAGTCGCGTCAAAAGACCATGCAGTCAAAGCAGATCCAACTGCAGTGTGAGCAGTGTTTACTTGTCTCCATGCTCTGAACATTGGGTAACCATCTACTCTTGAGAATCCTAAGAACTCAAGTACTCCAACTTTACTTGCAGCTTCTGCAGGAGGTGTAGCAGTCAATGCGTTAGAAGAACCAAAACCATTTACGAATAATCTACCACCTTGAAGACCACCTGTAGTATTTGTTGTTCCTGCAGCAAAACCAGCTTCTAATGCAGTTTTGATATCAGTTTGGTTAGTTGGAGTTGTAGCCTTAAGTTTGAAAACTTGTGGTCTCTCATCACCAGAACCTAATCTTGTGTCATCGTATTGGAAATCGATGTAAAGTAAATCGATTTTCGGACCTGGAGTTGGTTTAACAGCAACAAGGTCAAGACCAATAGTTTGAGCAGCAATTTTCATAGCTACCGGTAAAAGGTTTTGTCCTACGTCTCCAGAACCTGCTACGTTACCAAGTGCATTTGAGTAGTTACCTGGGTTACCAGCTAATGAACCAATTGTTGGGTTAACAACTGCACCCATACCTGCTACGTTAGAAGCATTTACGTATGCGTTTTCGTTGATTGAGTGAAACTCAGCGTATTCCGCCATCCATTCTACTCTATCACCAATGACACCCATATTCTCGAGAACTGGTGCCCATTTTTTAGTGGCTTTCGCCTTGTCTATCCTAATGTGTGACATTTTTTAAATTTTATTTTTTTTTGTGAATAGTAATCTATATATTTATACAATATGCTATTTTTTGAAGCGCCTGGATTTTTTATAGATTAGATGTTTTTGAACCTTTCCATTATTGCAGACATTTCATCGTCAGACAACTTATCCTCTTGGATGAGTGCTTCGTGAGATACAAGCTTTTTAGTAGTGGATTCGTTCGTTTTGAGGTTTCTGGTTGACCAGAAATGCTCGATTTGAGACTCAGTCTTCAACATATCAGCTGGATAAAGTCTTGCTTGTGATAGCAAAGATTTTTTACCTGATTCGTTTAATTGACTCCAGATCGACTTAGTGTTTTCTGGCATAAGTCTTACTATTCTCTCTTCGAGTGTCTCAGTTGTAGTAGAAAGTGCCTCTGAAATGAGTGCAAGAACTTCTTTCTGTGTGAAATAACTTCTTTCGTTTATGTGAAGTTTCACAGCTTCTTGCTCTTCGTTAGTGAGTGCGTAGAAACTATCTACTTGTGATTTGGACATAAACTTAAGAAAGTTCAAGTCACTTGTCTCAGAAACTTTACGTTTTTTAGCTTCTTCGATTAATTTATCAATAGATTCTGATAATTCAGAATCTGAATTTCCTGTAATATTTTCGTATAAGTCGTGAGATTCTTCCTCGTGAGATTCCTCTTCGTGAGATTCCTCTTCGTGAGATTCCTCTTCGTGAGATTCTTCCTCATGTGCGTGTACTTTTTCTGGTGCAACTTCTGCAACACCATTAGGACCACACTCTTCTTCTTCTTCTTCTTCTTCTTCTTTAGATTTCTCATCATCTACTAATGCAAAGTGATCTGTAAGTTTAGGGAATGCATCTTCTGCAGATTCGAAAACTTTATCACCATTCAATTTCTCAGCAATCATACCAGCATAAGAGATTGATTTGTCTAAATTTTCAGCGATGTATTCAGAGTAAGCAATGTTATCATCTAAATGTTCAGCAATGTATTCAGAGTAAGCGATGTTACCTTCAACGTGCTCAGCTAAATACTCAGAATAAGCAATTGAATTATCAACGTGCTCAGCGATATACTCAGAATAAGCGATGTTCTTATCTAAATTCTCAGCGATATACTCAGAATAAGCGATGTTCTTATCTAAATTCTCAGCGATATACTCAGAATAAGCGATATTTTTGTCTAAGTTCTCAGCAAGGTACTCAGAATAAGAAATGTTTTTATCTAAGTTCTCAGCGATATACTCAGAATAAGAAATGTTTTTATCTAAATTCTCAGCAACATACTCAGAATAAGCGATATTTTTGTCTAAGTTCTCAGCAAGGTACTCAGAATAGTTAACTGCCTTCTCAAGGTTCTCAGCTAAATAATCATTATGCTTGATAAGTTTTTCAGTAGTCTCTTTTAAAGACTTGTTCTCGTTTACCATAATCTGAACTTTTTCAGCTAAGTAGTCAAGATATTGGACAACTTTAGAGTTATCATTGTTGAGTTGCTCGTAATACTCAATAAGTTGCTCCAACTTCTTAGGGTCCATATTGCCTTTAGAGATGGCGTTTTTGACTTGCTTCTTAGTAGTAGCGAGCTCTTTGACCAAGTACTGCGAGTAGTCAGTCAACTGTTGTTTGGTAACGTACTCGTTCCTGTTCATGTTGAATAAATCATTTATTTTTGACTCATCGGACATCTCATATATCCTAAAGTTAGATTTCGGGTCATTGTAGCCAAGTGACTCATTTAGAACTTTCACACTCATTTTGGCGGAGGCGAACCCCGGATCTGCCACTATGTCATATGTGAAAAGCTTCTTTAATGAGACCGTACCATCAGACTCGGTGATACCTGCTGCGCGTGAAGAAACAAAAACAGGACATCCGTCATCGACGAGTGCCTTAGCTTCTTTACCCCAATAGGTGCTCAATAGTCTGATTTCGCCCGATACCAGGTTAGATTCCTTAACATACTCAGCCTTAGTGATTATGTGGGAAGCCCTGGAAAGTGAGGTGTCGAAAACATCCGGGTGGTCGAACTCTCCATAGACTACACCGAGGTTATTCATTCTCTCGTTCATCTCTTGAAGTGCCGGAAGGAATCTGTTAGCAGTATAAACCCTCTCATTTCTGTTCTTAATATCGAACTCGGTGAAGGTTCCACCTAAAACATAATCCTTGTTACCAGACCCGTTGCTCTCTCTCACAAGAGAGTTTGTAGAGTTTTCTACAATCAATACTGGTTTCATGCAATTGCTTATTTTTTGTGCGTTTGAGTATATATAACCAGTTTCCTGCTCCCTTTTGATATCGATGGATTTTTTATGGTAAATATTTTACTATATATGCAAACCATTTTCGATTTATGAATAAAATATGCGAGTGGATTTTTTACATATGATAATCACAAGAGAAATTTCAATAAGAATAACAGAGTCGAACTACCAGTATTACGACGACTTAGGGTATGACACCTCAATTGGTGAGGTAATCGTTATACCGGTGGAATTATTACCACGTGGGTCACATCAAAAGATAATGTGTGGTTGTGATGGTTGTGGAATAGAAAAAGAGGTTATATTTAAGAACTATTTGAAATATGATAACGACTGGGGACAATACTATTGTAGGAAGTGTTCAGAAATCAAAAGAAAAGAAACACTCAGGAAGAACCATGGAGTTGACTACCCTATACAGAATAAAAAAATACTCCAAAAGATGAAACAAACGCTGGTTAAGAGATATGGCGTGGATAACATTGCAAAACGAAAAGAAAAAGATGATTAATTACAAAGAGGATGACGAGATAGTTGCACAAATAGAGTTCGGACATTCAGGAAATGCACAAATAAAAATAGAAGATAGAGAGTTCTTTATCCATAAGAGTAAAACTTTAAACTCGCTACATTTAGACACGGTGAGAGTAATACTATTCAAAGGCCAGAAAAAAATAGAGGCTAGGGTAATAGAAGTAGTTTCGAGATTCAAACAAAACTTTGTAGGAACTGCACAGGTGAAAAAAGACACAACATTTGTTGTTCCTGATAATCCGAAAGTACATGTAGATTTCTATGTTAGAGGAAAACACGAAGCAGAAGATGGACAAAAGGTTCTTGTGGAAATGACCGATTGGAAAGAAGATGCTAGATCACCCGCAGGAAGGATAGTCAAAATACTTGGTAGAAAAGGAGAGAATGAAACTGAGATGAACTCTATAATGTATGAGTACAACCTCCCAATCGACTTTCCACAAGAAGTTATCAACGAGGCAGTATTGATCTCAGAAGTTATACCAGAATCCGAAATAAAGAAAAGAAGAGACATCCGGTCTTGGACAACAATCGGAATAGATCCACATGACTCAAAGGACGCAGATGATACAATTGGTCTACACTTCGAAAATGGCAAAAGACTAATATCTATAAACATAGCAGATGTCTCACACTACGTAAAACCAGGTAGTGAGCTAGACAAAGAAGCGTATAGAAGATCCAGTTCGGTATATTTGGTAGACAGATGTGTTCCAATGATACCACACAACCTATCAAATGGTATATGTTCGTTGAAATCTGGAAGTGATAAACTTTGTTATTCTGTTATTGTTGAACTAAATAACGATGGAAGAATAGAGGATAGTTGGTTCGGAAGAACTATAGTAAGAGTTGATAAAGATTTCTCTTATGAGATGGCACAAGAGGTAATCGATAGAGGAACTACCGAAGTAGAAACCGAAAAAGTAATACTCGAATTGGATAGACTCGCCAGGAAGATGAGGAAAAGAAGATTGGCAGGTGGTTCACTCGAAATTGGTGGTGTTGAAGTAAAATTCAAATTGGACGGAGATGGTAAGAAGCCAATAGGTGTATATCTTAAGGAACAAAGGGAGGCAAACCATCTTATTGAGGAATATATGCTACTTGCCAACCGAGAGGTGGCAAGGTTCATAAAGTCAAGAAAGTTACCTTGTGTTAATAGAATACACGAAGAACCGTCAGAAGAGAAACTAGAGCACGTTAAGACTTTCATATCTGGTCTTGGATATATGATAAACTACGGATCAACACCAGAAAAGACAAAGTTGGCGATAAATCAACTTATGAAAGATGCAAAAGGAACTCCTGAGGAGAACATCATAACCACTTTAGTAATAAGAGCACAACAAAAAGCAAAATATTCGACAAGGGATTTAGGTCACTATGGATTGGGTTTCCAACACTATTCACATTTCACAAGTCCAATTAGAAGATATAGTGACATACTAGCACACAGACTTCTTTCGAGAGCACTAAACTCAGAAGGTTATAGTAAGGATGTAAACTTTGGCGAACTAGACAAGCAATGCGAATGGATTTCTAAACAAGAGATGGTAGCGTCGAAGGCACAGAGAGACTCGGTGAAGTACAAACAGGCAGAATATCTACAAGATAGGATAGGACAAGTTTTCGAGGGTATTGTCTCTGGAGTTCTCGAAAGAGGAATATACGTAGAACTCAACGAAAGTAAGTGTGAGGGGATGATTAGAATCTCAGAGATGGGTGGAAAGTGGACAGCATACCCGGACAAATATACAGTTATGAACGAGTTTGGCGAGACGATTCGATTGGGAGATACAATCAAAATCGTTATAAAAGCAGTAGATCTTGAAAAGAAACAAATTGATTTTATAAAATTCAACTAAAATGGGAAGGTTAAAGTCGAAAGAAATGGTCGTACATACCTTAGAGGTCGAACTAAACGATGATGAATCGCTCGACTACTACGAGGGTCTACTCAACAGGTACAACCAATGGAAAGTGTTCAAAAGAGAGGTTAGACTTACCGGTCTACTGAACTCTGGTAAGAAGGTACAGTTCGACATAGAAGATGCGAATCTACTAATATACACAGATATGGACGCCATACAATACATACACAAAGCAGTATTCCGAACAGATACAATAACTTTCATACTTATGGATGAAAATATCATTAGTATGTCTTTATCAGGTGAGATAATTGAAAATACATTGGGTAACGCTATAAAAGGAATACTGGATGTCGGAATAAATCTGAAAGTAAAGAAGTATAATGATAAACGAGGTAGAATAACATTCTATATAGACATTGAAGAAAACAAAGCCGCATAAAAAAAAACCTCTCAATTTGAGAGGTTTTTTTATTTCTATAATATTTGTTAGAACTCGAACTCTGCACCACCCTGTGCCGGAGGAGTCTGTGCACCACCCTGTGCTGGACCCTGTGCCGGAGGAGTCTGTGCACCACCTTGTGCAGGAGTAGCTTGTGCACCACCCTGTGCACCACCGATATCACCACCGATATCACTGCCACCACCACCTTGATCAACTCCCTGTCCTTCAGGTGCGGAACCAGATGCAGTAGGATCTTTTGCCCAATATCTTGCATTTTCAGCTTTCTCTTCTGGTGAAAGTTTGAATATATTATCCATAATCCACTCAATGTGAAAGTATGGTTTTTCACCATTCATTACACCTAATAGAGTACCAACTATACCTGCTTTCTTTTCAAGATTACCTAATTTCTTCCATTCTTCGAATACCTGATTTGAATAAAACTCAACATCAATCTCATTCAAAAACTTATCATCATCAATCATATCAGGAAACTCTATGAGTAACTGAAGTTTCAATGGTTTTACAATAAGTTCTTTGAAATTTGCACGTAATCTACCTATGAAATTATGAAACTTTATTTCATCACGAGTCATTTCAGATGCATCAGTTATAAGGTTACCACCACCAGATTCACCCTCAAAACGATTTAAAGGAATTTTACTAGCTCTCTTAAGTGCCTGATGGAACCATTTAAGCATACTTTCTTCATTCAAATCGTGTCCTTGTGGTGATTTCAATTCCATTGTAGGTGTACCTGCATCACCATCAGGAAACCAAATTTGTTTGTTGAATGGAAGGTGTTTAGAACCATTTATTGATAAAGTTCCCAATGTATCATCCCATTCAACCTCTTCAGAGTAATCATGTATCAATTGACCAATCTGCTCCTCAGCTCTCTGTCTAGAAAGACCCTTTACAGGTATATTGAATTGTTGATATAACGTAGCATTTATTATGTTGAACATTATACGTGTTTGTTCCAATATCTTCAACTGATTATATGGTTTTATAAGACCCTCTACATAAGATGTCTCTGCAAAATCGTTCTGTGTTGAATATGATATGAAAACAATTTGTGAATCGAGAAAAATTCTTCTCAATTGTGGGTCATCAGGATATTGTATCCAAAGATGACCAACATTAGGTTCATATGCAGGAACTAACGTCTCAGGACGTAATCTGTTGAATGCAATTATATTCTTTTTCTTATCATCATAGACAATCTCCATTGATACATAACCATCAACTAAGAAATCTTTGATAAGATTGAAAGCGGTTATACTATCTGAGAAACCATATTTATTGTAGATTGTCTCAAAAATCTCCATATAACGATCCTGAATCTGTTTGTTATATCCAGTAGATAATTGTCTAAGTTGACAAAAATCACGGTCGTCATTATAAACCACAACTTCATCAGCAACCTGACTAATGAAATCTCTTATCTCATCCTTTATTGAATATTCACGAAGTATCCTTCTTTTGTCCGGATAAGACCTATCCAAATAAGGAACAGACTTTCTACCCAGAACCGATGCAACAGCTCTCTGTGAGAAAAAGTCATAAAAAGAATTACCTTTAGATGCATAAGGATCTTCATTTATACCAATACCCACCTGATTACGTATAATCATATCATCGTAATTCATTCCATGACTAGAAAGAGTTCTGAGTATTCTATTAAAGAAACCTTTGTTTTCACCGGTGCCTTGATTCGCACCAAAATTCTGGTTATTGTTGTTGTTAAAATAGTTATAAGAGGCCATTATAGTTTGCCGTGTTTTGGTTATATATAAAAACTACCGGCCCCTAAAAAAAAAAGAAGACACATATTTGTGTCTTCTTTTTACAATCAAATGTAGAATGTTCTTTGTATAATCCTCAACCCATCCGGACCCATCTGCATCTCTGATAGTAGTTTCTGTATATCTTTGTTATACTCAACAAGTATACATATCAACTTCTCAAAAGACCTTACTGATTTTCGGTTACTGAAAAGATTACCATCATGCCAAACAACCTCACCATTATGACGAAGTGTTGTATTTATACGATGTGTGTTAGTACCTGATTTGAATATGAACATTATAGTATTAGCTTCTTTTTCTCTAAGAACACGTGTTTCCGCAAATTTGGCACCACTGAATGTCTTCACCTGACCTACGAGTATATCAAAGTCAAATTCAGAAACTCTACGAGAGACAATCTGGTCAGCATGTGATAAAAATTTCTTAGCCAAATCCTTTTGACCAAATGTGGAGAGTTTCTCTGCAGCGGAAATATAGGTTGTGTATTTCATAATAGTTTGTTTTTATACAAATATAATAAAAAATCAAGATTTACCGTACTTACGAAGTGAATTTCTAAATGTCATAACATCGTTTTTTAATACATCAAACTTACCAGATATATCTTTAGTCAAATCTGTATAATCATCCATACTCGCAGACATCATCTCTTTCTCACGAAGTTCAGCAACCTTACTCTGTGATTGCCATATCTGTTTAAGTTTACCTGGATCATATTTAGAATCTTTATGTCCCGAATAAAGAAAACGTGGTAGAATATTCAATGATATCCTATATGGTTGTACAATCTGATTAACATTATACATCTTTATTGCAAAGTTATATTTATATTTAAGAAGTTCTTTTTCAACCTTATCAAATTGTGCTTTAAGTATAAAGTTAGGATTACTAAAATCCTGTTCACGAAGATATGGATCGAAAAAAGTAACTCTAAAACTCAATGGAAGAAAATTCATATTTATACATCTAAGTATAGTAAGACCACTGGAAATCTTTTTATCAATTACAAAGATTGGTGAATACTTATACCAATTAGATTCATGCATATAAGTAACAAAGTAAAACTGTCCAGGAATTACCTGAACCTTACGTATAGCAAGAACATCATTATCCGGATTCTGTCCACGATATCGTGCCATAAAATAATTAGTGTTATTTATATAGGCATCCAATTCATTGGCACCTCTGACTAATACATTTAGCTTAACAAGTTCCGCTAGGTGTCCCATAGAAAGTTTTCTTTTATATATAAAACCAAAAAAAACAAAACATGATAAACTCTAAGCCATCAAACTCGAGTTACAATTCCGGAAACTACATACCAAAGAACAAAGACAAAGTTTTAAAATTGAATGCACAGGGTGGTGTTTATTTCAGGAGTTCATGGGAAAAGAAGATAATGGTTTGGTTAGACCTAAAACCAGAAATAGTACAATGGGGTGCCGAATGTTTAGAGATACCTTACCAAATGACACATTTTGAAAATGGTGATGCAAAAGTCAAAGCACACCGATACTATCCAGACTTCTTCTACAGAATGAGAAATACAGATGGAACGCTAAGAGAAGTTGTAGTAGAAGTAAAACCACAAAAGGAATATAATATGGTTATAGCACTAACAGAAGGTAAATTACAAGTCCCTGAAAAAGGAACTAAAAAACTAAAAGGATTTGAATACGACTTAAAAATGGCATATAAAAATAAAAATAAATGGGAAACGATGATAGAGTGGTGCAAAAAGAAAGGTTTTGATTTTATTATAATAACAGAAAATAACCTTAAAAAATTCAACGTATAAGCCACGTTATAAAAACCGAAATGTATAAAAATGTTATTATTATCGGTAAAAAAAGAGAATAAAGATAATATACTTTTTTAGATATATGATACAAAGGAAATTTTAGAATCCATAAGCTTATAATAATACCAAAAATTAAATAAAAATTAGTAAATAAACCCAAAATAACGAAAATAAAAGAAATTGTTCTAAGTATATAATGTAAATAGATAAAACCATTAAAATCCTCTGGGTGTCTTTCCGTAAAAACCTTCTCTAGTTCAGATTTATTTCTAAAATAATAAATCAAATTAGCCGCAAATAGCAACATTGAAAAATAGTATATGTTATATAAAATAAAAAGCATATCAATTTTTAATAATTATATCCTCCATAACCAAAAGGTTTCTAAGAGAAGATTCGTCCAGTCTAACATTAGACTGACTCCTAACAGACTCAAATAACATATCATCAACATAAACCTCAAATGAGTCACCAAAACAACGATCGTATTGTTCAGGAACTAATTCATCTCTTTCTAAATATACATCAGATATAAATTTATCTCTTTCTACTAAATCTATGTGTAAAGAACAACCATCTGTAAGAAATCCCAATCCTCTTTCAGAATGTACCCAAAGTTGTAAATAAACTCTATTCATAAAAATTTGTTTATTCTGTTATAAAATAAAAGACACAATGTTTATAAAGATAAGAATAAAATAAAATATATCCAAAAAAGATACATGTGCACGTAAAAATGCATTAAAAAGACCAAAAGAAGTGAAAAAATTAATAGATATCAAAAAAATAAGGCATTAGAATGAAAAAACTAGAGTATATTTGGCTAGATGGGTCAAATCCACAACAAATTAGATCAAAAACAAAATTCATAAAATCAAATTGGAATGCCGACGCACTCCTAAACCAATACAAGTCAAAGTCACTTGAAGCACCAGTATGGAACTTTGATGGTTCATCAACAGGACAAGCAGAAACATCAAACTCCGAATTATTACTAAAACCAGTTAACTACTTTCTAAATCCATTTACAAACGATGGCATATTAGTAATTTGTGAAGTAATAAATGTAGACGGAACACCACATAATTCAAATACACGTGCATCAATGGTAGATTTACTAAATGAGAATGATAATGAAACAATGTGGGGTTGGGAACAGGAATATTTCATATTTGACAGAAGAACTAATAAACCACTAGGTTGGCCCGAAAAAGGTGAAGCTAGAGAACAAGGTGATTATTATTGTGGTATAGGTGCAAATAACGTAGCAGGAAGAAAATTTGTAGAAGAACACGCAGAATTATGTATAAAAGCAGGTATATCTATATCTGGAACAAACGCAGAAGTCGCATTAGGTCAATGGGAATATCAAGTAGGAACAGTAAACGCTATAGATGGAACTGATCAACTTTGGGTGTCAAGATACATATTACATAGATTAAGTGAGAAATACAACTACAGAATTGAATTAGAACCAAAACCTTACAAAGGAGAGAAATGGAATGGTTCTGGAATGCACGTTAATTTTTCCACAAAAACAATTAGAGAAGATAAAGTTAATAAAAAAGAAATTGCAATTGAAATGTGTAAAAAATTAGAAAAAACACACGCGGAACATATTGCAGTATATGGTGAAAATAACGAAGCACGATTAACAGGTGCAAATGAAACTTCATCTATTAAAGACTTTGGTTGGGGTATTGGTGATAGAACTAAATCTATTAGAATACCATCAAGTATCAATGAACCCAATGCAATTGGTTATATCGAAGATAGAAGACCGGCATCAAATGGAGACCCATATCAAATAGTAGAAAGAATGGTAAGGACAATACTAACAGATGATGTTTTAGTAGAATACTAATAAAAAAAAAAGACCCAAAAAAGGGTCTTTTTTATTTAAAGTGAATGTAATCCCATTCCTTCGTTACTTCCTTCAATTGAGATAAGTCTAATTTGGTGTTCATTATCTCCTTTCTTTTTGTAAAGGTCATTATAACCCTTTGCTATACCTCTTTTGAATATCTCTGTGAAATATGCAAAGGCATTTACTGATTTTTCTTCATTGAAGTTATACCAATTCTGGAAAACATAAAGAAGTCCACTTTGGTAACAATCCATCTTGTCGTCATTTGACCAGTATCTCATCTTCTTTATAGTCTTCTTAGCAAGAAGTTCAAGCATCTTTTGTGCCGGTCTGGTTAGTCTTCCTTGTGCCTTACTGACAACAAGTTCGATGTAAAGTTCTCTATTATTTAAGTACATTCATAAATCGCTATTTTTTTCAGTGCCTAAGCACTTATGGGCGATTTCATGAAAGATTATATATGATTGATTTACAAAAGTTTATAAAATAAAAAATCCACCATAGTATATATGGTGGATTTCAATAATTTTATATAATTAGATTTTTACTCTCTCTTTATATTGAAGCTCTTTAACTCCTGTTAACTCAGCATCTAAAACTGACTTTCTTTTCTCAAGGTTATTAAGTGCAGTAGTAAGAACTTCTGACTCACCCATCAATTTGATTGATCCTTTTAATTTATCAATATTGAAAGAAACATCTTCAAGTTTCAAAGTAACTTCTCTTTCTTTATCTTCAAGTTTTCTCTTTACAACTAATTCTTTACTAAGTTTATTTTCATAAAAATAAGTAAGGTCATAATTTAGTTCGTTTCTAACCTCATTAACTAACTCAATTGCAGACTCATATTTGAAGAATGAATTACCATATCTCTCATCACATCTATAAAGGAAAGTTGTGTTTTTATAGTTGAATGCAAAACACTCAAGATAAGGATTGATAAGGTTGTTTACTCTCTTAACAACATCAAGTTCGATGAATTTATCAAGATTCTGTGAAACCTCAACCAAAACTGGATAAAAGTTTTTGTTCACAATAGGAACTATTGGTGAGTTGAAAAGGCTCTCTAATGTAGTTTCACCATCCATCTCATCATCATTTATGAAAAGACCACCTTTCTTTTCAACAGAAAGACCAATTGTTAAATATTCAGAAATTCTAAAGTTAATTCTGTCATCAACAATATTAGCATATTTCATTGCAGTCTCTAAAGTTCTCAAAGACCTCAAATCATTTTCATCCTTAATATGGTTCTCAAGTAAAGTTTTCTCAATTACTTCTTCACTAAGTAAAAACCAAGAGTCTTTTACTAAAGCAATGTGACCATCTTCTACTTGTTCAACAATAGTGAAAACTGATTCACCTTTACCACCACTAAGTAGGTTTGACCTTTGTTCAGGAGATTTCGTCAAATTATGAACGAAAAGTTTTATTTCAGGAACCCAGTCATAAACCGCCAATTCATTAAGAACTTTAGACATTCTATCTTGATCACTCTCAAGGTTGATTGTTTGTAATAATACATTGATTGGCTGTCTATAAAGTTCACCACCATTTCGTGTATTGAGAACATTATATAGGTTTTTGAGTTCATACAAAAGCTCGTTACTCTTCAGGTCATCATTAAGTGACTCAAGTAGAGACTTCACGCTCTTGTCATATGTGTAAGGCTTGAGCCTCTCATTAAGAGAGATTATGACTGCCTTCTCGGATGATTCGTTGCAAGCATTCATGTGCCCTTCAACTATCACTGTTATCTCTTCTTGTTCCAAAGAAAGTTCTTTCTTGAAGTTGAAGAGTTCGAGTTTAAGATTCTTCATATCTAAAGCAAATTATTTTTATAGACTATATATAAAGCTAAAAAAGCCGTTTTTTTCCATTATCGTTTCCGGTTTATTTCCCTGGATTTCAATATCTCATTATACCACTTACTCCTTTTCGGAACAACAGCATTATACTCTTCTTTGATATTTGTTCCCGCCGAATCCGAGCCACCCACCGAAGTGTCAGTACTATAGAAACTAGCAGTCTGACCATAAGTAGGTCTATTCCAGTCATTTTTTTGAAGAAAATCAACAACCGTACCCGGATAACTATAACCATTCATATCACGCATACCCGTACCCTCAGTACTAACATAACCAGTATCTGCAATTCGGTCCGGTCTATATGCCGGATAATAAGTATCAACAGTGAAAGTAACTTTCAATTTTATACTATTATCAGATGTCAAATTCTTCTCTCTAGACATCTCAACAGTACTACTATCAGGCATTGTTATGACTGCATCAATATGCATAAAGTTGAATTCGAAATACATAAATCTATAAAGCCAGAGTGTATTAAGAATAGATTGACTACACTTAAAACTATCAATCTCACTCGAAAGAAGTATTGTAAGGTCATAATTGACGGTTATCGGAATAGCTCTTACTTTGGAAAGTACACGTCTAATCTCGTTCTCATTTTCAATTACAGTTCGAAGCCAAACATTCGGGTTAGCAAACTCTTCAGATTTTATATTAAAACCAGTTAGTGTCAAATGCCCTCTTGGTATTATATCCGTATTTAACTCAACATACCTAGAATCGGAAACTATATCATCAGAAAAGCTATCAAGTAAGAATCTTTCATCACCAGTCATAGAATAGTAAATAGGAACCTTCACATGTCTGTCACCAGAAGTGAATCTATTTACCCATTGTATCTGATTTTCAAAGGTATCCAGAACACAAACCGTTAAATCACGGAAGAAAACGTCTTCATAGTTAAACTTTTCGCCTATCATAACATTATATATTAAGTAAACCTTCTACCTACAAAATATGTCACATAAAAAATTACTACTCTGGGAAAAATGGAGACCCAAAAATATTGAGGATTTAATCTTGTTACCACGTATTCGAAAGAGATTCGAAAACGGAATAACACAACACTACATATTCCACGGACATTTCGGAACCGGTAAAACTAGTTTAGCCAGAATACTAATAGGTGAGTATTCTAAAGAAACTGCTTTTATGGATGTAAACTGCTCGGAAGAAACATCTATTGATTTCCTCAGAGATGAAATATCAAACTTCTGTCGAAGAGTTCCAATGTTCGAAACCAACTCCGATGAAAAATATGTACTACTCGACGAATTCGAAAGAATCTCACCACAATACCAAGATGCTCTAAAAGCGTTTATCGAAAAATACAACAACAGAGGTGTAAGGTTCATAATGTGTACAAACCACATCGATAAAGTTAGAGGTGGTATGAAATCGAGGATAAAGATGATAGACTTCGATTGTCAGAACGTTGAAGAAGAACGATATATGAAGCAGGAGATATACAAACGTATACAGAATGTAATATTACCCGCAGAAGGAAAAGAGATGTCAAAAGAACAACTCGTTCCAATAATAAACCGATGGTTTCCAGATTTTAGAAAAATATTAGTAGAAGTCGATGATTTCTTATTAGCAGGAGACGAAAGTAGTGAAGGTGGAAACGTTTCTATAAAAGATAGAAACGAATTATATTCAATCCTATACGGTGAAAATAATTACGATGAGATATATCACTTTCTAATGAATACGTTTGGACCTGACAAAATAGCAGATATGCTAAGACTTATGGGTAGACCATTCATAGATTGGTGTGTAGAATCAAACAAAGGAGTAGATAAACTATTCGAATGTAACCACATAATTGCCGAATATGTACCATTATTGGACACAAACACTGACCCAATTGTATTAGGAATGTCAGCAGTTGGTAAATTCCGTGAAATACTAAAAGACTAAACTTACTTTTATATATAAGGTATGGACTTCAGAGACTTCTACATATCATACAAAGGACACCCAAGATATGAAATAAACAAATTGATTGAGGATGACCCTATAAACGTCATCCTTCAGAAATACGAAATGCTGATACTAACAAATAAAGGTGACATATTTGGACAACCAGACTTTGGTTGTGATTTAGAGGAATACCTTTTCGAAACAAGATTGTCGGCAGATTTCATTGAAGGTGAAATAGAAGAGCAAGTAAGAAAGTTCATACCAGAAGTTAACGGAATAAACTTTACACTAACCGTAAATATCTATGAGGATCCAGAAAGATTCCAAGAATGGATGGAGATAGTATTCAAAATTGCAGACTATGAGGTTTATGCCGCAGTAGGAGTTTAGATATAGTTTTCGTTTATAAAATCTATATAACTATGTATATAACGAGCCTTAATACTCTCTGGTAAGTTCTTATACGAAACATCAGTCCATTCTTTTCCGAAAACCCACTTCATATTCTTCGGAGCCTTCTTTTTTGATTTATATTTTCTACGCATTGCGTGGATATATTTGAATTGTCTCTTTGTCTTTGCAGGCATAATAAACTTTTATTTTAGTATATTTTTCAAATAACCTTTGAAAAAATCGATTATCATTTTTGAAAGTCTGTGTATAAGTCTTATATTATAAACTTTAATTTTATAAGGTATATATAAAATATGGACATTGATTTTATAGAGTTTTATATTAAAAAAAGATACTCTCAAAAAGTGGAAGATTATTTTGGTGTGGTAAAATCAGTGGTATCTGGTTGGAGACATGGAAAATTTCCACAAACAAGACTATATGAATTCTGTTACAGAGAGAAGACAGATAATATTTTTGAACTTTTTGAAAGGATTTACAAAAGAGAGTAGAACTTTTATAATATATATAAGAAAAAAGTTCTGTAATGAAGATTTGTAATAAATGTAATGAAGAAAAAGAATTAAATAAATTTCATTTTAGAAAAAATAGGAATACACATAACTCTGTTTGTAAATCATGTACTAATGAAAATGCAAAAATAAGATATTACAAAAATTTAGAAAAAAGTAGAGAATATATAAGAAATAGAAAATACAACAAAAGAAATAAAGAAACCAAGCAATATAAAGTAAAAGAATTATTTAAATTAACAAAAATAAATGAAAGTGTCTGTTCAAAATGTCTTTTAATAAAAAATAAAACAGACTTCAATAAGGATATATCAAGAAAAAATAATATAGATACATATTGCAAAAGTTGTAGAAATGAATATTTAAGAGAAAGAAAAAAGGTAGATATTAATTTCAAATTAATATGTAATCTTCGTAGTAGTTTATCGGATAGTTTAAGAAAAATGAAACTAAGTAAAGAATACAAAACTAAAAATATATTAGGTATTGATATAAATGATTTTAAAAAGTATATTGAGAGTAAATTTAAAGTAGGTATGTCATGGGAAAATTATGGAGATTGGCACATAGATCACATAATACCAATATCATATGCAGATACAATTGATGAAATATATGAGCTATCACATTATTCAAATCTACAACCATTATGGGAAAAAGAAAATCTAACAAAAGGAAATAGATATATAGGTTAATTACTTTATAGGACAATTTGTTGCTGAATATATATATTTCTCATTTCTATTAAAGCAAATACCTAAAACTTCAGCAGTTATCTCAACGTCAAGTATACACTCTGAGTCAGCACCACCAACAATTACGACATTAACTTTATCATCACTTTGTGCCTCTGTTATATCAATAAATAAATCATATAGTTTATTTGGACAATGAAACCAACGATGTCTATTGTCTATATAAACAATTATAGTTCCTTCTTTTGTATTAAAGAAATCTCCTTTTTTCAACTCATTTGCATCTTCTTTAGACTTTATTTCATTATATACTGATTCATCCAATATTTTTTTATAAAAGTCCGCATCAACATCATAGTTGTATCTTTT
>Ga0078894_10001211_pt1 | contig 18967 bp, 15 predicted proteins | sample LauGreSu1BDMLBSD_2_FD_67506 | JGI IMG/M metagenome (GOLD analysis project Ga0078894, IMG submission 67506) | Freshwater lake microbial communities from Lake Michigan, USA - Su13.BD.MLB.SD (version 4) (version 4) | ecosystem: Environmental > Aquatic > Freshwater > Lake | place: Lake Michigan... | reverse complement strand
GGGCTCAAGGCCTTTAACAATATGGTAAAAGAAAAAGGCTTGCCGGTAATCGTATTGCATTAGGGTAATGCTGCCTCGCAAAACTATTGCACTAATAGATAGTAGAGCGGAAAGCCAATAGTGATATTAAAAGGAAAGGTAACCCCCAGGGCCATGGGTATGTAAAGCCCGGGATCTGAATCGGGAGCCGCTAAGCGCATGGCGGCCGGCACGGCAATATAAGAGGCGCTTGCCGCCAAGATCGCAAAAATAAAACGCGTCCCAACGCTATCGCTAATGAAGTGGCTCAGCATGGCTACGGCGCAGCCATTGAAAAGAGGCATTAGCACAGCAAATAAGAACACAAAAAGCCCATGCCTTTTAAAACTCGAAAACCGTTTTACTGTTATCATCCCCATCTCTAATAAAAAAACCGCAAGAAATCCTTTGAAGATATCGGTGGTAAACGGGGTGATCCCTTCTGCCTGTTTTGAGTCAGCGACCATTCCAATAACCAGACTGCCTACGATCATCAGGACGCTTCCATTTGATATGGCGTGTTTTAAGATCCCCAGCATATTAACGGACTGTTCCCGCTCTTTATCGTATTGTTTGATCAATACGAAGCCCATAATAATGGCCGGAAACTCCATCAACGCCATTACAGCCACCATGTGCCCGCCAAAGGGTTGGCCCTGGATCTCTAAAAAGCTCACGGCCGACACGAACGTAACTGCACTTACTGATCCATACGAAGCCGCGATTGCGCCAGCATTACTAATACCAACCTTATTTCGGAGAATGTAAAAAGAATAAATAGGAATTATTGTTGCCAAGGCCATACCGAATAAGACCGAGGTCCAGATCTCGACACCCGAACCCCCGTGTTCTAGTTCTTGTCCTCCCTTAAATCCGATCGAAAAAAGCAAGTAAAGAGAAATAAACTTAATGGAAGTGGCGGGAATTTCCAGATCGCTTTTAAGTAGAGCAGCAACGATACCTAGCACAAAAAACAACAAGGTCGGATTGGTCAGATTAGATACTAAAATCTCGAAACTGCTGTTTTCCATTTGTGGCGATTATCGGATTTTACTAAAGGTAAGCCGCTTCCCCCGTTGATTATCGATTATGTTTTCTCCATCAAAAACCACCGCCCCATTGACCAGTGTCGTTTTGACCCGGCTCCTTACCCTATTCCCAACTAAGGGAGACCATTTACACTTATAGCGAAGACTGTCTTCGGTAATTTGCCAGGGGCTATTTAAATCGACCAACACTAAGTCTGCAAAATATCCCTCCCTGATAAAACCCCGCTCCTTTATTTTATACACGTCGGCTACCCGATGACTGGTTTTCTCCGCTAGTTGCGTAAGCGTAATTTTTTTGTCATGATAAAATTCCAATAGCATGATCAGCGAATGCTGGATCATAGGCCCACCGGGTTTGACTTGGTCGTATATACCTTCTTTCTCTTGCCAACTATGGGGTGCATGATCGGTAGCCACCATATCAATCTGATGATCCAATAAAGCTTTCAATAGTACATCGGGATTACCAGTTGATTTTACAGAAGGATTCCATTTGATCTTGTTACCCAATCGCGCATAATCGTCGGTGGTAAAGACCAGGTGATGAACACACACCTCCGAAGTGATTCTTTTGTTATCTCCTGGCGGTATCGCCTCAAATAACAACCCCTCAGCTCCGGTAGAAACATGCAAAACGTGTAAGCGATTATTGAATCGTTTAGAAAGTGCTATCAAACTTTTGGTCGAGGAAAGACAAGCGAGTTCATCGCGTATAATGCTATGATAATGTGGAGGAATAGCATCACCGTAGGTTTGTCTGGCCTTCGCGTAGTTATTTGCCATGATCGCCTCATCTTCGGAATGCAGGGCCACCAGGTGCCCGGTACGCGCAAAAAGTTTTTCGAGATAAGGGTGATTATTACAAAGTAACGAATGATTCTCGTCGAAATACAAACCATCATCGGTAAGTCCGCATACATCTTCTGTTCCCACTTTTAGCGCCTCTTCCATATTATCGCGGGTAAGCCCCATAAAAAAGGAATAGTTCGCGACCGAATTTGCTGCGGCAATCTTATACTTTTCTTCTAACGCCCCTACCGTAACTGTATTGGGAATCGTATTGGGCATATCCATAAACGAGGTGACCCCACCCGATACAGCCGCCCTCGATTCAGAGGCAATATCCCCCTTATAGGTTAAGCCCGGGTCTCGGAAGTGTACGTGTGCGTCGATAACGCCCGGTAGCAGCACAGCGCCGTCCGCCGCTATTTCTTGATAGCGTAGATCGGGGGCTAACGAAATTTGACGGTCAATTTTAGCGATCCGCTCCTTATGAATATGAATATCACCGACCAGTTCGGTGCCTTCGTTGATAATGCGAGCGTTTTTAATTAGTAAATGACTCATAGTTATGGATTACAAATATCGCAGTACATCGGATCTTCTGTCTTTTTTCCAGCCGGAAACTCCTCTTTTTTTTCAAAAGCGCAACGCTGGCAACGGTAGTTGTATAAAAGAGGCGAGCGGGTTGGGCTTCCACAAAGTTGACAAGGCAGGCCGGCCTCAGCGCCGGTAATAGAAAATCCGGGGCAATCACAGGCTGGACAATGCGAAGCGAGCTTTTCGAGTAGCTGCTCAGCAGCCTTGGCAATAACCTTCATTCGAGAGGGATTATACATGGCCCGCATATCGGTTTCAACATATGCTTTTTCTTGTTTTTCGATCAGTTCTTTAACACGCTCTTCGAGCAGGGGCCAAGACATAATAGCCTTTGTAAGGGCGCTTACCCCTTTTTCGCTTTCCCGAACGATCAAGGCATGCGAGGGAAACTGTACCCGCCGGGCAAATTCTTTTAGTTCGCCTATGTTCGCTACCCAGGCGCCCCCGAAATTAGTTTCGGTACTAATGGCCCGCCCCATTATCTCAATATTATTCTTTTTATCGACTAGTAATAAAATTTCATCGTTTCCGGGTACAAAGACCAACGAAGGGTGTGCTCCGAAAGACCCTTCTGAGGCCACCGCAAGATCACATCCTGTTAGGGCCATTCCCCGCTCACATTTTTTTCTTGCTGTTGTCAGCGGATCGTCTAGCCGGGAGACTTCGCCTGTAAAAGTACCCAGCTCATCGGTATCAAGGCGCTCATCGGTAAAACAGCGTACCCCTAAAGCTGCTTCCAGCAGTGGAGACAGCACGGCTTCTTTTTTGTGTTTGGTGGCGATCAGGAGTCTGCGACCTGTAAACAAGGCATTCTTTTTTGCAAGAAAAAAGGAGAAATTCCGCCTACAAAGGTAAACTATTCCTTAGCGCTTCTTTCGCTTGAGTTTTTGGGAATCCAGAAAGTAGATAAGCCTTGCCGTAAGTTCTCTTCCTTGGGGCATTCGAAAGACCTCTACCAGGTTTTGGCCGTATTTCGAAAAGCGCATCCCATCAATGGAGCGGTCGAGAGGCATCCAGTTTTTCCAGCCAACGATCAATCGGCTGCCGTACATAAAATCCCAGGTGTAAAAAAGATCGAGATTGTACGCATTATAGTTATTATCGTTTCCGTCAATAAAGGGCCGGTCAATCCAGTATCCTTTGGCATCAATATTATAAAATCGTTCGTAGCGGACACTACTCCAATAGTGGCGCGCCCGCAGGGTCAAGAACATACGGGGCGTAAAATTATAGAGGCCCGACACCAGGGTAGTAAATTGTTTTACATCTCTCCAACCCACGATCGGATCTCCATTAGCCTCTCTTCTAAAGGCATAACCCACATTTCCATTATCGCTGTTTCCTGACCCGCTCCACTCGATACTGAGCCTGTCGTTAAAACGAAAGCGAAGTGTCAGTTCGTAATTTATGTATTCCGCGTTGCGGAAAGCGGGGGTTTGTCCCATTCCTAGTTCAATACCCGCATACAACTTCTTTCGGCTATCTGTACTCCCGTTGAGACCTACATAATGCCAAGGCATCATACGGATCATGCGGCCAGGCGTACGAAGTTCGAAGTAATCGTGTTGCCAACTAGGCTTAGTAATATAGTTGATAGAGAGGTCCCAAAAATTTCTGAAAAAATGAAAAACAGAGGCGTCCACTTGTAGTTCTTGCCATACAAAGGGCTTGTATAATTGCCGGTTGGTGACGCGCAGCGAATAGCGATAGCTTAAAAAATTCTTAGTGGGCGTAAATTGATTATAGCTAACCTGTGCTGATGAGGTGACTTCGTTGGGCGCTTGTAAAAATCCCAAGTCGTTGGGATCGTATCGGTCCGATTCTATGTTGTTGTTTACATTGAACTGGATCTTGCCGCTGACCTTACGAAGACTCAGCGTGGTGTTAAACCCGTCGTAGGGGTTTGTTCCCATGATCTTACTGTATCGCCCAGTCCCTACAATACCGTAATTGTTCTTCTTATCATAAAGAGCAAAATCCAGCGCCGATACATTCGCATCGCGTGCGATTCCGCTACGCATCACATTTGTATTGGTAAAGGTAACCGACGAGCGTCCCTTGAGTGCCTGATCGATAACGATAAGACTGTAATTGGTGAGGGGCTCCGTCTCTATCGATTCTGTTTTTCCTGTGCGTTTATCAAGTATCGAGGCCGTCATCGGAGCGCCTACCGCATTGAAAACTCCGATTCCCAAATTCTTTTTATTTCTTCCGGAGAATTTAGAGGCGTTGATCAGCTGGGTAAGCCCCGGATTTTTTATTATCTGTAAATTCGGATCATTGGCCACGCGATTTTTCACTTGCCAGTAGCCAGAAGGCGTCAGGCCAATTCGCCGGCTGTAAAAAAGCCCAGCCTTATTGAACAATTCGGTCCCCTCGGTAAAGAAAGGGCGATTCTCTTGGAACCGCACCTCAAATGGAGACAGATTCAAGATCACGTTATCAGAGATCACTTGTCCGAAATCGGGTACCAGGGTAGCATCGAACGTAAAACTCTCATTGACCCCCCATTTAACATCCATGCCCCCATTGCGAAGCCATTCATTTACCAACCCTCTTGTTGTGGGGGTATTGCGAAAGCCCGTGGTTACATAGGGTAAGAAGGAGAGTCGAAGCGCGGGTTCTATATTCGTAATCCCCAGCACATCCCCAAACTGATTTACAAATCCTGCTATGTTAGGATCTACCGGATTCCAAAAGCTACTTTCGTTCAACCTTCTGCTGAAGCGCTGAAAATTGATCCCCCAGCGCTGTTCTTCGCTTTTCGAAAAGCGAAGCGAGATATAGGGGATTCTCATCTCAAGGGTCCATCCCTCATCGGTAAAGGCCACATTACTTTCCCAGACGGCATCCCAGCTATAGTCGCTGGGTAGTCCGAACATCGATTGTATAGCAGGAGAGATCCTTGCATCAGATTGTACATTACGACTGGTTACCACAAACTGAAATCCATTTTGATCGTCGTTATATGTATCGAGAAAGATCGAAAAATAATCTACGTCTTGTCGTTGCTCCCCATCACGCGCCGTCAGCTGTTTACGAACGCTTGACGGATTATCATAGTTCTTGACCGCCACATACAAAGCCTCATCGTCATATAGCAACCATACTTCTGTACGCAGCGAAGCCGGCTTACCATAATCCGGCGAGTTGATAATAAAACCCGATGCGGGTTCTGTCTGTTGCCAAACGCTGTCTTTGATCAGCCCGTCTATTTTTGGGGCCACCTTTGTGCGAACAGCGGTTATATTCTTAAGGGGTATGGCAGCCGGGGTTTGGGTAAAAGCCGTCAGGGAACCAGAAAGCAGTAAAATCAACAAAAGATTTCTCATGGCAGCTGCAAAAGTCTACTAATCTTTTGTAACGTAGCAAAGTTTTTGCAGCAAGGGAGCTATCAAGTGGTAAACGGTCGCCAACGGGTTTACCAGCCAATCCCGTAGTCCTCACCATGATTGCTTGAGCCCCCCCAAAAGGAACCATGCTTCCAGTCAAAGAAGATCGCATTGATCGGCCCCGAGGTGCGATCATCATAACTGATCTTATACCCCATTTTGGTAAGGGCTTGCCGAACCGACTCGGGGGTTTTATCATTCAATAAAATATTCCCTGGCTTGGGCTTTCTGTCTTTGATCGTATTGCCTCCGAGCGATAACCAAAGTTGATTACTGTTGATGTTGGCCGCCTCACAGGCTTGTTGTACGGTCATATTGAATTCGACCATATTCAAAAAGAACTGCAATAAATTTTGATCTTGTGTATCGCCTCCCTGAGCAGCAAAAGATAAAAAGGGTTTTCCGTCTTTTAGTGCAAAGCTGGGCGTTAAGGTGACCCGCGGTCTTTTGCCCGGTGCTATTACATTAAAGGGGTTCAAGGTGGAATCCAGTACAAAACTTTGCAGCCGCTGACTCATTCCCACACCGGTCTTACCCGCTATAACAGCCGGAATCCAGCCGCCGCTTGGAGTAATGGACACGACCCAACCTTCTTTATCGGCTGCTTCCACTGAGGTGGTACCTAGCCAAAGTCTGTCTTGGTACACTTCATTTGCCCGTGCGATCGTCGCACTATCGTGTGCCGGTGCAAAATTTCTGCTACTGCTGTCATTCAGATCGATAGCCTTTTTTTTGATCAGCTCTGCAAAGGGATTTTTTTCTTGTTGAAAGAGATAAGGATCGCCGGGGCCGATAGTAATATCGTTTTGCAAAAGATTTAGCTGGGTTGCCCGCTGTTTTGCATAGTCTTTACTGAGCAATCCACGCATGGGTTCTGCCGGAGCAAAGGCTGGATCGCCATAATAAAAATCTCTATCGGCAAAGGCCATATTCATCGTTTGGTAAACGGTGTGAATGTACTCGGCGCTGTTATAACCCATTTTTTTAAGATCGAAGTTTTCTAGTATGTTGAGCGCTTGCAGCATAACGGGCCCCTGTGTCCACGATTGAAGTTTATACACTTCGATTCCTTTATAGTTGGTCATCAGGGGCTCTTCCCATTGGGGTTTCCAGGTGCTCAGGTCTTTTTTGGTAATAAGCCCCCCCTGTTCTTGACAGCCCCTTACGAACTCATCGGCAATATCTCCTTTATAAAAACGATCATAGGCGGCCATGATCGCCGTTTTTCGGTCGGCTCCTTTTACTAAGGCCTGTTGTTCGGCCTCCACCATTTTTTGTAGGGTGTTCAGCAGGTCTTGTTGTACAAAGATCTCACCAGCGCGGGGCGCCTCACGAGACTCGCCCAAATGAGGCAATAAGGTGTTTTTACTGTAAGGCCATTGTTTAATTCTCTCTTTATTTCTTTCAAGGCTATTGGCCGTTTGCGCATCGATGGGATATCCAGCGGCTAATTCCATAGCGGGCGCAAGGACCTCACGTAAACTTTTGGTGCCATAGGTTGCCAACATAAAACAAATTCCTCCGGGTGTGCCGGGTGTGGTAGCAGCCAGTGGGCCATATTCCGGAGGAAAGGCATATCCTTTTGATCTAAAAAATTCTACGGTTGCACCCGTTGGGGCCACCCCCATTGCATTGAGTGCAATTACTTTTTTTGTTTTGGGGTTATAGATAAGCGCTTGGGTCTCTCCACCCCAGCTAAGCACATCCCACATGGTGCAAGTGGCGGCCAGCATAGCACAAGCCGCATCTACGGCATTTCCTCCTTGTTGAAAAAGAGTAGCCCCTGCCGTCGCCGCCAGGGGTTTGCCGGTAATGGCCATCCAGTTTTTGGCGTGTAGTGGTGGTTTTTGTGTTTGTTGTGCGATCAGTGGCAGGCTCATCAGAAAGAGCATCCAGGAGAAAAGTAGTTTTTTCATAGTAGAATGAATAGCAACGTTCAATCGCGACCATTAAAAAAAATCAATTACTGCATTATAAAGTAGCTCACCCGCTTTATACGATAATCCAAGCAAGAAGGGATAAGCCAAGAATAGCCAAACATAATCCACCACGCGTAGGAGACGAAATGTAGCTGATCCTTTTTGGGTGAGCAGGGTAATAAATTCGTACCAACCAATAATACCCGCTCGAGCAATAATACCGTTCAGCAAAATGGCCCCGACCAAAATACACCAGCCGATAGCAAATAATTTTACCATAGTAAAAGAAAGGTACTTATAAAATAAGAGAAGCTCATTTTGTTTATGGCAAAACTTTTGCTTGTCCTACCGTTACCTCGGTGTTTTTCCCCTGGTATTTCGGCAGCGCTCACTACAATAGCGAACCTCCTCCCAATTTTTCTCCCATTTCTTTCGCCAGGTAAATGGCCGCCCGCACACCAGGCAAATCTTTTGAGGTAAGTTTTCTTTTTTGATCTGCTTTTTCATAGCATACGATGTAGTGAACTTTATCGGCCTGTTGGCCGAATCGAAAATAGCCAGATCGAAAGTAAAACCAATATCGCCATGGCCATTGCCGTGTAGGCTATTTCAGGTACATCTCCCAGCCGTTTTACATATACGCCGTAAAAAGCCCAAATAACAGCAATCGCTAAAAAGGGGTTGGCTAATTTTTTCATGACCCACCCTACGACGATCGCGGCTACGATCAGGATGCCAAGGGTACTAAAGACCTGAACCGAAAAAGGAATGCTAAGTCGCAGCGATATCAGCCATGTGGTAACATTGGCGATCGTGGCAATACAGATCCACCCCAGGTAAACACCAAAAACGATCTTTTGTAATAGCCCCTTTTCGGTAGTGGCCTGTTGATTGATCTGGGCCAGTACCGCCAGCAGGGCCAACATGATCACCAGTGACAAGCCAATATATTCCAGTTGCCAAGCCACGATCCATCCCGCGTTTAAAAAACAACTGATCAAAAAATGAAAACTATTCGAAAATTTTTTCTCATCGGTGCGTGAAAAAAATTGGGCGATCAAAAAAATAAATACCAGCGTATAGATCAAACTCCAAATAGCAAAGGTTTGATTAGAGGGTGTAAACAGATTGCTATACTTGTCAGATAGTTCCCGAATTGACCTTCCCCCTAATTGCATTGCCACGGATAGGTAATTCACATAAAGTGTAGCCGCAAAAGCGAGCAGGTTGATCCATTTGATCGCGATCTCTTTTTTCATGGCAAACCCGTATTTACAATAAAAGTACTCGATAATTTTCAAGTAATTTTGCTTGCTATATCTATTTCTCGTTGCATGATCAAGATAGCGTTGAAGAAGCTGAATACTGTGGTGCTGGCAATTATATGCTGGTCGTCTGGCGGAACGCTATATGCGCAGTATAAAGATCTCGGTAGCTGGAATATTCTTCATATTAAGTATACGAAAAGTGATCGGCTCGGTTTTTTTGGTGAGGCACAGCTTCGCTCTTTGAAATTTTACGAACATTTCCATTATTATGAGTTTAAGGGAGGAGTGCAGTATAAACCCACCAAGGGATTGCAACTGGCACTGGGTATGGGGAGTTATCAAACCTACCGAGAAGGTGGAACCTTTATAACCCCCAAGAATAATAATGAGTTTAGACTTTGGCCACAGGTAATTTTGACTCAAGAGGTTTTGGGCATCAAGATCGAGCAGCGCTACCGCGCCGAAATGCGTTGGACCAGCAATGGTTATCGTAACCGGTTTCGCTACCGAGTGGGTAGTTTTTTCCCATTTGGAAAAGAGACAAAGGGATATAAACCCTTTCAATTGAGCCTGAGCAACGAATTATTCTTTACCGATCGAGAGCCTTATTTTGAGCGTAACCGTCTACAGATCGCCATCAATTATAGGGCTGGTCAGCATACGACCTTACAGCTGGGCTATCTGCATCAATTCGATTACCGGATCAATGATGAGATCGGCCGTGACTTTTTGGTGATCGGGTATTATATCGATCTGTTCAAAAAAACAAGATCGGCTCTCGTACCAGTAGGCGGAATAAGAGAGGATTAGCCCTTCGAAGTCGAAGCAGGCTTTTTCTTTTTTAGCAAGAGCATGTAGTCGGCTACCGCCTCGATCTGCTTTTCGGTGAGTATATTTTCCCAAGCCATCATTGAGGTATTGACTACCCCTTTTTTGATGGTCTGGATAATCGCTTTTTTGGTTTCACCTTGCTTCCACTTGGTTGTTAGTAGCGAAGGCGCTTGCCCTCCTTCGAGATTCTTTCCGTGACAAGCGCTGCAATAATTCATGTAGACGTCGGCTCCCGGCGGGTTCTGCTTTTGCGCGGACAGTGTGTTCATTACAAGAAAGAATAGTCCGGTACTAAATAATTTTTTGAGAGTGGTAGCCATAAACTTACTTGGTTTTATATCCTAATTTTTCGGGTGTGATGGGCAGGTCTCTCACCCTTTTACCGGTAGCGTTGAATATGGCATTGGCGATTGCTGCCGCTAAGCCGATCAAGGCGATCTCTCCCAGTCCCTTTGCCCCAATAGGGTTGATGATGGGATCTGGCTTATTGACGAACCATACCGTGGTCTTTGGAATGTCAGTATGCAGGGGAACTCGATAGCCCGCAAAACTGGCATTGATAATTTGTCCGGTGGTATGATCAAATTTCAATTCTTCTTTCAATGCCATCCCAATGCCACCGACCACTCCGCCCAGCATTTGGCTGCGGGCCGTATTGTCACTGATAATCTTTCCGGCATCGGCCGTGGTAACCACTTCTTTTATTTTTATTTCCATGGTTTTGGGATGCACATGCACTTTTACAAAGTGGCAAGAGAAGGAGTTGGTGGCGTGTTTTAACTCTTGTGCATTGGTACCCTGTGACTCTTTCGTGATTTCTATAAATGGTTTTTGGGCTGCGATCAATAATTTTTCAATCGTTACGCGTTGCCCCTCCCAGCTTATTATACCATTTTTCGTGTCTATCGCACTCGCTGTTGCCCCTTTGAATCCTTCGAGGTGAGCAAGCGCCAGCTCTTGCAACGATTTTTTTAAGGCCTCACAAACTAAATGTACCGCAGTGCCCAACGTAGAAGTAGTAGTCGATCCGCCTTGTGTTGGACCTGGTGGTAGATCGGAATCACCCAGTGTGAACTTGATCTTATCTGGCGACCACTGTAAATTGTCCGCTGCAATCTTGATCATAGCGGTTGTTGTGCCGGGGCCCATATCGCTGACAGCACTTTGCAGGGTCAGGGTGCCATTGGGAAGCAAGATAGCCCGAACAGAGGCTTGTCCTCTGCCTGCTCCGAAAACTCCATTCGCCATTCCGTATCCTACCAACATCCCCTCTTCTTTTTTACTGCCGGGTACAGCAGGACGATTATTCCACCCGATCAACTCCTTTCCTTTTTCGTAGCAGTCCTTCAGGTAGTTCGATGACCAAGGCAGCTTGGATTCGGGGTTGATCGCTGGGAAATTCTTTACGCGCAAGGCCACCGGATCCATTTTTAATTGATGGGCTAACTGATCGATACTGCTCTCCAGCGCAAAGCAACCCGTAGCTTCTCCGGGTCCGCGCATCCAGGTGGGTACACTTACATCAAGAGGTAATAATTTATAATTGGTTTGTACATGATCACAGGCGTACAAAAAACGAGAGGCATTAACGATCCCTTCTCTAAAATCTTCGTAGCGGGCTGTCATGCTGATGGCCTGGTGATCTATACCTAGGAATTTGCCGTCTTGATCGGCGGCCATGGTCAGCTGCTGCCATGACTGTGGACGGTAGCCAGTCAGGTTGAACATCTGTGGTCTGGTCAGCACTACTTTTACAGGGCGTTTTAATTTTTTGGCCGCAATACAGGCAGCTGGTACATTATGCCAAGGACGCAAGGCATTACCAAAAGCACCGCCCACATAGTTAACGATCACCCTAACATTTTTATCGGGAATAGCAAATAATCTCGCCAGTGTCCCCTGCATCGACTTTGGGCCCTGTGTTTTATCGTATACCATCAACTTATCGTCTCCTTCCCAAACAGCAATGGTCGCCTGCAATTCCATGGGACTATGCACTTCGATCGGTGTTGTGTATTCTCCACTCACCTTAACAAAAGCGCCCTCGAGCGAGGCCGCATTGCCTCTTGAATAGGTACCACTGGCTTTTAATTTTGCAGGATCTTTTCTGGCCGAATGAAAATCGGTCTCAAAGGGCTCACTTTGGTATTGAATGCTCACTAATGGCACGGCCGCGTTGGCATTTTCAAGACTATCGGCCACCACCAGCGCAACGGGCTGTCCATAGAAACGAACGATATTGTCGTATAATACCTTTAATCCCCACCATTGTCTTGGATTTTTACTCCCTTCGGGTAACAAGGGTTCGTAGCCTGGGGTGGCAGGACAGTTTTTATACGTAATAATATCCAATACACCCTCTGCCTTACGTGCCGGTCCCTCTTCTATAGCGAGAATGGTTCCTTTGGCAATGGTACTGCAAACAAAAACCCCATAGGCGATATTTTCGATGCGGTGCTCGGCAGCATACTTGGCGCGACCCGTTACTTTTTCTATGGCATCGGCTCTTGGGCTATCGTTTTCTATGAATTGATTTTTTTCCATACTTGTCAGTGCTGGCATTTCGTTTAGACGGTTTTTCCTGATTCTTGTACAGAGGCTATCGCATCTACTATATTTTGATACGCTCCGCAACGGCAAATATTACCTGACATATATCGTTGAATATCTTCGCGACTACCCGCTCTTTTTTCTCGGATACAGGCGATACCCGACATGATCTGTCCGGGAGTACAGTATCCACACTGCATGGCATCGTGGACCACAAAGGCCTCTTGTAAAGGATGTAATTGATCTTCTTTGGCTAAGCCCTCAATGGTAGTTACTGTTTTTCCGTTGTTAAAGGTAGCCAGCGAAAGACAGCTGTTCATTCTTCTTCCATCTATATGTACAATACAAGCTCCGCATTGTCCCATGGCACAGCCCTTTTTTGTTCCGGTCAGCCCCAATTGTTCACGTAAAAAGTCTAGCAGTGTTGTGCGGCCGTCTATTTCAGCGCTGCGCTCAATACCGTTTACGAGCAGTGTGATTTTTTCTTTGGGTACAGGCTGCGGGATGGCGTTTTCAATCGGAAAGGCGTTGACCAACATGGTCGGGGCCAGTGAAAAGGCCGCCAAGGTGCCGGTCGTGCGCAAAAATTGGCGACGACTGTTTTGATAGCAATATTTTTTCATGGCAAACGATTAGTATGAAGATACTAAAAAACCTTGCGTGTTAGTTCTATAAAAACCCAATAAAACCAATGACCATCCGGTGCAAGTAGTACACTTTCAGATAACTCGACCCTAGATCACGACCCGCCTTTTCGCCAGAAGCCAAGATCTGTATACGCTTTGTTATTCTTTAGTGGTCTTAGTAAAAGAAAAAGAAAAAGTAAAGAGCTGCTTCGATACGTCGAACACCCTCGAAGTAGCCAAACGTGGAGCCCGAGGCTGATTTAACCCGGCCATCCTCTACATAACCGATGGTGGATCCGCTACTGTTCTTTACTCGGCCATCTTCGAAGTACCCAATGGTAGACCCACTACTGTTTTGAATGCGCTCCATGGAGTAGTAGCCAATAGTAGAGCCACTACTATTTTTGACCCTTCCTTCTTCGATATAGCCGATCGTAGAGCCGCTACTATTCTTTACCCGCCCATTTTCGATATAGCCAATGGTGGACCCACTGCTATTTTTCATGCGTTGCGCAACGATTGTTGTACTACTGAGGGTGAGAAGAAGGGCTAGTATGCCCAAAGAAAGCTGTTTCATAGGTATTGATTATTTCGGTGGTATGATGTTTGCTGTGCCAAGAACAGATCAGGAGCATATTACGTACTGTATGCCTCTTGAACAAATATAGTGTTACTAGCAGAAACTATCGATTCGTGTTCTATTAATATTTTGTCACTTCAGGCAGGCGTTTTTCTTGCAATCTGATTAGCAGAGGACCGTTTCCAAAGAAAATATAGAATATTGATTTTTAGCAGAATATTTTTCAATAAACATTGCTGGCATAGCGAGCTAATGCATCCATTGTTGAACATCTTCGTATCTTTGCCAACTAGAATATTTTTTCGAGGCCTTAATCTTAACGTTACCAGCTGCATTGTGGTTTAATCACTACTTTTTATGAGCAATATAGTTAGCCACCCCAGCCAAATTATTGTCTTTGCTGTAGCTGTGTTCATAATGCTTTATGTTGATCTTAAAGTTGTTAACCAGAAGAGCCAACTTGTGTCAAATAGAAGTGCGGCAATTTGGTCACTTGTATGGATTTCGGTCTCTATGTTCTTTAGTGCCTTTATTTATTTTACAACCCGCGATACGTACGGGATTGATAAGTTTGCACAGTTTCAATCAGCTTATTGGATTGAAAAGGCCTTATCGGTAGACAATCTTTTTGTATTTATTCTGGTCTTTAATTTCTTTAATGTTCCGCGTGAGTATCATCATAGAGTTTTGTTTTGGGGAATCATCGGCGCACTGGTTATGCGTGCTATCTTTATTTTTTCCGGGGTTGGTATAATCAATTTGACGTATCTGCCAGACTTCTATTTATCGGGTCGTCCAATAAAAATTAACGCCGTACTTACCTTATTTGGTGCCTTTTTAATTTTTGCCGGTATTAAGTCTTGGTTTGTCAATAAAGATGATGATAGTGAAAAAGATTTTAGTAAAAGCCCTGGGGCCAAGGTTGTTTACCGATTTTTTAAGGTCAGCAAGGAGTTTGATGGCGATAAATTTTTTACAGTAGAGAATGGAGTTAGGGTAGCTACGCCCTTGCTAGTAGTCGTAGCTGTTATTGAGTTTACTGACCTGTTATTTGCTGTTGATTCTATCCCCGCCATTTTTTCGATTGCCCCGGATGACTCCTTTATTTTATACACGTCAAACATTTTTGCCATTCTTGGACTCCGCTCTCTATACTTTTTTTTGGCAAATTTTATCCATATGTTCAGTAAATTAAAATACGGTTTGGCTGTTGTTCTTGCATTTATTGGGATTAAAATGGTGGTTTCTCCCTTCTACCATATAAGCACCATACTATCGCTGGGTATTGTGGCAGGAGTGTTACTCAGTTCGCTGGCCGCATCGATTTTTTTCCCGGTCGGCAATAAATAATGGCTACGATGACTAGATAATGTAAAGCCTAGGAAAGCGGTCATCAAAACGCCTCGTAAAAAATTGATAATCATTTTGTTGCACTCTTATTTTTTGTCTTATCACCCCGAACTAATCGAAAAAGGAGCCAACCTTTAGTTATTTTTTGGAATAAATTTTTACATTCGTTTATTGCAAGACATGCTTTAAGTATGTAGAGATTATTTAACCCTTAAACCCTGCTCAAAATGTCTAACTTCGAAAATTACCAACAAAACAACCCCACGCCCCCACCACCCACCAATCAGTCCAGTTTTGGTGATGAGTTTAAGTCTTTTTACAAAGGTGATTTTAAGAGCATCATGTCTCTTTTCTTTTCAAGCCCAATTGATGGCACCAGGTCTATTTTCGTTAGCCGATCCGATAAGGCCTACACATCTGCTCTTATACTGTTTGTATCTGTATTTTTAGTCTATTTTGTCGGAACTTACTTGGCGATTCCAGAAAAGTTTAAAGATGCTTTAGGTTTAGAGCTCATGGACTTTATCAAAATCGGTTTGTTACCCATTGTTTTTATGCTTTTTGCCACTCTTCTCACCTTTGCAATTAAGTCTAGTTCTGGAAAGCCAGAATTTAAAACAGAACTACTGACGGGCGGTCTTTCTGGTATACCCATGGCCGTTTTGTTTATTTTCTTGTTTGGTTTACGATTTTTTGGAGAAGAAACATTTGGAGAGCTTTTTCGGGATCCTCAAGATCTTGGCACATTCATGGTGGTCTTTTTACTTTTTATTTTTTTAATGTTAGTCAATGTTGTGCAACAATCTCTAAAGGCATCAGGAAGTAAAGATGCTATCGCCTGGTATGCTTCACCACTAGTGGTGTTGCTATCATTCTATTTTACCTATAAGTTTGTAGATGCGATTTTTTAATAGTTTTTATGCTGTGACTAATTAGTCTTTCGCATTATCTAGTGAAAAGCCCTTGTGGAAATTAATCCCACAAGGGCTTCTTCATGTAAGGGCCTTGATCTATAGTTTGCTACGCAACCGATCAGAATTTAAATCCGATTCGCATAAATATCCGACGGCCATTGCCTCCCATTTGTACGGCATCCCAAGGTCCACCGGTCTCATTGTTATAAGCCCAATCTTTGGCTCCTTTGGCTACTCCAAAATCAGGATGTACGTTGAGCACATTATCGATACCGGCTGTCAATACGAAGTGCTTGAAAACAGGTCGGCTAACGTAGAGGTCGGGCACCATTTTAGCACTATAATCGTAGCGATCAGGTACCTCTCCGCTACCATTGTCAAGCGGAACCATGGGATTGATACCTAGTCCGTCTTGACCATATCCCAGCAAGCTGATCTTACCAAAATAAGTGAGGCGCATACCGGCTGTTAATGAGCCCATCGCGTACTCTACGTTCAGCGCCGACTTCATTCCGGGGGCTGATGCTAAAATGAAGAATCTTTCACGATCGCTCAAGAAGGTTTGTTGTAAAAAACTAGAGCCACTCAGTTTAGCAGGTACGTTGACCTTATCGATGGTCATGCGTTGAAAATTACCCGCCAATACGGCTTTCAGTTTATTTTTTCCGATATTCTTAGAATACTCCACCACATAGTCAATACCATAGTTGGTAGTATTAACGGCATTGGCAAAGAACTGGGCATAGCTTACACGAAGCCCTTGCATCAGCGAAGCCAACGTGGGATCTAACTGTGGATCTTCTGCATAAAACTGTCCGCTTAACACAACGCGGTCTCTAACCTGTGTCCAATAGCCATCAATGGTTACATTCAACGATTTATTGACCTTCCAGGTAATACCGGTATTTGCACTAAGGCTCTTCTCTTGGTTTAGTTCGGGGATACCGGCGGCCTTTGCCAAAATACTATAGTTGGGCGCAATCTTTACCTCTGCGATAGTACCTGCTTGTACTGTGGTAAACGTAGAACTATAGTTGATCTGTTGTAACGAAGGAGCACGGAATCCCGTACTGAATGAACTTCTCCAGTTGATCGTTGAATTCACTTTGTAGCGCATTCCAAACTTGTAATTATGGGTAAATCCAAAATCACTGTATGTCTCTAAGCGGGCGGCCAGGTTCATCAGTAGTTTCTTGCTAACATCAAATTCCGCATCCGCATAAAATCCCCATACGTGTCTCGAAGCGTTCACTTGGTCGGAGGGTTGAAATCCGGGGAAGCCTTGCGCACCGCTGGCCTTTTCGCCGCTGGGATCGTAGTTGTGATAAGAGGCCATTTCTCCCGCCATAATCTGATAATTCTCATATCGATATTCGGCACCCAGGCCTAAGTTGAAGTTGTCGATAAACTCTCTGCTGAAGTTCAGGTTAGTAGTGTTTTGCAGATAAGAGAATCCGCCATCATCAAAATGGGTCTGGTTAGCTCCGTACGAGGCATTAAATGTTTTATCTCCCATAAAGCGATAATCATTTTTGCCTGTGGTATTGCTAAAGTCCCATCTCCAATTGCCCCAGGCTACTCCTTTTAATCCACTGGTGGTGGACCAATCTTTAATGCTGGTTTGAATGTGCGGACTGTAGTAGATCTCACCGTCGGCATCTTCTTTCATGATCCCAGGTACAAAATTCAAATTACCATTGGCCAGAGTGGGGAAGCGGTCGGGGCGCATGGACCAGTTGCGGGTAAAGGCAAATGCATCTGACGATTTATTATTCAAACTTCCGAAAGAGTAGAGCGTTGTTTTTCCGGACGAGGGTAATTCCAAATTATAAAACGTACCCACCGAATTCAGACTGGCATCACCATGTCCTCTGCGGTATACATTTAGATACATGGCCTCGTCATCGGTTTGATAATTTTCTGTTTTAAGGGCTTGGCGAAACGTCTTTCCGAGTGTTTGGCCCTCAAAGGTCAGATTCAAAAAGCCTCCTTTTTTTCCTAAGGCCAGCCCAAAGTTTACATTGGCATTAAAGGATTGTCCATCGATCTTTCCGGCTTGCTCATAGTACGTGGCAAGATTGGGCTCAAAGGCTGTATTGAATTTAGGATCATGATATCCAGAAAGTCCGATAGAGCCGCTGATCTGATTTACAGAGCTCTTGGTAATAATATTGACGACACCGGCAATGGCATCAGAGCCATATTGAGCCGCCGCTCCATCTCTAAGGATCTCAATTCTTTCTACGGCACTAGTAGGAAAAGCATTGAGGTCTGTACCTGAATTTCCCCGCCCACGGGTACCAAAAACAGACACAAATGCGGTTTGATGGCGTCTTTTCCCATTGATCAATACCAAGGTCTGGTCAGGCCCTAGACCTCTCAACGTGGCCAGATCTATATGGTCCGATCCATCACTTCCACTTTGTTTATTATAGTTGAAAGAAGGGGCAGCATAATTAAGCATAGACGTAAGGTCTGTTCGTGCCGTAACGGCTGCAAGCTGTCCCACGCTGATCACATCTACCGGCGCGGTGGTTTCGGTTTTAACGCGTCCCGATTTTCGTGATCCTACAATGACAATTTGCTCCAGTTCAGCTACCGCTACTTCCAATTGGATCATCATCGCTTTCGGATCGGTAACGGATATTTTTTTGGAGATAAATCCCACTGAAGAAATTTCAAGTTCATCACCGGAAGCCACTTGGATGGAAAATGATCCATCCGCTCCGGTTAGCGTTAATTTCCCAGATTGGGTTGTCTTGATCGTGGCAGCTGCCAACGGTACTCCTTTGGTATCGGTGATCTTACCGGTTACTGTCTGTTGTGCAGAAAGTAGCAGTGAGATACTGGCCGCCCAAAAAAGCAGAATAAATTTTCTCATATTGGTACAGGGTTAGTTAGTATAAATATAACTAATTATATATCCTTATTAACAATGATTAGGTATCATTTGGTCAATACCGCAGGATAAATACTACTGTTTGTTTGTCCCAATACTTTTTAGGGGTGCTTACAGGGTCGTCACGTTAAGTATAGATCTATAGTTGGCTTTTGAGGGTAATGAACCAAGTGCGTCCATCAGCCGGCATG
>Ga0078894_10001209_pt1 | contig 18975 bp, 27 predicted proteins | sample LauGreSu1BDMLBSD_2_FD_67506 | JGI IMG/M metagenome (GOLD analysis project Ga0078894, IMG submission 67506) | Freshwater lake microbial communities from Lake Michigan, USA - Su13.BD.MLB.SD (version 4) (version 4) | ecosystem: Environmental > Aquatic > Freshwater > Lake | place: Lake Michigan... | reverse complement strand
CAAATGCATTACACATCATCAGTGCCCAGATTATTGATCAGCTGTCGTAGTTTTGAGCTTTCTACTTGTGCAGAGGTCTTCTTTACAGCTATGCCAGTTAGGGGATCAATGCCGTCTTTAGGCTGTGCTCGTTCCCACGGCTCGCTAGTTCCGCCAGTGGTACTACTACGCTGAAGTCCTGCTAGTATTGATGAGCCCTTGCTTACGAGTGCGGATGAGCCGCCTGTATTTTCCGACTGTCCTTCTTCTCCGGGATCTGTAATACGCAGTGTATCAATGTTAAAGTCCAGATCGATTTTCATGCCCACACCGCTTGAACTACGAGTTTTCATTAGCTGTATTTGATACTTGCCACGTTCACGCATGGCTCTTGATGTGAAGATACCAAACACATTATCCGCTGTTTGAATCTTAGATAAGCCTCCGGAAATGTGACTGTGATCAAACTCAACTTCTTCTACAGCACCACGATTTAACTGTGCAGCCGTTACCAGTACACATTGTTTTTCCACTGCTAGGTTACGCAGTTCTTCACTTACATACTTGTCTTTAATAAAGAGGTTTTCCGCTGAGATCTTCTTGGAGATTGGCATTAACAAGTCCAAGTAGTCTACTAGTAAAATGTCTACTTTACGTCCTAACTTGATCTCATACTCTTTCAAGTAACTGCGCACATCGTTTGATGTTTTACCACTTGGCATGTATTTGACCTGATAAGTGCCAGACTTTTTGCCAATGACCTTGACCTTCATTTCAACTTCATCAATCTGCTTGAATACGTCTCTTGAGGGTATTTCTGTTACCATTGAGTCCACACGCATACTCACCAGTTCTTCACTTAATTCTAATGTCAGGTACACTACATTATAACCCTGTAGTGCCCAGTTCACACCTAGGTTTGCCAGGAATAGGCTCTTACCTGCACCAGAACCGCCCGCAAAGATATTCAATTCTCCGCGATTAAAACCACCAAACAGTTTCTTGTCCACTGTGTCCCAACCAGTCTTCAACTGTCCGTTATTGCTCTTGATCTTCATCAAGCGACCACGGGGATCAGCAAAGTAGTCAGTGCCCAGATCTTTAGTCAATCCCACCTGTACTGCTTTCTTAACCAGTTCTTCCACTGGACCGTACTCACCCTTCTCTAGTAGGTCAGCTGAAGCTAGGATAGCCTTCTCCAGCCCCTTGTGTCGAATAAATGTTTCAAAGTCAGAGAGTAACCAATCATAGTGTTCATCTTTGAGATCAGTGGTTTCTTTAAACGTTGAGCCCGTGGCTGCATTGACAATGTCATAAGTGGGTAGAACATTGTGTTCTACTACATAGTCGTTAAGAAACTTTGCCGATGCCTGTAGCTTGCGATCAAATAGTTCGTGATCAAATATGCTTTGGCAGCGTACAAATGTTTCTGCATCACTGAGCATCATTTCTAAATAAAGACGTTGGATCTCATATCCATAGTCTGCGTTTTGTCTAGTAGTCGATGTGGTCATGTTAAATGTTTCGTGTAATAAATCTGTGTATCTTTTTATATCTAATTGCCAGTTCCGCTTTTTTATTTTCTGCAGACTGTGGCCCTTGATCGATTGCAGGATCGTCTAGATCAATAACCATCATTTGGCACAAGGGGGTGCCAGCAGGTATAAGCAGTTCTCCGGGCCTACGATGTACACTGATAATAGCATTTATGTCGTAGAACTCACCGGGCTCGATAATCCCATGCACTGCTGAAAACTCAGGCTGATCGGGATACGGCAACGGCATCATTAATAGGGCCTTTCCTTCGGGTACGCTCACTGTCCACGGTGTAGCTATTTTAATCAAAGACTGTAGGCTATTTTGTGGTACAGGCACACGCAGACTTGCATCGCTGCCACTAAACCAACTGACCAGTTTACGTTCCCAATCAGTCCCGGCAAGATGCTGTTCGATTGATTCAGGTACAGAAAATTCAAAACGATCACCGTCGTGCTGGCTAGTGCGTATGAGTAGATCAAACCAACTGGTCAACACCCATCCTCGTTGCATGATGTTTTGTAGCCCAGAACATCTAGCAGTGCCTGCTACATGTTGGTAGTTGCCTTTTTGTTCAACTAGTTTTTTAAAGTCTATGGCGCTTTGACGCAGCCAATCGAACTTAATAGACCTAGCAGGTACAATAGGATATTGTTCTAATACCTGTGGAAGTTTGCAGTGAAAAGTAACCTTAGGGCTTTTTCTAAAAAACATTATTTTTCTTATGAGTGTTACTTATTATACTTTCGTTATACATTAATAGCAAGGTGTTTGACTGGTTGCCAGTCATCTTTTCTAATTCTTTCTTTGGTATGATACAGTACTGCACCTAGACCGCTGCTGGGATCTCCGGGATCGGCCAGTGACCATCTGTACTTAAACATAGGTTCTACTTGAGTTTGATTAGCTCGACTGTTCATAGCGCAACCGCCCATATAAACCAAACATTCAGCATTGGTTAGTCGTTTGGCTTCAGTCATTACATAGTTAACTTCAAATTCAAATCGTTCTTGTACGGCTGCGGCAATGTCACACTGCTCCTGTATGGTTGCAGGCTGCGGGCTCCAATTTAGAACGCCTCGATGAAAATTGTATTTTAAGTCAACTATACCTCTGCCAAAGTATTGTCCGACTTCTTGTCTGAATCTAGCAGGGTCGCCTTGTTCGGCCATCTTCTGTAGTAGATATTCATCTCGTATAGGAGTAAGGCCCACTAGTTTAGTAAATGCACTATAAAATAACCCTAGACTGTTTGGATATCTAGCAGACCAAAGTTTCTTCATCTCACCATGTTTACCTTCCCAGATAGTGGCACATTCAAACTCGCCTATGGCGTCGAGTACCACAATAGCACAATGATTAAAAGGACTGGTATAGTAGCCTGCGGCTGCATGGCTAGCATGATGCGGTGTATAAGTGACTGGCGCATAGTTGAGACCCCATTTTTTAAGGTAGGATTTGGGAAGATTATCTAATCTAAATGCTGTTTTATATTGCCCAGCTCTGATCTGTCTGGCTTTCTTGACCCAGGGATTTTCATACCAGAAAATACGATCTGGCTCCCATCCTCTAAGCAGTGTATTATTAATTAAGTCATGCGGGTTGTCATTGGTTTTATTAATCTCATTACTAATAAATTTTCCGTGATCAAATACAGCAATACTACTGCCGTGATTAAGTGCGTTAATTCCCCAGTAGATCATTTGTAGATGAAAGGGTCACGTTTACGTAATTCTTCAAGACGTTTTTTAAAAGTCTTGTGTTCTTGCCATTTGCGATAAGGAGTTAATAGCCAATAAACAAATTTCATCATATGTCATTATCTTGTTTTTTAGTTACAAATGTATGTGAATGTCTGTACATCTGTGCTTGATCTTTGGCCCAATGTTCGGGCGTCTCAAGTAGTTGAGCAAGTTCGATATCTTCTTGTTGAATAGACATAATCTGAAGCAACGGTGTTCCGGCTGGTATAAACACTTCTTTATCAGTGTGTATGCAAATAATAGGATTAATATCATAACATTCACCAGGCTCTAATACTCCAGGCGCACAGGTAAAATCCTGTCGGTCAGCATAGGTCAACGGCAAAAACAATAGAGTCTGACCTTTAGGTACACTTACTGTCCAGGGAGTAGTAATTTTAATAGTTGTATCTAAACTACCTTCCTTTAGTGGTATAGCCCTACTAACCAAGTCGCCACTGAACCAATTAATAAGTCTTTTTGTAAACCCTCGCTGTCTAAGATAAGGTTCAAATCCTTCAGGTACATGTACTCTAAATCTACTAGTACCATGCTCGGGAATAATAGTAATATCAAACCAGGATTTTAAAATCCATCCTCGATGCATGAGTTTAAAAATACCAGGACATCGAGCAGTACCTTTAACTGTAGTTTGTGTGCCCATTTGTTCAACTTCTTGTTTGTAGGCACGAGCACTTTCTGCAACCCACTTAGGTCTTAGAGACTTTGCAGGCACTAAAGGATAGTTTTCTAGAACTTCCGGTAAACTACAATAGAATGTAGGTTGTTTCTTTTTAAACCAATTAATCATTTTTTAACCATTGCCTTTGTTGTAACTGTATTTTTAAAGATGTTGCATAAACTTTATCTAAAATTGAATACAATGTATATAACCTTCCATATTTTGTTAAACATTCATTTACGTCTTTTATGCCTTCAGGCCAATCAGGAAAACTAACTGACCAATTAAACTCTATTGCCTGTTTAACTAAATTCTGTCCTGCTTGATCTCTATCTGGTACTACTATAACTTCACGTCCTAGTTGCTCGATCAGTTGACGTTGTGTAGTGCTTATTTCGGCGCTCATAACAGCTACGCCACCTATACTGATAGCATCAATAGGGCCTTCTACTAATATTACAAACTTTTTCTCCTCAGTTTGACCATCTAAATTAAACACATATCCTGGCTGTTGTTCACTAATGTATTTAGGTTTACCATCTGTGATCTTACGGGCAGTATAGCCCACTAGTCTACCTTGATAGTAAAACGGAATAATCAATCTGTTACTAAATCCAGCTTCAGGGCACCAATGAAAGTTATAGTCTTCTAAATAGAGTTTTCTACTGTAGAGGTATTCTAAAACAGGTATTAGTTCTTCGGGAGGACTATCTAGTATACTACTTATAGCAACTGTGCCTAGAGGCATTGCCTTATCGATGAATGTAGGAACACTAAGACGTTCACTAGTATAGCCTTCGATTTCTTCTATACGCATGGCCTCAATACTGCATTTGGTAATGAGATCGTCTGATACATTAAGCCACTTTAAAAGACGTTTGAATTTAGCTGATATTTTCCTACCAGGTTGCCAACTGGCTTTGAAACCACAGTTAAAACAATGATAGCTAACACCTTCATTAAGCATGATACCGCCACGTTGTCTTTTATCTGCACTAGTACTATTATGGTGGCAACATACCGCATTGAAACTGACCCAACCACTAGGAGTTGCTTTACGCTTTGGGGGTAGGTGATTATTGACAGTATCAATGACTAGGTTCATCTAGTCATTTTACATTCTTACAATAACTCTGTCAAACTTTCCGGTATTTTCGTCTGCTCGAATGTAAGTGACTCTAAGCCAACTTACGTTATTACTGAAATCGCTTATGCTGTTATAGGTTTTGAAAACCTTTTCAGTAGTTGATGCAATGGAGAAACTTTCAAGGTCGTGCCAGGTTGTAGCAGTACTTACTACTACATCTGTAGTTATTTGAACCTTAACTGTTGCTTCTAGAGACTCTGCCCAAAACTCAAGCCTAATTTGAGTGTTTTCTTGTATGTCGTTAACTGGGTTAACTTCAACTGCTTCACTATAAAAGGTTTGAATTTCGTCAGTAGTGTCGTGTAAGTAGGTGAAAGTTTTAATAACCATAGGTGGCAAAACTTTAACTTGAGCAGAATCTAAAAGATCAATAGTACCAGTAGCACCAAATTGAGTATCACCGTAAATGATATTCCTTGTGCCATTAGTATTCAATTTATAAACAACATATTTTAAAAACTGTGGTTCAAGGTATTCTATCTCAGCTTTAGGTATAGTAGCTGTAGAAATACCGATGTTAGCGGTATGCACTACATTGGCAGTGTAGATCTCTTGTCCGTATTGATCCATGATTAGACATTTCAGTGTCAACGAGGATACATCAAATCGCCTTTGTTCAGCGTTTTTGATATCTAATTCTATGATGTTATCATAGCCTTTGTATAGTTTTACGTTTCTTTGATACACAATTCTCCACTCCAATGGTGACGAAGCCAGATCCAGATTAACCGAGATTCGATTTGAATATAAATAACTTGAAATTTTTTGCATTTGGTTAAAAGCCTCATAGTATTTATATGGTTAAATTAAGAGATAACATACAAGAACAACTACCCTTTATATCGGTCCTGCACTACGGAGAAGAAGAATACGTAGGCATTATAGTAAATCAGGATCAGTATGTTACTAGCTTCTACGATCTAGCCATGATTAAGACGCCTGAAGACAAAGCAGGCTTATTAGAAATAGGTGAAGTTTGGTGGTGGGAATCAAATCGACAAATTCCAATCAATATCTTTTTGCGCAAAGAAATTGAACCATTTAGATATGCTATTAAAACATTTAACAGCAAGGATGTTAGGGTTATATTAGGTCCAGTAGTTAACTTAATGAATATGACTCTAAAACGTGTTAAACGTAAATCAGTACAGTTAGTACGTACACCTAAACGTTAACTATACCCGTAGCTGATCTTTTCACAAATTAAATTCATCTGAACTACAATAGCCATTGCATAGGCCACAGCATGCGCCTTCTTAAAGTAGTACTCACCATCCTCGGGCTTTGTCCAAATATTCGTCATCACTGTCGTCCAGCTCTCCCCAATCAAGTGCCTCTTCGCGGGTCGAATCATAGCCAAAACGGCCGCAAGTTGGAGTATACTCGTCGGCTTCATTTGTCTTAGAATACTGCCGTGCCCGTTGACGTGAAATAGTAAACTGCTGAAATCGTCCTGCTCTAAAAGGTCCCATAGTGGTTCGGTCTCCATTAAAGTTTTAAGATGAGCTTCATCCTTAACATCTTTGTATATACTTACATTAAGAAAGTCTAACTTAAAATAACCACGAGCTTCTGCTTCTTTGTAGTCTATTGTACTTATTCCTGTAATAGGATTATGCGGTATAGACGTACAATATACACCAGTATTGTGCTTTTTAAAAGTGCCATTATCATCAATGGCTGCACTAACATGTTTAAAATGTTTAAGTGCTACTTGTCTATCAGCAAAGTCAATATCAATATCTGGCATGTTAATGTACAACTTCTGAGTGGAACAATATTAGTGGTAAATTATTTGTAAGATAGTCTGCATAGTTATCGGCTTCTTGAAGTGTGTCAAAGCCACTGAGTTTTATATAAACAACAGCATCTTCTTCGCTGACAATAACCTCCATATCTAATTCTGCTTGAAGTTCTGTTGGTGGAGTTACAATTAATGTCATAGATTAGCTTCCTTTACTACTTGTTTTACTAGTTCAAGATCAAATTTTTGATTCTTAAATTTTTTAGACCATATTTGCGGATTAATAATATTACCGATTGCTGATAACTGGTCGTCTCGAAAGTTAGATAGCATATCTTTGCCACTAGTACAATTTAATACTAGCCAAGGACTTACTTTGCCATCTTTGATATCAAACACAGATCTATTTGTACTTACATATTTAAAATAATGGCTCCATATGCTGTTGTTTTCTGTAGCCCAATTATTCATGTGTGCTACAGATCGTTCTAATGCAGTCTCTACTGATTCAGTATGAATTAGTTCTAATACATATTTTTCATACAGTTCATCTCTACACCAATGATCTAATTTAACACCACTGCGCACAATCCAGTTAATATATTTTTCAGGATATAAAGGATTAACATTGCTAACATAGCTGCCAAATTTAACAAAGGCATTATAATAGGGACTACGTGCAAATTCGTCGTAGGTTTTGTTTTGCTCGCGTTGTTGAGTTAATTGAAAAAACTTATTAAACGTTTGATAACCTATAACTGCTGCCTTGTCGTCTTTAGCTAAGTATCTACGTTTTTGCTCACACAGATGTACTAGCAGAGTTTTTTCCTGCATGTATTTGTGTCCACAAAATTGGCATACGTAAGGTTTAGTCACAGTTAATTCTAACATCTTTAAAACATTTTAGCAATCTGTTTATCTTCATAACCGTGTTGCTGTGCCAATTTTTTAGCTTCAGCAGTGGTCATTAATTGGCTTAACATATCAATCTCGTCTTGTTTCTTGTTGGGATAGATTTCTAATAAGAATTTTGCTAATTTGTTATTACCTTGTTTCTTTTTAAAACCCAGCCATTGATGAAAGAATATCTGTTGACTTTCGTGTCCACACATGCAAAGCAACTGCCACATAAGTTTAGGATGCTTCTGCAAAGTGTTCCAGTGCTTGTTAAAGTATTCGTTAACAGTTAACACATAGTGTTCTTGAATGTCTCGCTTGCTAGAATTTACATTACTAATATAACGATTAAGAATAAAGAATTCTTGCTTAAGACTTTTTCTTTGTTCATCATTGATTTCATCCCACAGGCCTTTGTAGTTCATATCTACGGCTGCAAGTTTGTCTTTAAGTTCAATTTTTTCACTCATTAGTATCTTCCGGCAATGTTCCGTTACTGTGTCGCATACGAAGAATTTCTGTTTCTTGGAACATGCGTTTTTCTTGAGCAGTAAGTTCCTTCCAAGTCTTACGAGGATTGCCACATAATACACACCCTGGATTTCCGCAATCCATTGCATGGTGTTTATTATATCTATGTGGTTGGTCTAACCCGCTGGGATGAAATTCTGAAGCCTTGTGCTCCTTGGCAATTTTAACTTGCTTCTTAATTGCATTTTCATCTTTAAGTAGGCGTTTTGAATGTTTGAATTTATCTTCTTCTTTGCTCATAACGGATTATCCTTTGACAGTCTGTATATCATTATAACACGATCCAAGGCCTTTTGTAAAGTAGGATTGGTCTTTGCTGCTCGTCGAATCTCGCCCCACATCTTGTCTTCCACTATATGGTCGTGCATTGGGCGACCATCAGGTGTTCTTGAATCATGTGTATATCCAATCAATTTTCTATCTAATTGGCCTTGTTCTCGAGCATATATTTCGTCACCGTTACGCTCGTAAACGTAGGTTGCTCCAGGCTTTAATGTTCCCATTACAATATTTTTGATAGATCAATTAGTTCGCTTTGTCTGCTAATTTCTTTTACAAAAAAAGAACAAAGTGGTTTAGGTTCTTTATTTAACGGAACTGTTAGTAGTTGTCCGTTTTTCATCTTTGGAAAATACCATTTAACATCATTATAAAAATTTACAATTTCAATCTTCTTAAACTCTACTCTAAAGCCGCTAAGTGGATTAAAACATAATGCTTCAAATCCTCTGTCATTTAAACTAGTTAACGGGAGAATTTCTATATCACTTGAGCTTTGACTATCTCCAACAGCAATCGACCAATCTATCGGCATAACTACTTCAGAGCCGCCAATACTAAGCACCATTGCTGGACTATTAAAACTCTCAAGAAATATCAATGGCTGAAAAAAGAAATCTGGATTTTGCCAGTCACTGTTGTCTAGAACACTAAATCTCATACTTTCATCTACCTCATCAGGTAGATTATTAAGGTCAAACGCTATATTATCTAATGTTAAAATATTCATATTTTTATTATTATTTCCAATCTATTTTCTCAATTGTGAACGGGTACTTAGCATCTTTGTAAAATTTCTTTCTTTGCGTAAGGTGGCGTTTGGCATATTTGCAAGTTGATGTGATGTCCCAGATTTGTACAAAGTCTTTGTCGTCTGCTTTTCTAATGCCTCGCCCAATGCTTTGTATAACCCTTGTAAAGCTTTTTCCGGACTCAACCATAACCAGATTAAAAATACGGGGGATATTAATACCCACAGCGGCCACACCGTAAGTCGCCACAATAATCTTGTTGTCAACAGTTTTAACTTCATCGTATTCACTTTTCCTATCTTTAGTTTTTACTTCACCACTAATAAAAACCGAATCGGGAATTTCATTAACGATAAATTTGCCGGTCTCTATTCGATTCACTAGTACAAGGGTATTGCCACTATTAGAAATACCCTCTACTAATTTTGATATAAAAATCATCCTGTCTTCGTCGGTGACAAGATACTTGTATTCTTCTGCATATGACTTAAATTCAGGTAAGTCAATAAGTTGTGTAATGTTTACATGACATGCTGAAAGCACACCTTGTGCTTGCAATTCGTGTGCATGAACTTCGTGTACTACTGGCCCAAGACTAGCAAAAATCTGTTCTGCTTCATAAGCTTCTTTAGGTACAGTGCCAGTTAATCCCCAACGAATTGCCGCATTATTAAAGTTCTGTGTTAGTAAATTTCTAAGCACAGTGGCCTTGGCCATATGTACCTCGTCAACCATAATAGTAGTAACACCGTCGAGAAATTCTGCAAGTGTTAGTATATCATGCTCGTGATTTTTACTTTTCTTGTCAAGAATATTAAGACTCTGCCAAGTGGCAATTGTATGCGTTTTGTGCAGATCTTTTCGATCTCCGTAGTATACTCCTACGTCTAATCCACAGTTGATAAAATCTTCTTCTGTCTGTTCAACAAGACTTTTATTAGGTACAATGGTAAAAGTTCGACCATACGGTTCGCAGATCTTTGCCAATGTTGCAGTGGTAATTGTCTTACCAAAACCGGTGGCAATTTCCTGTAAACATTGCGGATTTTCAAGAAACTTGTTAACTACTTCTACTTGATCTTCACGCAGTCTAATTGGTTGTCCTGCAAATCTATGCCCTGCAGGCCAGCACTGGTCTCCCCAAAAGTCTGCTTCAACTCGAGGAAACTGTAAATTAATGGCAGCACGATTATCAACAATGTCTGTTATCTCTACACCGCTTTTTTCCAGCACTTCTAATATGCGAGGTAGCTGACTTAGATAACCATTGCCACCAAGGCCGAACAATCCAATACTGCCGTCCCAACGACCAAGTTTGTATGCCGGACGATATCGTGCTGTAGGGTCTTCGTACTTAAACGTGTTGGCTAATTTTCTGCGTATTTCAACAGGAAGCCCTTCTACTTTAAGATTTACTTCGTCTTGTATTACTAACTTACACGATGGCATCAATATCTCCGAGTGGTGCTTTATCGTTGTAGTATACTATCAAATCAATATTATTACAATAGACACTGGTTTTATTATTTTTAAAATTATTAGTAAATGACACTACACTTTGTGCCTGCCATTTTTCACTAAACATAAATTTAGGGATCTTATGATTAGAAATTCCTATAATTTGTGTATCATTAGTTAATTGCTTGTTGTAGTGCAAGCTTGATATCAAATTATTAAATTCTTTGTTAGGGTCTTTGCTATTATCAAATCTAAAATAAATTCCAACATTAGTGTCAAGTTTTAAGTTCTGTAGGGCAGACGCCAAATTTTTCATATCTTTAACACTTTGTTTAGCATCGTGACTATTAAAAATAAACAGTACTGGTAATCGTTTTAATTCGTCTAACGCACTTAATAAACTAGTCAATGTTGTTGTGTTACTGTCAACATAAATTTTTGTAGACTGTCTAGATGCAATAGAGTTTTTTAGTGAGTTTTTAGTATCTACACTGGTAAAAGAATATTGATATTTGATTCTTCGATCGTTTAATAAAAGTTGATCTTTTAAATTGTTTTCACCTATATCTTTAACTATTGATGTGGTAAACTTTTTATTTTCTAGTTTCTCAATAGAAAAATAGTTTATATTTGAATTTTTAATTTCTTGAATTTCTTGGTAAAAATCCATGATTTTTTGATCAACATCAAAGTGCAGTTTATTAAAAATATCAACTACTGCTACAATATTTTTTTCAGTTAATGGTATAAGGTATTGGTTCTTATTCCCTGAACCAATACTGCCTTCAACAACTTTTGTTATCTGAGCAATGACTTCTCGTATGCGTTTATTATAGGTAAATTCTACCGAAATTTGTTGATCCTGCCCTGATGTTAAACTTATTTTTCTAACCTGTTGAATTACTCTAAATGGCTCTCTCCATACAGGAGCGTCGATCAGGTTAGTGTCTTTAAACGGCAAAAACTTTAGATTTTCTTTGAATATTTTAACCAGTAAATTTGACTGATTTTCGGTCAAAAAATGTCCAGACAAAATTTGTCTCGCTAGGCTTGACATTATTTTTCTATCCCGTGCAGGAATGTTAATGTCAAGAGTTTGCATGCCTTTAGAGTACAAATCAATTAATAAGTTGTCAGTTGTTGTCATGTTTAAATTTTATACTTTTCTATGAATTTTGTCAACCTTTTATGACAAATTGTTTCAATGGTACGCCCGAACTAATTTCGTCAACGGTCCACTCGGTGTTGCATATATGCTCAATCCATAGCGTTCTATCCGGCATTAATGGTTTTTCAATATTTTCTAATGACTGCATTGAAACTGGCCACGCTAGACTGTCTTTTTCCACAAAAATTGGTATACCATTGATTGCAGCTTGAACGCCAGTACCGGAGCAGGCATTGATCACGCACCAGGCTGAATTAAATTCTTGTTCATGATTGTACACTTCATGACTGTTTGGTATTTTTCTTGGAGTAGAAATGATAATATCTTGAAAAAGTTGAGTTTTTTGAAAATATCGGTCTCGAGGATGAGGTCTAAAAATTATTTGTCGTTGTGTGTGCTGTCTTACTTCAAAAATTATTTTTTGCAACCAATCGGCAATAGGAGGACGAGATCGCCATTGTTCGCTCTGACTGTGCTGACCAAAAATTATGACATTTTTTCCTGGTTGATGCCATGGTAGTAGAGAAATTCCTAATTTTTTAGATCTTTCTTTGTCTATAAAATTATTATTAAAGTTAAATCCGTTTGCGTTAACGTGGTTAGTTCCAATCTTCCAAGTCTCTCCACGTATCAATGTGCCTACTTCTAAAACTATCACCGATTTTTTGTGATTTTTTGCAAAATTCCAAATTTCTTGGTTTAGTCGCATTCGTCCTTGCCATAGCACTGACCATATGACAAAAAAATCAGCGTCAGTATCATGGTAAACAACTTCATGCCCTAATTTTTGTATGCCTTGCGCGAACGCTTCAAACACAGGTTTTGAATTTATTGCGCCGTAATTGGAGAAAAGTGAGAATTTCATGGTTAAATATTTAACTATGATTATAACACCATTGCAAGGCGAATTCAACCAAAACGAATTTTTTATTTACTCAGCTGCTGACGAAAAATATTTTGATGAGTTTGGAAAATCTCTAATTAACAGCATTAATGCTAACAGCAACACCCCTATTCATTTCCATATTTTTAATCCTAGACCTGATCAACTGGAATTTTGCAAAAATAAAAATGTTTCAGTCACCTACGAATATGTTTCTATAGACATGTTCGAAACTGCGGCAAAAAAGTTGGAAGAATTAGCCGTTGATCAATTTGGCCAAGACAGAAAACATCGTACACTAACAGCAATGGCAAAAGGTGGTGATGCATCAGTACTAGAACGCATGTTAAAAACCTACTATGCCTGTGCTAGATTTATAAGGTTGGCAGAAAGTGTAAAATCTTCACAAAAATTATTTGCTATCGATGTTGACGCTATTGTTCGAAGTCCTATAAAATTATTACCTGATGATGCTGACATTTACATTCATAAAAACAAACAATTTTTAGCTGGTGGGCTTTATTTAAATGGTACAGATGCTAGTTATAAATTTTTAAAAGAATATAAAGATTTATTAATGGTAAGTATACAACACGATATCATTTATTGGTCTTTAGATCAAGATATTCTTGACAATATTGTGCCTAGCTATCTTTATAAAGAATTACCTAGATCGTATATTGACTGGAATATGTTGCCAACTAGTATTATTTGGACTGCAAAAGGCAAACGTAAGGATTTAGAAGTGTTTAAACAAGAAAAACAAAAATATAAGGATTGATATGGCAAGAAGTTCAAAAAATGGAAAGGTATGGACCAAAGAGAGAGTTTCACAACTAATCACAGAGCCTGCTAATATTTTAGATATAGGATGCGGTCAAGGTACTTACAAAAACCTGTTCTTAGACAATGAAAAAATATCTTCATCAAATTGGGTTGCTGTAGAAGTATGGGAACCTTATATTCGTAAATATTCATTAACTGAAAAATACAATAAAGTAATTAATGAAGATGCTAGAACATTACAATGGTCTAACATCGGTGAGTGGGATCTTATTTTTATGGGTGATGTTCTTGAACATATGACAAAAGAAGAATCTCAGGCATTGGTTAATACAGCACTTGAATATACAAAATGGATTTTAATCAGCATACCTATTGTATATTTGCCGCAAGGTGCAGATCACGGAAATCAATACGAAATTCATGTCAAACCAGATTGGTCTGATAAAGAAGTTTTAGAATCTTTTCCTAATATTGTAGAACATCACGTTGAAGGGATAATCGGGGTATATCTACTTAAAGGTCGATTATGAGTCAATGGCTAAATTTTTGGAAAACATCGTCTGATTATCAGTTAGAAAAGTTAAATTCTTTCAATGTTGTAAATCATTATTTAAAAAATCCTCCTGCTTCGATATTAGACATAGGCTGCGGGCTTGCATTTGAATCTAGGATGTTTAACAAAAAGTACGGAAGTCAACTTTGGTTATTAGACGGTGATGTTAAAGATAACCCGGCAGAATCTAGAGAAATTAGATTTGGTGATGCAAGCACTATGGCGTTTTATAATAAATTAGACGACATTGAGAAAGTTCTCAATGAAGATGAAATTAAAAATTATAAAATACTAAATGTAAATAATTTTATTATTCCGCCTGAACAAAAATTTGATTTAATTTGTTCTTGGTTTAGTTGCGGATTTCATTACCCTGTAGATACTTATAAAAATTTAATATTAGCACACTCTCATGAGAATACTGAATTAATATTTGATTTACGCACTAAGAATATTGACTCATTAGGTGTAAAGATAGTTCGTATTCTCGAAGAAGGCGAAAAACACACTAAAGCAGTTATTAAATTTTAACCCACTTACGCATATGTGCCCAACATCTACCTGATTGCGTATCTTTAAAACTCCAATGTGCCTGTGCTAGTTTTTTGATCCATTGATCTCTATCAGGCATCCAGGGGTCTTCTAACTTACTAAAATCAAGATTAACAACATCACCTGCTTGACAATAGCTAGGATCGTCAGTAATAAAAGCGGGTATCCCTTCAATACATGCTACTGCACTAGGGGTGCTGTTATGGCAAACTAGTGCCCAACAGTTAACTAAATCTTCTGTAATATGCCGTTCTTGTGGGCTTACTGTTGCATTGTATTTTTGTAAAATTTTTGCATAGTTAAGAAAATTTTTCCAATCTCCGGGATGCCATCTTATGATAATAGGCCTGTCAGAGTGTTTGCGTATTTTAGTAAATGTAGTCTCTAACCACTGCATTAGGTCATTACCGCGCATACTCCACCCTAACGGTCTTTGAAGTGTAATCAATATGTGAGATCCGTTAGTGCGCCAAGGCTTTAGATCCATATTGTAATCACGTCGAATGTTGTTCCAGTTTTCTTCGCCTGGATTTTCATTACAATAGATACCAGTGGCAGGGAAAACTCCATTAAAACTATATCGAAGATATTTTTCAGGGTTTAATTTATTCTTATAGATAAAGACATTACTGTCAATAGATAACCAATATCTATTGCGCTGTATCTGTGTATCCATAACCATTTTTCGTACTTTATAGTGTGCTAAAACAGTTTTGTTAGGATTAGAATCAAAAGCGTTACCAATAATTGCGCCTACATCACAAGTTTGGTATTCTTGTGAGACTGTAGTGCTAGCAATGTCGCCGCACTTGGCTGCACCTTCAGCAAAGTATGTTAATGCTCGAGTTTTTTCTTCAGCATTAATATGAGACGGAAGACTACTTAGGTAACTTTTAACTACTAATGGTTTCACGGGTTTTATTTTCCATTAACGTATGCCATGCGTAGCCGTTTAGCATTTCTTCTAAATTAAATTGCCCATAGGCTAATGAACTAGCCCACTTGTGTACTAATTCTTCGTCAGGATAGTAAGGTGTTTCGATCTTACTTAAATCTTGTAGAGATACTTGTTTTGCTGCGCTAGGTGCAAGTGTAAACGCTGGTATTCCGTAGGCAATTGATTCAACAGCAGCAATACTTTGATAAGTTACCATACAAAAAATATCATCATCTAGTGCTTCGTATATTGTTTTCTTTTGTGTACGATCAATCCTACTGGCTTTTTCTCTTATGACTATTTCTCTATCAGTATGTTTTTTAATTTCAGCAATTGTCTGCTCTTTCCATATATTAGGATCTTCGTTGTAGTACTTACAAGGTTTTGACGACGGCATTACTACTAGAATCTTTGAGCCTCGTTTCTTCCAACCTTGCCATCTAAGCTTATCATCGTTACGAATTAGACGTTGCCATCTGTCATCAGGCACACGTAAAATAGCTTCTTGTTGTAACTCATTAATACATGCTCTGTGCCAGATTTTTTTACTTTTTTCATTTACATCATTTTTGTAATTACCAAAGTAACCGTTCTCTAAAAATATATAATCTTGCCCTGTGGCAATAGCATGATCAATAGCAGTCTTCGAAGCCATTGCTCTTACTACATAAGGGCCGTGACTTTTAGCAAGGTCTTCTGGAGTAGATTTACTGTCTAACGTGTTAACATTAGGCAGACTAGCTGTGAATATTGCACAATAGTCAAGTTGTTTTTTTACCTGTTGAAAAAGTTTAGAATCTTTTATTCGCGGACTATAACTCTTAACATAATCTAAAGCCATTGCTCGTTGAGCAGGTCCGGGTGTTGAGTGTTGTTCACTATAAGGAGGTATAGCAACATTTCTAATTACCAAAGTTGGTGTAGTCATTAGTCTGTCCTTTGTTGGCAGTACTCTGTTAATATGCGTTCCTTGTGCCACTCATCACCTTGTGGAGTAGTAGCAAACTCATGAAAGCATGGAGTGCCTAAGGTATAATGCAAGAGTTTAGCATTAGGATTTGGCCCATATTCATCAGGCAACCAATTCCATTCAGGAGGTAATTCACCGATACGGTCATCATCTAGCCACGAGAAGCGGTGGAGGAAACTGCCTGTGGATTGCTGGATGAACTGGGGAGTAAGTTTCCGGTTAGGAAAGCTATTACAATTCCACAGAATAACACTAGACCAATTTTTTCGAGGATAGTCTTCATTTTTTGCTCCTAAATATTTTACAGGCATGCGTGTTTTGTAATCGTGTTTAACTACCATAACATCCATGTAAGGATTTTGTAAATTCCATAATTCAGTGATATCGCCACGTACAACCATATCGCCGTCAATAAAGATTGCCCAACCTGAATAATCCATTAAATGCGGCACAAGGAAACGTGTGTATATAAAATGGTTACTACCGTCAGTATGTGTTTCTGTGTAGTCTTTAAACAAGTTTAGCGCAACTGGGATAATTTGTACAGGTTGAGTAGCATGTCTAATAATCGAATTAGCACAGGTATGAAAAGCAATAGCTTCTCGAGGGTCGTAGCCGATAAAGATAGGAATCATTCTTTATTTATAATGTACACATATTTAATTTATAAATATTATCATGCATACTATACCAGCTACTATTTTAGATGACTTTTTAGAAGATCCTGACAGTGTTCGAGAATGGGCACTAACATTACCCTATGAGCCAGATCCTGACGGACGATGGCCAGGCCTGCGTTCGCCGCAACTTCACAAAATAAATCCAGATTTTGTTGACTACTTAGCTAGAAAATATTTTGCATTGTTTTTCGATTTTGAATATGAAAAATGTAGATGGACTTTCGACGCCTCATTTCAAAAAGTAGATAAGCGGTACGGTCAAGGCTGGCTACATGACGATTCTGGCAGAAGGACTACTGGTATTGTCTATCTTACACCAAATCCTAATCCGAATACTGGCACGTCATTGTATAAGAAAAAGAAAGAGCATGTATTTCCGGACAACAGAGTCGAATGTAATAAAGCTAAAAAAGCTTTTTATACAAATAATGCAACAATTGAGCAGGTTGTATCGTATAGAAAACAATTAGAAGATGCATACTATGAAACTTTGCGTGTAAATAACGTATACAATAGATTGTTTACATTTGACAGCTATCTACAACATTCTGCAAATGAGTTTATAGGGGAATCGGTTGATGACGAAAATACTAGATTAACTCTAGTATTTTTTACAGGGGACTTATATTGTAATCAGACACCGATCATGCGCTCTAGAGCTATAGTGTAGCATCTTCCATGCCAGCAACTCTAAGTTTAACAATATTAGTTAACTGCCATTGTTTTTGATCTAATGCTTTAGTAATGCCAAGCCACTTGTTACGTAGTAAGGCAAACTCGTTGATAATTTTTTCAAAATCAACCACATCGGACTCGCCTTCAACAAATTTTTCACAATCTCTTGAAGACAGAGCCCTTTGATAGTTTTCCAAATACTTGCGAAAGTGTTGACTCTTTAGACGACGTAGCTCGATATTCAAATATTCCAAAATTGCTTCAATTTCTTGTAGCTGACCAAATCGTTCTTCCACAATGCCGGGCATCTTGGCAGCGGCTTTTTCAATGTTCCCCGCTATGCGAGCATCTGTCTTTGCTGCCTGTAGTTCAAGCTCATAGTGTGCCACAGCATCGGGAATATACGAGATGTCTTTTGAAACTTTTGTATACCAACTCATATTTTATTCATCATCTTCGTAAGAGTCAAAATCTTCTTCATCTAAATCTTCTTCTTCACTTGTTTCATCTAGATAAAAGTCAATAGCATTGTCAAGATCTTCATCAACCCCACTAGCAGCGGCCATAACTTTATCGCTAACACCGTGGTCTGCTAAGAGATCAACATATCTTTCTGCTAGAACATCGAGTACTTTTTTATCAACATACTCTTTAAACAACATCCAAATATCACCAATATGATTTTCATTCATTTTCTAAAAGTTCTCCAGTTTCAGGATCTACATTAGATTGTACAACAGCCGAGTCATCGAATTCAAGCATGATTTTATCCAATCCGCCTTCTTCATTACGATCCCATTCCTTGCGATACATCTTTAACTCTGTACCATCCTTAGAAACGTATTTAAGTCGATTTCCATCTTTTGTAAGAATACCTTTTGCTTCACATAGATCAACAAGACCACTGTATGGGCTCATGCCTGTAGCGTAAGGAATCTCTACCTGAACTGATTCAAAAGGTTTTGCATAACGTGTTTTCATAATCTTACAGGCTGCACGGATACCGTTAACAGTTGTAGTCTTA
>Ga0078894_10001208_pt1 | contig 18985 bp, 16 predicted proteins | sample LauGreSu1BDMLBSD_2_FD_67506 | JGI IMG/M metagenome (GOLD analysis project Ga0078894, IMG submission 67506) | Freshwater lake microbial communities from Lake Michigan, USA - Su13.BD.MLB.SD (version 4) (version 4) | ecosystem: Environmental > Aquatic > Freshwater > Lake | place: Lake Michigan... | reverse complement strand
GATTGTCGTATTATTCAAACGCATTTTACCAGTGCCTGGATCTCCTTGGAAATCGTTTGCACTGAATGTATAGTCAAATGTCGCACCACCAAAACTTCCTTGTGCACCAGTTGGTCCCTGCGGTCCTTGTGGACCTTGTGGACCAGCATTACCCTGTGCGCCTTGTGGTCCTTGTGGACCTTGCGGACCAGTATCACCAGTCACACCTTGTGGACCCTGCGGACCTTGTGGACCTTGTGGACCTTCGACGCCTTGAGGACCCTGTGGACCTTGTGGTCCTTGAGGACCCTGTGGACCTTGTGGACCTTGTGGACCGACAACACCTTGAGGACCTTCTGGACCTTGTGGACCCTGTGGTCCTTGAGGACCCTGTGGACCACCAGATGGACCAGTTGGACCTTGTGGACCAACAGCGCCAGTCTCGCCCTTGTCACCAGTTCTTGCAAATGTGATTAGAATATCTTCACCATTGCTGAAAGATGATGCACTACCTGAAACAAAGGAACAAGTTACTTCAAAGTATGAAGTTTTGTCTGTTAGATTACTGATCGTAAACAATGCAAAATCAGCAGAGTTTGCTTTGTTCACAATACGAAAGTGACCTTTGATTGTTGATGTTGAGTCATCGATAGTTGCAAGATAGTTTTGAATATCTGATCCACTTTGATCAACATAGTCAATCCAAAGTTTATTTGCAAGAGTTACAGAACTATCATTGAGTTTTAGAGAACTATTACCTGGATCACTATCTGTGGTGTTTGTTTGAAAGTTATATTCAAATGTCGCACCGCCAAATCCACCTTGTGCTCCAGTCGGACCCTCTGGACCTTGCGGACCTTCTGGACCTTGTGGTCCAACAACACCTTGAGGACCCTGCGGACCTTGTGGACCTTGCGGACCAGTGTCTCCTTGTGGTCCTTGTGGTCCAACAACACCTTGAGGACCTTCAGGACCCTGTGGACCTTGTGGACCTTGCGGACCAGGAACATTTGAAACGCCTGATGGACCTTGCGGACCTTCTGGACCTTGAGGACCTTGTGGACCCTGTGGACCAATTACGCCTTGTGGACCTTGCGGACCTACTGGACCCGATGGACCAACAAGTCCACCATATCCTAATAGATTCCATGCAGTGGTGCCATCACCGACTTTGAACTGACTTGTATCAGTCTCAAGACCGAGTTCGCCTAGCGCAAGAACTGAGTTCGCAGTTGACCACTGTGATTCAGTACCGCGACGAAATTGAAGTTGAATATATGCCATGTTAGGAAACGCCTCCGCAATTGATATTTAGTCCTACGCTAAAATCTGTATCTGGTTCACCACCATCATAAACAACAACACCAGCAATAGTTGGTCCTGTCGGACCTGCAACGCCTGATGGTCCTTGTGGACCTTGTGGACCTGTTGATCCATTAGATCCTGCTGGTCCTTGAGGACCAATAACACCCTGTGGTCCTTGAGGACCATCTGGACCTTGTGGACCTTGTGGACCAGTATCTCCATGTGGTCCAGGTAATCCTTGAGGTCCTTGAGGACCAACAACACCCTGTGGTCCTTGAGGACCAACTTCACCTTGTGGACCCTGTGGTCCCGCTACGCCTTGAGGACCTTGCGGACCAGTATCTCCGATATCGCCAGTTCTCGCAAAAGTAATAAGCACATCAGCATCATTGTTAAATGATGTTATACCACCAGAAACATATGAGCAGTCTACAATTGAATATGTTGCAGGATGAGATGCTGATGAAATTGTGAATATTGCAAACGCTTGCACGTTTGACTTTTCACTTATCTTAAAGTGCCCTTTGATTGTTGATGTTGAATCATCAATTGTTTGAAGTAAAGTTGCAAGATTAACGCCAGAATCGTCACTGCTGTCAATGTACATCTGTGTTGCAGTCGTAAGATTTAAATTATTAAATTTTACACGACCAGTCCCTGGATCCGTGTTTGCAGTGTTCATATCAAAAGTATAATCAACTGTAACACCACCAAAAGAACCTACAGGACCAGATGGTCCAGTTGGTCCTTGCGGACCAGCAACACCTTGTGCGCCTGATGGACCTTGTGGTCCTGTATTACCAGTCACACCTTGTGGACCTTGTGGACCTGCAACACCATTTGAGCCAGCTGGTCCTTGTGGACCCTGAGGACCTTGCGGACCGCTATCAGCGCCAGCACCAGCATACAACTCAGTGAAATTATCGTTTACTTTATCAAACGCTTGACGAATTGTATCACCAGTTCCATCATTTGGTGCTGATCCAATATTGATTGTTTGTTGTGTCATTTATTATTCTCTTAGAAATTGTCGTCTGCTGTCTTACTTCCACTGTCAACTTTAATAAATGTAGAGTCGACTCTATCATCAAAGAAGTATGGTGCTTCTTGCAATACTTCTGTAAAGCCAAATGCACTATCAGCATTTGCACTCAATGGATCTGGGTATATTACCTGTCTTACTAGTTGATAATCTGCTGTTCCAAAACTTTGTATATTCCAAGAGGCATTGGATACAGCGCCAGTAATATATCTTCCAACTTTCAATGATCCATTTGTATCAACTACAATTAGTGTATTGCTTTCCGAATTCCATGAGTCAACAAATGCTGTGGCATTAGCTGAACTCAATGTTCTGCCTTCATAAACTAGTTCTCCTCTCTTGAATGAACCAGTACCAGAACTGAAAACAATCTCACGATCGTTTCTATCATTGTATGTGCTATTATATGTATTTGCTGTCACCTTACGAATAATCTTAGACTCAGTAGTTGCTCCATACATATAACCTTTTGCTGTAAACGTCAAACTCCATATGATAATACGAACATTATCATCACTCACACCAACATTTTCCAGATCTTGTGATACTGAGTTGAGAATAAAAGGAACATCAACTTTCTCAGAATCTACACCAACCAAGTTCATTGTTACTGTGTAGTCTGGAGAAAAGTATGGAAGTATTTGTTCCACAATTTGCGTTCCATCTTCAACATTTCTAACATAGATTGATAGTGTGAAATCAAAATTATATGGTGTCGCAACTATATTTTTTACTTTACTGTTTGTGCTTCCAGCAGAAAAACTGTTTGTAAAATTGCTACGCTTACGAAGCGGATCGTAGGTAATCGCATTCATCTCAAAACTCATTCTTGGCAACGTCATCATTGTCTCATTTGCCAAGTTAGGGTCTTGAGTAATACGCTCATAAAACTTTTCTTTTTGACCATACATCAATGGCACATTGATTCGTTCAATCTCTTGTGTACCTGCCTTATTATATCTTTTGAGCGTGATGTTATTGAACATTGTGCCAAATGCCACAACCATCTTGCGCGTAATTCTGTGATAAAAATGAACTCCAGATAGCATTATACTTCACCAAAAGGGTTAGTTTCACTGAAGTCAAGAATATTGTCTGCTTCTTGTTCAATCAAGAAATTGTCATCGAGTTTATTTCCAGCAGCATCAACAAGTTTATTTGCATCAGTCTGTATTTCCCAAATTGCGCCACTAGATCTACCTTTTATTTGTTCTGTGTCAACAAAAGAGCCAAATATATTTTTGAGTTTGAGTTGTCGATTTGGCTTATTCCAAGAGGCGACTAATCCTTTTGCAGTTGCCGTGGCAAAACTAGATCCCTGATAGACCCATTCTTGATCAGTAAAGGTCCCTGATCCGCCAGAGTCAAGCACATACTCAAGAATCATTGCTTGTAGATCAGAAATATTATCGATCTCTGATACACCAGTTTCGAACAATTCTCCATTATACTTGAAGGCTTCCATTGTCAATCCAAACATATATGGAGCGATCTTACCAGCCTGGAAGAAGTTCTTTTCTTCTTCAACACCCTTTATTTCTAGAATTTTCTTTTGTACAGGAAGATAAATTAGATCACCTTCTTTTGGAAGATTATGAGTTGTTGGATATTGTCTTGTAACCAATCTTTCAAATGTTCGACGCGCAACTGCCATGCGCGCGACTTTTTGAATTTCAAGACCAAATTTGCTAAAGAATTCGGAGTTTCCTTCGAAGTCTTGAAATGATTCAAGATACATATCAACTTTGATTGCACTGCGATAGCATTTGACTGGATCATCACCAAAAAGTTCGTCTGTAGATGAACGAGATTCACGAGGAAGATAATATACATCTATCCCATGATTGCGAATTGATTCAATGATCAAATCTTCGATCAGTTGTTGTTCAACTGATGCTTTCTGATTGTTGAAGTATACACTAGTTGGCATTTTATCCTACAATAAATCCGACTGGTTCTTCATAAGTATCGCGAAGTTTTTCTGCAAGTTTTTCGACTTCAGCTGAGGCTTCATCGTAAATTTGCTGGCCATTGATGGTCAAACCGCCAGGAAGGGTATAGTTTCCATACTTCTTGAGGTTTGTTCCCCATTGCTGTTTGAATAGAGCTGATGTATAATCTCGAACCCAAATGTCAGAATAAACTCCAGAATATACCTCTGGATTTACAATTCTATGACACTCAAAGGCTAGATAAGCGTTATCCTTGAACTTGTTCCAGTCCATTTGAACATTCAATCTGTGCATTTGCTTATTGAAGGTGAATGGAGGAAGCCCAGTCACGATCATATCCAACATCGCTAGATGTTCTCTTGCGATCACATAGTAAGTATAAGAGGAGGCAGTTAGATTATAAAAATCGTTCAAACGAAGCTGATAATTGATATCAAACATGTTGAATCCAGAGGATGACGTCGAAGACTGAATCGATCCTGTGAATGGGAAAACTTGGCTGATCCCTGTGATAGAATTTGCTAAAGTGATATAGGTATTCGAAATGTCGCCCGCAGTAACCTGATGAGCCAGATAACAACGTTCTGTTCCGTCATAATGATAACTTCTATACATGTACAGAGCATCATCGATTCTATCTTCTAACTGATCTTCGTCGACATTGATATCGATGACTGGAAAACCGAGTTTTCGGAGACAATAATCTTTGAGTTCGGTGCGAGATGAGGGATGAGACATGTATAACCTCTCTAATTATTGTATATTTAGTTTATGAGATAAGTCTCCCATCCCGAGAACTATAGACTTTGTCTGGATGCATATGCGCAAATTGCTCCCAATTTGGCTCTCCAGGAAGAATTCTTCTTCCTGTCGATTCTTCACCGATATGTTCGATGATATTTTTTCCTTCTGAATTCTTCAGAATTGCTGAGTACATCTTCTCAAAATGGTCCAAATAGACCATAATCATGCCTTCGTTGATCGTAAATCCCCAATATTCTCGAAATGGATAGTTGATGATACTCCGACGATAGAAAGAGAAAATAATCGGAAACTGTTTTGTATTTTTTCCGTAATAATACTGTTTGATTGGAGTATCTGTCGGCTCAACTTTCGGTGGGTTTTCGTGAAAATACCATTCTTGTCTCTGTAAAACTACAGATGCCATCTTCGGATCTGATTCTAAAATCTCAATCATATCGTCTAATCGAACTGGTTCTTTTAGAATCACATCATCTTCTTGATGAATAATGTAGTCATAATCTGTTGTTTTCAGATAATCAAAAAACTCAGACCAAGTGACTGATAATCCCATATTTTGTTTATGCAGAAATGCGTTGAACCCATGCGTTTTGCACAACAGATCGAAAATATAATCATTTCGAGTTCGAGGATAATCGTCTACAATCAGCCGATCAACCTGATGTCCGCAATAATCTAGATGATGTAAAGACTCTAGAGTTTTTGTGAGATACTGGAGTCGATTACAAGAAAAAATGACATGAAGAACTTTCATTAGTATTCAGTATTGAAGAAAAAGGTTTGGAATAGTCTACCAGAATGTAAAGTGCTTCCGAAATAGTCAAGCGAAGCATGAAACATATTTCCGCGATAGAGAACAAGACGATTATATTTGTTTGCCATATAGTCCGTCATTTCCCACTTTGTATAATCATACCCTTCGTAATCTTTATCTGTTCTTTCGTATTGACCAGAAGCCTTATGGCGATATAATGCAGTTCCAGAAGAAAGAGGTGCATCTGGAGTTAGATAACAAACTCCTGCCCAGTTATTGAAATGATCTGCATGAATCCAAGTACGATCTTGAGCAGTGCAAATTTGAAATGCACCAGTATATCCAGACTCTTCGAACCAGTGAGTGACCTTTCCACCTGCATATTGTACGATGTCTTGTATGGTAACTTTTAGATCATCAGGAAGATATGGAGCTGTTCTGAGTCCTGGGTAATTTCCAGCAACCTCAAATTTTTGCGCAAGTGCAAACTCTCGAACAGTATCTGGATTATTGTAAAAATCATCAACAATGATTGTCTTTATCTTCATGATTAGATCCTCAATAGTACATAAATCGACCAGAAGTCCCATCCCATCCAGAGACCTTCCAATCTACTTCTATAATCTTATCTTCAAATGCTCTTGTAAAATAATATGATAGCGTCTCAATATCGTAATGACTCATGGCAGTTTGATTCAACAAATGAATAGTCGCCTCATTGATATCTATAAACTTCTCTAGATGCTCTGATCCGAATCCGTATAAGACTGTGCAGTATTGGTGTAGTCGATTGTTATCTTGTAACAATCTTCTATCAACAAATTGATATCGCCAATCATTATTCCATTCAAAATTCAATGGTTTCTTGAAAAAGATTTTATCTTTGTTTTGTTCTGTAAGTAACTGATCATTGAAATCATAGTAGAAATATCTTCCAGTCGCCTTGAATACAAAATCATATTCTTTGATTTGAGGTTTATGTGTTTTATAGTAAGTATTGAGAAGCAAGGATTCACATAAACTTTTGTTTGGGTGCGTATTTACAGTTTCATATGCATCTTCGCAAAGTTCTCTGAGTGGAATAAAGTCAACATCTTTCAAATACCAAAATGTTTGTATGTATTCTGCATACTCTGCAGAAGAATCGACGATTACAATTTTTGCATCTGGAAAAGCTGCACGAATAGAGTTAGTTGTGAATATTGTTTGCCTAAATCGTTCTTGTGCATCAAACTTCGAGCGCGTTTGACTATATGTGAAACGCCCTTCTCTTGGTTGTATTGATGACCCGACTATGAATAGTTTACGCATAAAAATCGTTTGTAATCACTTTGTTTAGATAATTTTTGTGCTTGTTGTGTATTTCTTCGTCTGAGAAATTCAATCCCCATTCTCTGCAATCAAACGGTAAGATTTTATCAATTGAATCAATGGCATTCAATAAAGATTGAAAGTCTCGAACTCGATAACCAGTTTGCCCTTCTAGAACAATCTCAGGAAATGCTCCCCAGTCTGTTGTAATGACTGGTGTCCCAGATAAATTTGCTTCAATAATCATATTACCGAATGGCTCAACATAATACGTCAAACCAATCACACCTTTGGCATTTTTCATCAACTGTTTTCTTTGCTCAGAATTTGCAACACCAAATACCTCAACATGATTTGGAATTGTATCATAACCAAGTGCCTTGAGTGATCCAGGACCAGCGATGATCAATCGCTCACCCAGTTTTTCTGTTGCTTGAATTGCTAAATGAACACCCTTCTCTTCGCAAACTCTACCAAAATATAAGAAGTAATCTTCTTTTTTCTCGCCATATTCAAACTCACTTATAGTAAATGGGTTACCAATTACATCATCAAACCAAGAGGGATTCATAAGCATTCCACGTTCACCATAGAACATATGCATGTTAGCATATGATGTGAACACACGATATGGTGCAAAAATACCATTTGCACGATATCCAATAGAAGGCTCAACAACCTTACAGTTTGGATTCATGTCACAAGCAAGTTTATTATCTACACCAAAGAAACATACGATAACATCACCATTGCTGGCTCGTTTGCGAATTTCTTCGCCCGCAAGTTCATTGAATCGTTGTATTTCTGTCGGCGCAGTTGGAATATCAACATGTTCGCAATTGACTTGTGCGCCAGGAACGCCATAGTGCACCATATCGAAATGCGGAGACAAATGTTTGATATACTTGTAGCCATGAACCGCAAATGGATCTACACGGTTCATCAACCCTGTTGGATTGCGTGGATTGACCAAGACATGTACTTTCATAACAAACTCACTTGATAAAATAATCTATACTATTTAGCGTGCGTCCTTCATAGTCAATGTGCCCCAATATGTTGCACCTGCATCATATGTTATGAACGTCCACATGTCACGAGCATTTGCTGCTGTTGTAGCTGGAGGTTGTGATCCACCCGCCCAGTAAATTGTATTCGCAAATGTTGGGTTGCGCCCACCAACTCCATCTTGAATCAACAAGAGTGAGAACATTTGACCAGTGCCAGAACTTGGAGCATTTGCAAAGGTAAATTGAACACTAGCAGTCAATGTATGTCTGAAGAAATTTGACACAGACAAGTCTACAGTATTTGCTGCATTCGTATTTGTATTTGCAATCATGAAGTCTTTACTTGACTTCATTATTGCTGTCAAATTACCACTTGATGTCACTGAGTTATTTGATACGTTTGCTACAAGTGTTGAGCTGCCAACGCTGAATACATTTCCATTCAAATTGAATGTTAGGTTTGCAGAACCATCAGAAGAACTGTTATTGTTGAATACGACTTGAGTATTTGATCCACCAATTGGTCCAGTTGGTCCAGCAACACCCTGTGGTCCTTGAGGTCCTTGCGGACCTTGTGGTCCTTGTGGACCAGTGTCACCCTTGTCACCAGTGCGAACAAATGTCATTATAACATTGGTGCTATTTGCAAAATTTGATCCAACAAGCGTTGTGTTCAATCCTGCAACAGGAACGACGAACCAATCAGTAACATGAAGATGCGTGCCGTTGATGTTGAAGAATGTATATTCAAGAGTATTTGCTGCATTTGCAATCTTGAATGTGCCTTTGATTGTCGATGTTGAGTCATCAATTGTGTTCAGATAATTAAACACATTTGCGCTTAAACGATCGATGTTATCAATATACATCTCAGTCGCAGATAGCAATGTTGTGTTATTAAACTTGACAAAGCCAGCCGTTGGGTCAGTGTTTGCTGTATTGGTGTTGAACACATATTCAAATGTTGCACCACCGAATTCGCCAGTATCACCCTTTAATCCTTGTGCGCCTTGTGGACCCTGTGGACCCTGCGGTCCTTGTGGTCCTGTATCACCAATCACACCTTGTGGACCTTGTGGACCAACTACACCTTGTGGACCTTGGGGTCCAGCAATACCTTGTGGACCTTGCGGACCTTGTGGACCTTCTACGCCCTGTGGTCCTTGAGGACCTTGTGGACCAACTACGCCTTGAGGTCCTTGCGGACCTTGCGGTCCTTGAGGACCAGTGACGCCTTGTGGACCCTGCGGACCTTGTGGTCCTTGTGGTCCAGTATCACCAGTCACGCCTTGTGGTCCTTGAGGACCAGTGTTACCAGTTACACCTTGCGGACCCTGCGGACCCTGAGGACCTTGTGGACCTTGTGGTCCAGCAACATTTGATGCTTCGCCTTGTGGACCAGATGGACCTTGCGGTCCGATAACACCTTGCGGTCCTTGTGGACCACGATCACCAGTGCGCGCAAAGGTAATGATCACTTCTTGAGCATTTGCAAATGCAGCAGCACTACCAGTAATGTGTGTGAGATCTAATTCATAGTATCCAGTTCTATCTGTCAATTCACTAATTGCATAAAGAGCAAAGTTGCTTGAAGATGCTTTATCAATTAGATTGAAATATCCTTTGACGGCACTAGTGCTATCATCAAGAGAGGTCAAGAATGTTAGAATGTTTGCGCCATCAGCATCAACATTATCAATAAACATTTTAGATGCAAGAGTTGTTGCTGCATTATCCAAACGCAAATTGCCAACCCCAGGATCTGAGTTTGTTGTACTAGTGCTAAACAAATATCTGAAACTGATGCCACCATAGACACCCTGAGCACCAGATGGTCCTGTTGGTCCTTGTGGACCAGGAACATTTGAAACACCACTTGGTCCTTGTGGTCCTTGTGGACCAAGAACACCTTGTGGACCTGTTGGTCCTTGTGGACCATCTAAACCTGCGCCACTTGGACCACTTGGTCCTTGTGGACCAGCAACACCTTGAGAGCCTTGTGGTCCTGTTGGTCCTTGTGGACCTGCTGCGCCTGTATCGCCTTTATCACCAGTACGAGCAAATGTAATCAGTACATCTTCTGATTCACTGAATGAAGATGCACTGCCTGAAACATATGCACAGTTGACTGTAAAGTATCCACCATTATCGATAAGACTGCTAATTGTAAACAATGCAAAATCATTTGCATTTGTTTTGTTACTTACTTTGAAGTGACCTTTGATTGTTGACGTTGAGTCATCAATCGTAACAAGAAAGTTGTGTACATTGATTGATGAATCATCTAAATTGTCGATATAGAGTTGAGATGCTGTCGTCACATCTCCACTATTGAATTTTAGACGACCAGTTCCTGGATCTGTGTTGACTGTATTTGTGCTAAATGTATAATCAAATGTAGCGCCACCAAATGATCCAGCTGGACCTTGTGGTCCAGCGACACCTTGTGGTCCTGTTGGTCCTTGCGGACCAGTATTGCCTGTCAATCCTCCATATGGAAGAGCATTCCAACCAAGAGTTCCGTTGCCGATTTTGAATAGATCTGTATCTGTTTCGATACCCATCTCACCATCAGCAAGCACTGTGTTAGCAGTTGCCCAGTCTGATACTGTACCTCTGCGAAACTGAAATTGAATAAAAGGCATTTAGTTTACTCCGCCGCAATCAAAGGCAGGACCATTAGTGTAATTATTTATTGGCGATCCGCCATCAAATGTATATGCTGTGATTGGTCCTTGAGGACCTTGTGGACCTGTAACACCCTGTGGACCCTGTGGACCAACAGCGCCAGTTGCACCTGTAGGACCTTGTGGACCAATAAATGGACCTGCATCCATCCACTGAGCAGGACCAGGGCAATCATCCCAAATCCAAATATGACCAGATGCTGTTACAATGTACGCTTCACCAACAGATGCTCCAGTGATCGCAAAAAGAACATTAGTGTTTGGCACAGTGCCAGAAATACGAATACTGCCGCCACGCTCACCTTGTGGTCCAGAAGGACCAGATGGACCTTGCGGACCTAAACTTCCTTGTGGACCAGATGGACCTTGAGGTCCTTGTGGACCTGAGAAACCTCGATCACCTTTTGGTCCTTGTGGACCAATTGGTCCCTGCGGTCCTTTGACACCTTGCGGTCCACGACGACCAGTTGTTGCAGTAACTTCCCAAGTTGTTCCATTGTAAATAAATTCTACAGTCACACCACGAATGTCAAGTGAGACTGGCTGACTCTGACCTTCAATCGTATTATCTAATGATGTGACATAAACTGGATTTGTATTCCAATTATCACCATCAGTAACTTGCACATAACCACCAGCAACTGGCGTATTTGGTAATGTAATTGTAAATGGACCATTGACTGTTGTATTTGCAACAAGTCGATCACCATCACTTGCAGTATAATTATATGTTACAACTGCCCAATGTTGCAATGCACCAGAAGCACCACGAGGACCTTGTGGACCTGCAACGCCTTGTGGACCACGAGGACCAGTTGGTCCTTGCGCGCCTATCAATCCTTGCGGTCCAGATGGACCTTGTGGACCAGCTGAACCAACTAGACCTTGCGCACCAGTTGGACCTTGTGGTCCAGCAAAACCTCTATCACCTTGTGCTCCAGATGGACCTGTTGGACCTTGAGCACCTGTTGCACCTGTTGGTCCTTGCGGACCTTGTGGACCACGAGCACCAGCTGGACCTTGTGCGCCAGTTGGACCTTGCGGACCTGTTGCTCCTGTGTCACCAGTAACACCAGTTGGACCACGAGCACCAACTAAACCCTGCGCACCAGTTGGACCTTGTGGTCCAGCAAAACCTCTATCGCCTTGCGCACCACTTGGTCCCGTTGGACCAGTTGCGCCTGTATTGCCTGTTGCGCCAGTTGGTCCTTGTGGACCACGAGAACCTGTTACACCTGTTGGTCCCTGTGGACCTTGCGCACCAGTTGATCCAGTGACACCTGTTGGTCCCTGAGGACCCGCAGCACCAACAAGACCTCTTGGTCCAGATGGACCTTGAGGACCAGCAAAACCCTGCGCACCTTGAGGACCAGATGGACCAGATGGACCTTGCGGTCCTGTTGCACCAATCGCGCCTTGTGGACCTTGTGGACCACGAATACCTGATGGACCAGATGGACCTTGCGGTCCGATTTCACCTTGTGGTCCTTGAGGACCTGTTGGACCACGAACGCCAGATGGACCACTCGGACCACTCGGACCAGAAGCACCGCTTGGTCCACTTGGACCAGATGCACCAGATGGACCAGACGGTCCACTTGGTCCCTGAGGACCGCCTGATGGTCCTGTTGGTCCAGCAACACCCTGAGGACCAGTTGGTCCTTGAGGACCACCAGGACCTTGTGGACCAGCGCCACCACGAGCAGTTGAAACCTTTACTTGAGAAGTGTCAGTCGGATTTACTGTGGTTCGAATGGTCGGGTTAGCTGCAGTAACCTTTATCGAAGTCATGTTACTTTGTTACCTGAGGCAGTACCGTTATGATCCCTTCAATAATTCTTGTTGTTGTGTTGGCGGCATCTTTTTGCTTTACGTCAAAAAGGTATCTGCCAGCCTTGATATTAGCCGAAATGGCAGAGTTCATTGTCAGCACAACATTTCCACTGACTGAATTGGCGACTGTGACAACGAGATTTGCTGTCACGTTCGTCGAGTAATATGATTTACGAATAGATGATGAGAATGTGTAGCCAGTCACATTGAGTGGGCTTCCATCATCCTGTGTGAGGTCTAGATTATAGGAGAGATCCGTTCCTTGGTCTAGATCTAATTCTACAAATTGCGCCATTTAGGAATCCCCATTTTATTTTCTTATTTATAAACCTGGGGAATCCGCTCTAAAAAGTTCAATCTCCAGTGATTTTCTCTAGTTTGAACTTCTTTTTGATCATATAATACTTTCGATACCAGTTACTTTCGTAGAATTTCTTAGGCGATTTATGCGAATCTAACTGCTCCACTGTTCCTGGACCATATGATGCACTGAAATCCTCAGTTGTTTTGAATGGGATTACATGCAACAGCGGAGTACCTGCAGGGATCGTAATCTCAATTTTTCTCTTTGGAGAGAAGATGACATTTGCGGTTGTAAACTCTCTATAGTCAACAACTCCAGGATAAAGATACAAATCTTCTAAAAACGGACAATGATAGAACGCAGGAAGAAGGAGTGCAGAAACATTCTTTTTTCCAAAAATCTTCCACGGTCCAGGCATGTTCCAAGCAGTAGGTTTAATATCATCCTTGAATGTAAACATTCCATTTGTTACATCAGTTGACATTGGAAATGCGTCTCTAATTTCGAGTTGCGGTGGTGCAATTTCCATTGGATTTTGAAATGGTGTTCCTTTTGGTTTTGCGCCTTTATCTCTAGAATCAGTACCAAGACGAATTACAGTACCTGCTTTGTTTGCTTTGATATGAATATCAATCCATGCAGTAATCAAATAACCCATGCGCGAGTAATCGTGCATTCCAGGACATCCTGGAAAGTTATATGTTCCTTGTTCTTTTTCTTGAAATTCTTTGAAATATGGCTTTACGTCTTTTGCCATCAATACTGGATAATGTGTGTATACTTGCCTTGTGCTATCAACAAATTGTAGATCAGGCTCATTATCTCGCGAAAAAATATTGAATAGTTTATTCATCTTCATGCTTTCTCTTTCTCAATTCCCAAGTATAATGATGTGCGCGACTTTCTTGAGTCTTTTGAATTTTTGTTATTTTTCTTTGCTCACTTGGAGTCATCTTTCGAATCTTTGGTTTTTTATTATTGAATGAATTTCTTTTTACAGGAATCGCAGTGACAAGTGGAGTTCCTGCAGGAATACTTCCATCAAAATCTGGAACAAGCCATGCTCCAGGAAAATTAACTTCTTTTGGATATGCATCAGTATCCACATATCCAGCCAAACATCTAAACGGTTGATCAAAATGATTCATCGGTGGGATAAACAAAGTTGACCAACCTGGTTTAGTTTTGATCACCCAACGATTGATAAATTTGATTGGATTGCCATGTTTGAAGCCAAATGCTGACTTACCGCCAACTTGTCCCGCATCATGAAACTCAGCAACAGCAAGTGCTGGCGGATTCTTGATTTCAATTTGCGTACAGTTATGATTTGTGTAAACGTGTAAGTCTCCAGCCAATGGCATAATAAATCCTAATGACATTGCATCAAGCATCGGTAGGCACTTTTTTGCTGTCATCGTCGGATTACCAAAAATATCACGTTTTCCAGCATCAAATGTTGGTGCAAGATCTTTGAACCACTTTGGAAGATGCTTCACAGCAGGGCGAGGTGGAGGAATCACATCCTCAAAATCTGGATGACAATAAAATTCCATTACATCATTGCCCCACACTTTGAACCAATTTTTCATATCAATGAGTCCTCTCACCCATAACCCAGCAAACTAAAGACTTACGAACACCTGATGTTACAGGGCAAACTCGATGTGGCATCCAGGATGAAAAGAATATAGCATCACCACGTTTTGGTTTTACTGTGAATGGCTCATCAACTCTCCCATGAGGCACAAGTTGAAATTCACCACCTTCGTAATCATCAGGATCTGTGAGAATGATTGATGCGCTGATTTTGCGAATATAATTTGCGCTGGTGTTATCAGCATCTATATGCCAATCATAGTGCTGTTTATTTTTTGATCGGTATACAGTGTATTGAAAGGCTTCGAAGCCATCAATATTATACATAAAGTGATCGTAGTTGACCAATGATACAAGATTACCAAATTTCTGGAAAACCCAATCTGAATTTTGATCTTGGAAGAGCCACATGATTTCGCTATCACGAGCTTTTTTATCTACTTTTCCAGAACCACCATTACCAACACCACCCTTTTGAAACTTTTGTAGATCTTCTAGGTCTACAATCTTTTCACATTCTTCTTCGGTGAAGGCTTGGTTCACGACGCAAAATTGTTCTAGGCGTCGCACATACTTTTGCACTTTGAATGCCATAATCACTCCACAAGGTTTGCAATATCAAATTATACTATATTTATTCAATCTTTACAACTATTTGTCCACCAGATGGAACCGTTACTGGGTAGTTTGCTGAATCTGGGTAAACATCAGTATCAACAGGTGTTTCTGGCACATATGGTGCTAGTTGACCTGCATTGTATCCAGCAATTGTACTTCCTGGTGCTGCATTATAATTTGCTGAAGCACCAGCACCACCTGGGAAATATACACCAAGAACATTTGTTGCGGTTCCAGGAGTACCAAGAATTGGTGGATTGTATGTTGCCACACTACCTGCATTATATGTAGCAGCTGTATTGCCAGAATATGATGCAGGATTTTGTGGATTGTATGTTGCTGGATTGCCAGCATTGTATCCTGAAATGTTATTTCCACTATAGGATGCAGGCACAGGAGGATTATAACTTGCTGGATTGCCAGCATTATAATTTGCCAAATTATTTCCTGTGTATGTTGCAGGATTTCCAGGATTGTATGTTGCTGGATTTCCTGCATTATAGTTTGCTAAATTATTTCCAGAATACGAAGCAATTGATCCAGGATTATATGTTGCTGCGTTGCCAACATTATAACCAGAAATATTATTACCAGAATATGATGCAGCATTCCCAACATTGTAATTTGCAGATCCTGGATTATATGCTGCCACATTGCGAGGATTATATGATGCTGGTGTACCAGTGTTATAGTTCGCATTATTTCCAGAATAACCAGCAAGATTGTTTCCAGAATATGATGCTGGTGAGCCAGTATTGTAATTTGCTGATCCTGGATTGTATGCTGCCACGTTACGAGGATTGTATGATGCTACTGTTCCTGTGTTATAGTTTGCATTATTTCCAGAATATCCAGAAATATTACGTGGATTATAAGAAGCAATATTTCCTGGCGTAAAGTTTGCATTATTGCCAGAATACCCTGCCACATTGCGTGGATTATAAGAGGCAACAGTGTTACCAGAATAAGTTGCAGCTGTGCCAGCATTATAGTTAGCAGTGCCTGGATTATATGCAGCTACGTTACGAGGATTGTATGTTGCAACGTTCCCTGCATTATAGTTTGCAGTGCCTGGATTATATCCAGCAACGCTTGGTGCATTATATGTTGCAGCATTACCAGCATTGTAATTTGCAGATCCTGGATTATAAACACCAGTCGGATTTCCTGGTTCTCCTGGAATTTGCTGGTATGTAATATACACGTTAACAGTACCGAGCTCATTTGTAGATCCATAAGCATTGGTTGGTCCAGGCGCAGAACCACCACCACTTTGCGGATAAGCTGTTGGTCCAATATAAACTGGATCATCCGCAAACAAATAAGCCATTCCAGTATCATTGACATAAAACATTGAAATCCAGGATGCTGGATTGGCTGGATTTGTATTTTGATTGTTTCCAGAATATCCAGCAACGTTGGGTGGGTTATATGATGCAACGTTTCCTGGGCTGAAGTTTGCGTTGTTACCAGAGTATCCAGCAACGTTTCGTGGATTGTAAGATGCTGCAGTGCCAGCATTATAGTTCGCACTATTTCCAGAATATCCAGCAAGATTGCGAGGATTGTAAGAAGCAATACTTCCTGGATTATATGATGCTGCAGTTCCAGCGTTATAGTTTGCGGAACCTGGATTGTAGTTGGCCACAGTTGGCGAATTATATGTCGCAGCATTACCAACGTTATAATTTGCAGATCCTGGATTATATGCTGCTACGTTTTGCGGATTGTAAGATGCTACGTTGCCTGCATTATAATTTGCACTGTTACCAGAGTATCCAGCAAGATTGTTTCCAGAATATGATGCTGGTGAGCCAGGGTTATAGTTTGCAGAACCTGGATTATATGCTGCTACATTCTGTGGATTGTATGATGCAGGTGTTCCAGCATTGTAGTTTGCAGTGTTACCAGAGTATCCAGCAATATTTGTTGGATTATAAGAAGCAACGTTACCTGCGTTATATCCTGCTACGTTTCTTGGATTATATGATGCAACATTATTTCCAGAATACGAGGCTGCAGTTCCAGCGTTATAGTTTGCATTATTACCTGTGTAAGACGCAGTATTGTTGCCAGTATAGGATGCAGTGCTACCTGCATTATAATTCGCATTATTTCCTGTATAACTTGCTGGAACTGGAGGATTATAAGATGCAGGATTTCCTGCATTATACCCAGAAACTGTGTTTCCAGAATATGATGCGGGTGTTCCTGTATTGTATGTGGCAGGGCTTCCTGCATTGTATGAGGCTGCGCTATTTCCAGAATAGGTAGCAGCAGTTCCTGGAGTTGCGTTTGTGCCTGTCCCACCACGCCCAGAAACTAGAGCATTGAATCTTCCATATGGAATCGTTATGCTAGAAGTGTTATTGAAAGTGGTTGTTGTGCGCGAAGCGGACCCAACCCAACTTTTCAACAGGTCTGTATGTAGTGGCATCTACTAAAATCCATGGCTAGTTTGGATATTTAGTATTTCCGAATCAATCGTATCGATCAGGAATCTCCCAATCGTTCACCACGTTTGGAGGAAGAATAATACTTCTTGATATCGCACGATTCTCAAGTTTTCGATTGATATAATCTACCCCAGAATATTTACGGTATTCTTCGAAGAATTCATCACTGAGACTGTCTAAGAACATCTGGAATTCTTTTTTCGATTTTTCACGATTTCTTTGAATTTGTTCAGATGGAACGACTCGATTTACATCTTGTTTTGTAATATAATTATGCGTATCCTGCAGGTGATAGCAGTGAATTTGTCTAGGCGCGCAGAGTTTATATCCAGCAGCGATCGAAGCCAAAGTCATGTATTGTTCTTCTCCTTCGAAGAAGATTCTTGGATTCATCCCAACATTTCGAACCCAATCAGAATGAGTAAAGAAGTTACCTGCAAATAGATGAATTGTTGGATGTAAGAAATCTGTAGTTGCTTCTCTAAACTCTCCATGCGCTCCAAGAATATAGTTTTCGTGGAAAGACCAATAACCTGCCTTTACCGTAATTGATCCATGACGATCGATCCATGGAGTTCCATCTTCTTGCATTCTAAAGTTGCCGCAATTCGCATCAATAATGATACGATCTGTTTGATGTTGCTGAATCCCAAGTTTGAAATCGTTGATTAGATATCGATCCCAATTTTTATCAAACAGCATGTGAGAATCGACTTGATAATAAAAATCTTCGTCGTCCACTTGAAGTGAATTTAGATGTCTTGCCCAACCGACACCGTCTGAATATTTCGCGTCAATTCTTTTATACCGAACATTTTTATGTTGAGTAATTTCTGGATGCATTGACTCTAAACTTTCTGGGAAATCAGTTTGCTCAAAAATCCCATATGTGACCTTTGTCAGCTGCGATTGATTGTCCATCAAATTCTTTACAGTTTGATAGAGTAGTGGGTCTCTATAAGAGACAATGCTGACAAATATTTTCATTAACAACCTCTCTTGCCCATGACCCAAGTGTTGAGAGTTCTACGAATTCCAGATGTTACTGGAGAAACCCTAGCTGGCATCCAAGGTGCATAAAACACTATATCGCCGAGTGCAGGTTTTAGTGGAACAACTTCTTCTGGATCAGCTGTTGACATAACTTCAAGTTCACCGCCCAAATATTCTTCTGGATCAGTAAGAATAATTGAGGCACAAATTTTGCGTTCCCAATTCATATATGCAAAGTCAACATCGTAATGCCAACCGCAATCTTGCCCCTTTTTATACTTTACAAATTGAAATGAGTCAAATCCATCAATATCGTACATAAAGAAATCGATATTGATTCTACCAATAACTGAAGAAAATTTATCGAACACCCATTGCGT
>Ga0078894_10001207_pt1 | contig 18986 bp, 20 predicted proteins | sample LauGreSu1BDMLBSD_2_FD_67506 | JGI IMG/M metagenome (GOLD analysis project Ga0078894, IMG submission 67506) | Freshwater lake microbial communities from Lake Michigan, USA - Su13.BD.MLB.SD (version 4) (version 4) | ecosystem: Environmental > Aquatic > Freshwater > Lake | place: Lake Michigan... | reverse complement strand
AGTATTTTGGGATTTCCGAAAATGGACATTTATTTTTGTCCATTTTTTACTTTCTGAAAAAGGATTTGGAACAAAAAATCGTATTTTTGCAAGGTTGAGTGGGAACTTTTGGGTCCCACATCCCAAAATAATATATATTCTTGTAGAGCTTAAAGACGCTGGTTTACTTGTTTATTTATTGATTTGTAATCAATAAATAATATTCAAACGATCACATGACCTTATTTTTGGTTTGTTTTGTTTGTTTTGTTTGTGTTCTTTAGTTGATTCTTATAATCATTGTATTTTTGTATGGCATCCGTTGCATCAGCGTCTTCCATATCATCATAAATACTTTTATATATGCTGTCATATGTTTGTGGGCATGCTGTTTTAATATTATCTGTGTTTGTCGTCTCTGTCTCTCTTTCTGGCAGCCATATGACTAAAAATTTTGTATTCGCTTGTATTTCCGTATCATCATTGGTTATATTTGTATAAGTTGATATTTCAATATATAACATAACTCTTGTTTGAGAAGCTTTTCTATAACGCATTGCTAATGTTTGTGCTGTATGATTTTCCAAGTCAACTATTAAATAGCAGTCGGGTGTTTGTTCTAAAGCCTCTATTGAATAATATTTGAAAAAAGTTGGCATATTTTCATTTATAAACTTGATTATAGCATATTTATATTTGTCTTTTATGGACGTATCTATATTTCCATCTCTGCCAATTGATCCACACATCATAGTATTGTCATTATTTAAATAATTGGCAAATAGTCCATAAATACCATATTGATCATCGTACGTTACAAATGTTCTCATGAATCTAGTCAACATCATGAGATATATTATGGTGTATACTTTTCGTAATAGCATATTGTTGTCAATATAGCCATTTAATTCATCTAACAAAGGAGTAATATCGTTTGTATTTGAAGATGATTCAAATTGCTTTGTTAGTGATTTACTAATACCCAACATATTCAAAAATTGTAATTGTTTTTCAAATCTTTCTTTCTGGTCCGGCATTTTGTCTGCTTCTACACGCAATATATTTCCACGATTGGTATTTATACTATATATTAGATAATTGATTATAATCATTGGTTTGGGTCTATTAAACCCATCTGCCCAAGTATTACTAATCGTGTCTAATAATTCTTTGCCGATTAATACATTTGAATTGGGGATAGTGACCGGCTCAAATGCGCCAGTTATGTCCCATATTCTATCGTTTTTATATCTATAACTATTCTCTACTAATGTACTCACTTCCTTGAATTTTGCATTCATCGCCAAGGTATTTTCTATACTAGATGCGTTGCCAGTCTTATCTGTCATTGCAACATAGCCCGTAAATAAATTTATTAAATCCGCAGGGCTAGTTAATTTATTTAATGCCATTTGAGTAGTCAATATCTTATTTCGCACATCAGCTGATATACTGGTGTTTTGTATCAAATAACGATAGTAGTATGGATTAATTATCTTTAATAAATCCTTTAATTCTTGCTCTTTTTCAGGTTCTAATGTTGTATTATTGTCTGTAAATAAATAACCAATATAATTTGTTAGATATTTTTTATTTGACTCCTTTATCTCTTTTATCTCTGCATCATTAAAAGTGTCATTTATTATTTGCATAGCTTCTTTATAATCATCTGGCGGTTGTCTAAATACATCTATCACAAGTATGGTATTCAAACAAGCATTCGTTTTTTCACCATTGTCATTCTGTTTACGACATTCCCTTTCAACACAATCCATACTTGGTATATATTTTCCATTTGGTTCTATAGTTGGGAAAAGGGGTGAGAGTGTTGCAGGCACTTGCACATTACCACCCTGCGCCCTTCGTTTACTTGGGTGTTTTTTACGATTCAAATGAATCTTAATACTTGTACGTCTATGATTTTTTCGGTTTTTATGTAACGTAAAACGTTTTTTTATTTTCAATTTATATTTTTTTGTATTTAATGTCATATATATTACCCACGTAAAATATTTTAATATTTTTTGTTATTCTAATACTAATGGAATGGAAATGGAGTAATGGCTCAATCGTAGAGAGAAGTCCACGTATACAGATACCAATAAATCATGAGCAACAACCACGACAACCACAACAACCAAATAATGGCGCGTCTATTCAAAAGGAAATATTAGACAACAATGCCTTTTTACAATCGTTGAATTGTGATCCAGGATTTGACTTTAGAGAGAACAACAAGCGCGAAGAAAGTTACAATAAAATGGCAGAACGTGAAATGATTGCGCAGATTGGACAAAATCCGTTTTTCATTAATAATCATCTGGACAATGATGAGTACGTGCATAACGTGTCCATTCAAGACAAATTTTTGAAGCCGATTAGCACGATTACTACGGACAAAATAAAAAATCCACAACAAGAACAAAATATGTGAAAAATTGCATGCCTTGCATTTTACATGGAAAGTTGTGGTTTTACACTTTTGTTTATTTTTATGAAACAACTTAAAAACTAATAGCAAATTTAAGTTAATAATGTCAACCTCATCTACATATACTACACAAAATGATTTATTATTACATAATTTGATGGATTATTACACGTCAACTGGTCTGTTGGATAAAATGCTATCCATTATCACAGGGGAATCCAAGGTTTCTTTGCGCATAGTTGATTGGTTTGCTACCAATTATGCAAAGAAAAATTATACCACGTATACTATTACGGACAGCAATCCTCGTAGATTCAAGGTATATGTTGACTATAAATTGAAGTTGAAGGCGTACAGCAAGAAGCGTTTTGACCCCTTTTGCAGATGGGACCGCATCAGCATTCCATATAAAAATGGTACGTTTATTGAGACCACGATTGGTCAATTGAATTTCTTCAAGTGGGCCTTGGAAAACAAGGTGATTGATTATCTTGAGGAGCATTATGAGATTATTGAGAATGATATGAATAGTCGTAATAGCACGAGTAAGCGCAAGGATAGCATAGTGGTGGATAATTCCAAGACGCGAAAGAAGCGGGAGGAATTGTCCGTGTCCGCGAGCAAAAGCATCAAAAAAGAAATCGTTGAGATTATGGTGACATTCAATTAGAGTTGTGTGTGGGGGTGTCTGTGTATGTATGTATGTATGTGAACTTTAGTATTTACATCTAGATTTGGACACTATTAGTTATTTTACACAAATATATATGTTTGTTATCTTATAATGAGTAGTGAACATGAAAAAATAGATATCAGTGAAGACGAGATACAATTTGTAAAAAACAAAGTTTTGGAGTTGGAAAAAATGTGTAAAATTATGGATAAAAAAATGGATAAAATCTTAGAATTGTTAGAAACAGATTGTAAAAAAATGAGCGATCATATAGATTTTGTGGGAAACGTATATGACAATGTAAAAATGCCATTTTATTATGTCATGGATAAGGTGAACTATCTTGTTTCTATTGAGAATAATAAAATTTTAGATGGTGAGCATGATGAGAATACTGAAGAGGGATAAAATGATTTTACCTGTAAACGATAGGTAATATCATTAGGATCATTAGGTTTATTATTTTTTTGTGCGACCACCCCATGTTTTACTGGCGCCTTTTTCAACATCGTCGGGGTCCATGTAGCGTGAATAGGTGGTTGACTTCTTACTAACATCCGGACTAACGACCGAGCACGAATAATCAAATAGATTTAACTTACACTTGTCTGCCCCGACGATTTCTTTTATGAGTTGTACTAAATAACTGAGACGGATATTAGATATTTCACCCCTTTGCAAAGACGCAGTAATTTTCCAATCACGCATTTGCATTATTGCGTCTGGCTCTAGTACCGGAAAACTGGTGGAAGACGCGCGTATTTTATTGACTATGAATTCTGGTTCTTTACCAAAAATACTGGCAAACTGAATAAAATCGGCCATGTTCAACAAATTCAAGTTTTTTGCTTGAGAGGCGGCCGGATATATCAATTTTAACATGTTTGTACCGGTCTTTTCATGAACGGAAATCACATAAATGCCAAGAACGTCCGGTAAAATACAATTCATCATTCTTGTAAACATGTTAGCGTTCTCCGTTCCAAGTACTTTATCAATCGTAATAGTTTGAAACACGCGGCATATATTTTCACTAGATAAATCGTGAAAAAATGATTTTATGTATTCGGCATATTTGGGCCGTACCTTTTGAGTAAAGGCGTCCATAACACGAGAGGTAGAGTGGGTCAAGTCAATTTGAAATATACTATTAAGATACTCCAAGTTGTTTGATTTAATACTATTTGGTCCCCAACCCGTCGCACTAAAATCGCCTGCCAAACTAAATAATCGTGTATTATCAAATATATGCTGTGTGTCGTAAGATAAGTTCATTTCAATTACAACCCCATGCATCATGATAGCAAGGGTCACTATATTTGAACCAATATCAATACATTCTGTCATTTGTTAAATTATACATAGATTATATTTCCTCTAATTGCTTGTATAGTGTAACATGTGCAGGCAATCCTAGAGAGACCGCGTGGTCATAAAATACGGGATGAATGTAGAGACGGACGTCATCTTTAATGTGCTTAAATATCTCAACCAAACTATTAATACGCCCTTTTGCGCCTGCAAATATTTTGGGACGCGGCTTTTTTCTGGTGGGATACCGACAATTCCATTCACATGCCATGGCTCTTGAAACGGAATTCCACGAATCGGAAGTTAACACGGCGATAAATGACCATGCGTCCTTGTCTTTGGCCGTCGTTGCCCATGCACCGCCTTTAATTTCTCCGTTGTGTTGTCTTAGTCTTCGTCGCAGGTTCACAGTATATCCATTGTAGGTTTGTCCGTTCCAATTATCATGTTGTCCCAAGAAATAACAATAGTATTTGGTGGATTTGGATTCCGTTGCGGGGTCAACTTCTGCATCATCCGTGGTGTTTATATCGTCAGGTTCATTGTTCTCTGTCATAGGCATAAAACTGCACGAACGGGCATTATGCCCAGATTGTTTACATTTTGTGCAAGGCATTGAATATAGTAAACTAAAATTATCTTTTTAACTAAAAGATACATAAACAATTATAATGTATTTACAATAATGGGAAATTATCAATCCATCCAAAAAATCAATTTTGAAGATATGCAATATATAATAAAGCGCGCCGACGCCTATTTAATCATCAATACACTGCCGGAAAATGAACAAGGGTGCCTAATCACGAATTCCATCCTAGCCATGCACGAGGAATCCACTATAAATAAGTATTTGGAATCCGGCGCAACAAAAATAAACATCATTATTTACGGAAAAAATGCAAATGATGAGGCCATTTACAAAAAGTATTATCAATTTATGAAATTGGGGTTTACTAATGTATACGTTTATCCAGGCGGGTTGTTTGAATGGTTATTATTACAAGATATTTATGGGGTGGACGAGTTTACAACGACCTCTAAACAAGTTGATTTATTACGATACAAACCAAGAAAAATATTGCACGCAGGATTGATAGGATATTACAACTAATTTTGTGGAAATTTTTTTTTGTCAATTCTTTTTTGTCAATTCTTTTTTGTGTGAAATATTTTTGTATTTTGTGGAATATGGGAATTAATTTTTTGTGATATATTCTGTAATAGTTTTTAGCCAGATCTCTTTCATGTCAGCAATATCTAGATTTCCGTTTAATTCCAACGTGTCATGATTTTCATTTGAATGTGCTTGCATCATATTTTCGTGATATTTGTGGCATTCATTCAAGTAATCCAATGAGATGGAACTTTCCCCATTGCGTGAACGTTTTATAATACGCGAATGACATGTGGTGGGGTCCGTCTTCACATAAATGGTGTTGGTAATAGGAAAATCATTGGCAAAGGTATCAAACCATTTCAAGTAAATTTGATATTCAACGCTCTCAATTTTTTTGGAATCATACAACATCTTGGCAAACACGAACTTGTCCGTAAATAGGCTGCGTTCAGTAATCAATATAGCATTCGGGTTGTTTTCAATGGACCTCTTTAATAACGACAAACGGGAAATGTAGGCCATCATTTGAAAGGTAAATGAATACTTGACTTGGTTCCCGTAAAACTTTTGAATCATGGTATTTCCTTCCTCGTCCTTAATACTCTCCCATTCGTCAACTGGTTCTTGCAGGAAAATGACCTGCTGTCCAGTTTGAATAGAAAGAGACTGCTTAAGATGCGACAATAAGGTGGACTTGCCTGATCCAATGTTACCTTCAATTGAAATTACCTTGACCGCCATATTCTATAATCTATATTATATATTCTATTCATCTTTTAAACACATTCAATTTATTTTTAAATTCATGTCAACTGCCAACCAACTGCCAAATAACGCACAAGTGGTAAAAAAATTGAAACTATTTTGCGTATATCTTGGTATGTATCAAAGTATTAAATTAGCATAGACAGCATGTCGCATTGTTATACTGAGGAGGATAATCTGGCAAACGTGAGCTCATACATGTCGTTCATGAATTATGAAATCTGTGAAGAGCCGCGCTTGGCCAACATGAAATTTATGTTGTGTGTTTGGGCGTCTATTGTATATGGTTTGGGATTAATCATGTATTGGGGAAAGCAAAGGTTCACCAGTTATATTCATCGTATTATTCGGGAGCAACAAGAAGTGAACCAAAAACAAATAGATGAAATCAATGACAATTTATCCAAAAGAAAACAGCATAGTAAAGAAACGCACATAAGATTAAACAATCATATCAGTCTTTTGGAACTGAAAATAGAAGAATTGCAAAATATGTTGGAAATGTCTGAAACGGAGGTAAGTAATCTACGCGGCGAGGTATTAACGAATCACGAAACCTATAAAAAATATATCAACCAGAATAATCTTGATATTAATAGCATATATAACGACATATATTCTATTAAAAATTTGAATCATCGCGTGATTGACCTTGAATATAAATGTTCACTTCATGATAAATATAATATTTCATTAGACGATGACTATAAACAAGCATGGATTGAGCATTTACTAGAGAATGCTAGAAATAAGTCATATGTGGACTCAAATACAACAGAGTTGGATAAATACATTGGTAACAGCCGCATGCATACCATTATATCACGACTCACACAAGTATCTAGTCCTCGTTATTCTTCCTTTGGGAATCCTACGAAGAGAGAAGATGAACCTAGACCGGGTTCTGTCTTCATAGACTATCACATGAATGTAGTTGCCAATGCGATTGAATGGGGGTGCGCGCATGATATTCGTCAGCATAATCAAGACACTTATTATAAATCTGTATTAGAAAAAGTAAAAGACTATTGCCAAACTTTGGGCATTAAATCTGTTGCATAAAAACAAGGGGAAACAGGGAAAAAAGAAAAAACAAGAAAAAAGAAAAAACAAGGAAAACTTGTGTAAATATTGTATATTTTTTCCGCGGTCACTTTGTACCCTTGTAATAAAAATTGAAATAGTTTAACCAATATAAACACTATGCAATCAAATTATTACCATGGATCTTCAACAACGCAAGTTAACGAAATCTGAGTGGGAGTCCATTGAGACCCCTGTCTCTTCTGCAGAGATTGAAATCTTAAATTTAATTGCAGAAGGTTATAGCAATGTAAACATAAAGTATAATAAAACAAATTCCATTTTATCCTACTTGAAGATTGAGTTTAACGATCAACTTGAGGATTACATCTACACCAAGTTCTTCTCCAACAAGGTCAACGCATTAATCTCCACCTATAATGCGAGCTTCTTGACCATCAAGGTACGTCCATCTGATAAACTAAAAAAAGCCTATTTAATTCGTATGGAAAGACATACGCCAGAAACATTACAAAACATTGTCATTTACGAAAATATCCTGCTTGAACACATTGAAAAAATCATGAAATATAAACATAAAAATAACAACAAATGGGAGCTCCACTACTTTACCCTCTACAAGTTGATGCAAAACAAGGTGACCAACATCAACACACATATGGTGGTGGTTATTAACCAGTTGCTGAAACATTACGAGGACGAGGTCAGTATTGAAAGAATTATTGAAAACGCTAGCGACTACATTGAGAAAAATCAAGAATTATTGAAATATAGCGACATGATGCTTTATGAGCACCAAAAAGAAGTGTTTACTATTTGCAAGAACAAGTTCAACCCCAAGCTGGTCTTGTATATTGCACCCACCGGCACAGGAAAGACATTAACACCGCTTGGTCTATTAAAAGAACACAAAGTCATATTTGTTTGTGCCGCGCGTCATGTTGGTCTGGCGCTGGCCAAGTCCGCAATTTCCATCCATAAAAAAGTGGCATTTGCGTTTGGTTGTGAATCCGCGGATGATATTCGTCTGCATTACTTTGCTGCAAAGGATTACACGACCAACTGGAAATCAGGCGGTATTTGGAAGGTGGACAATTCGGTCGGTGACAAGGTAGAGTTGATGATTTGCGATATCAAGTCCTATCTCTCTGCCATGTATTATATGATGTCCTTTAATTCAAAAGAAAATATCATCACGTACTGGGATGAGCCGACTATCACACTTGATTACGCAGAGCACGAATTTCACGCCATTATACAGAAAAATTGGCAAGAGAATTTGATTCCAAATATGATCTTATCCTCTGCGACGCTGCCCAAGTTGAATGAATTGCCGAACACGATTATCAATTTCCGTGAAAAGTTTCCCGATGCGTCAACTGCCGTCCATAACATAGTGAGTCACGATTGCAGGAAATCTATTCCCATCTTGAATAAAAATGGGCACATAGTGTTGCCGCATTATATTAGCGATGATTACGACAAAGTCGCAGCCATTGCGGCTCATTGTGAAAATTATCAAACGCTGCTCAGGTACTTTGATTTGAATGAAACGGCCAAATTCATTGCGTATGTAAACAAGAATAATTTCGTATCGCCGACATATACCATACGACGCGCATTTGATTCACTAGATGATATCACAATGACAAATATTAAATTGTATTACTTGCGTTTGTTGAAAAATATTCCTCGTAACACATGGGGCAGCATTTACACAAATTTGTATAATTCGCGCACAAAACGTATTCCGGAAAATAATTCTATTGACAGCAAGGGGACTATCTTTACGGGTGCTACTGCTGCTGCTTCGCAAACGGATTCGTCTGGCTCATTTGCGACATTTATATCGACCAAGGATGCATATACGTTAACTGACGGACCTACCATCTATTTGGCGAATGATGTTGACAAAATTGCCAAGTTTTGCATTCAGCAAGCGAATATTCCTGAGCTCGTCATGACGGACATTCTTGAATCTATTGAATTTAACAATCGTGTCAATGATAAGATTGAGAAATTGCAAAAGGACCTGGAAGATGCACTGCCAAAAGAGAAGCAGCAAAGCAGTGATGCCGGCGCGGCTAAGAAGGGCGGTGAAAAGACGAAAAAAATTGACAGGGCTTTGGATAGTTCACAAAATGCCAAGATTAAAAAGGAGTTGGACATGTATCAAGGCATGATTAAGGTTGCGCAGCTCAATGACACATTTGTGCCTAATAAACAGGCTCACTTGAAAAAATGGGCGGAGAACATGCATGCACCCAATGCGTTTGCAAGTTCCATTTCGGAGGATACAATAGTAAAGATTATGATGCTGACAGATGTATCTAACAGCTGGAAGATTCTGCTTATGATGGGTATCGGTGTGTTTACCAATCATACAAGTATTGCGTATACTGAAATCATGAAGCAATTGGCGGATGAACAGAAGTTGTATCTTATCATTGCTTCAAGTGATTATATTTATGGCACAAATTATCAATTCTGTCATGGATACATAAGTAAAGACATGAGCCTGACACAAGAAAAAATTATTCAGGCGCTTGGGCGTGTGGGGCGTAATGGTATTCAACAAGAATATACGATTCGTTTAAGAGACGATTCACAGATTATCAAATTGTTTACGGCGGAGGCGGATAAACCTGAGGTGCTGAATATGAACCGGTTGTTTTGTGGGTCGGCGTAATGACATGCTAAAAAATAAAAAATAAAAAATAAAAAGACAAAAGAAAAACAAAAAACAAAACAAAAAACAAAACAAAACAAAGATAAAACAAAACAAAGATAAAAGAAAACAAAACAAAACACAAAACACAAAACAAAAATAAAACAAAAAATAAAACAAAACACAAAACAAAAACAAAAAACAAAACAAAAAATAAGTGTATATTTTTTATTTTGGCTGAATTTACAAGTGAACTCCAAATACATACTGGAATATATAAATTATGGTGACAACCGATATAAATACTAAAAACATATGTGTAAATAACGCAATTGGTATGTAATATTTTTTTAAAATAGGATGGTACGTCATAATGTCATATCTTAGATAAACATTTAATACATATAGAATAGTTGCGATAAATACTACAAATGCGGCTTCAAATCCCTTAAATATAATATGTTTTGTTATAGGATATTTTTCAAAAAATTGAACAACCTCATTCATATATAGTATACAAGTAAAATATATTTGTCTATGTATTATAGAATGAATAAATATTTCCAGACAACCGATTATAAAAATGGCGATATCATGTCAATCTTGATTATGGATTTAAATAATAAATATAACTATAAAAATATTCTTTTTGTGAGAACATCTACAAGCGGTGGATTTTTGGACAAATTACTAACAAATAATACAAACATTACGCGAATCTTATGTGATATGCATCACCTTGAGCAATATACTTTCCATAAATCTACCAAAATAATTGAACAAGATGATTTAGAAAATACATTACAATCTATAAATAAAAATTTTGATTTAATCTGTATTGACCTGTATCATGAATATACGCATAGCAAAAAAAGTTTTGAAATCTTACTTCCATATTTGTCAAATGTTGGAGTTATAGTATCTCATGATTGTTTTCCACCCAATAAAGACATGGCAACACCAAAGTTTATACCGGGAGGCTGGTGTGGAGAAACCTATCTTGCTTTTATAGAATTTGCCTATAATAATCCGGACCTCTTTTATGGTATACTAAAAATAGACACTGGTATTGGAATAATAAGTAAAGTACACTTTAAATTTTTACAAAACAAATTTGACACGGAAAAACAAAAGCAAATATTGTTGCACCATGGTAATAATAAGGATGATAATAATGATGATAATGATGATAATAATAACAACGATACGTATACTTATTTTTGTGAAAATTGTAAAGAGATGATGAATATAATTTACTTTGAACCTGTGAAACAGCCGCCGGCTATTAACAAAATATATCGTCCTATTATGAGTTTTACGTAAAATATATTTGTCGGTATTATATAGTAAATATGTCAGTGTCCAATAATTTTGAAAATGGATTATTTATTTTTAGAAGGGATTTAAGGATAGTAGACAATAACGGGTTAAATTTATTAAATCAAGTATGCAAAAATATATATACTATATTCATTTTCACCCCTGAACAGGTGACGAGTGAAAATAAATTTAAATCCAACAATGCGGTCCAGTTTATGATTGAAAGCCTTGCAGATTTATCCCTACAAATATCCAAACAAGGCGGTAAATTATATACGCTCTATGGTCATAATGAAAAGGTAATAAAAGAATGCATAAAATCCTTGAATATCAGCATAGTTTGTTTCAATTTGGACTATAGTCCCTATGCAATCAAGAGAGACGAAGCCATTATGGATCTGTGCAAAGAAATGAATGTATATCTATTGACGGACCATGATTATTATTTAAATCCGCCAGGAACCATCTTAAATGGGACGGGCAAACCCTATCAAAAATTCACGCCCTATTATGAGTCCGCTTTGAAGCGGCATGTTGATCCGCCTAGTAATGCGCACCAAATTCATTTAGCCAAAAAACAGGCGGCTCGATTACCCAGCGCCTTCTCTCTGCAAAACGCAAAGCAAAAGTTTACAAAAGAGAATCCGCATATTTTGGTGCATGGCGGACGAAAGCGTGCCATGAAAGCAATGGCGGAATCATTAAAGACGCAATCACATTATGCTGTAACACATGACGAACTTTGGAGACATACCAGCCAATTGAGCGCATATATAAAATTCGGGTGTATAAGCATAAGAGAAGTATATACTGCTTTTAGACGAAACTACCATTTTATTCGCCAACTATACTGGCGCGATTTTTATGCGAATATCCTATTTGCATTTCCCTATGTTCTGGGACATGCTATGAAACCAAAATATGATAAAATAAAATGGCATCATAATACGGAATGGTTCAATGCTTGGTGTGATGGACAAACGGGGTATCCTGTTGTGGATGCGGGAATGCGTCAGTTAAAACAAACGGGTTATATGCATAATAGAGCGCGTTTAATCGTGGCAAGTTTCTTGGTGAAAACCTTGTTGATATCTTGGGAACACGGAGAGAAGTATTTTGCTAAAATGCTGACGGATTATGATCCGGCTTCTAATAATGGAAATTGGCAATGGATTGCATCTACTGGTGCGGATAGTCAGCCTTTTTTTAGAATATTTAATCCAACCGAACAAGGTAAAAAATTTGACCCTGATTGTGTATATATTAAGACGTGGGTGCCTGAATTGCGTAATGTAGACCCGCGTATTATTCATAATTGGGATACAGAATGGGACGAAAAATCCAATGAAAGTATTTCATATGTCAAGCCTATCTGCGACTACAAAGTGCAAAAAGAGTTGGCGTTGACAATGTATGGCAAAATTTTTTGATGGGTGGGTATGAGGGGTGTGGCTAGATTGAAAAATAAATATTTATATAATATATGACGACACCGAAATATTATATAAAAAAGCGTTCCACGCGCCGAAGAAGTACAAGAGGTGGAGGCAACTGCATGTCATCCGGTTCATGTTACTTTCCAGAGGAAGAAACTGCTGAGGCTAATAATGCTGTGTCAATGACGCCGACACAGAAGTTGGTGTATGCGGTTGAGAGAAATGATTTAGAAAAGGTAAAAGAGGCGATTAGCGAAGGTGCTAATATAAATGGCGGATTTATGTATGCCCGTGAAACACCTCTTCTCTCTGCAATTTATAATAATAACGTAGATATCGTAAAATATTTATTATCACAAAAAAACACGGACATTAATGTTAACCGTTTGGCAGATACTGATTATGGACGACAAGAACCATTAACACCTATTACAATGGCAATACGATATGGACGCAAAGACATTCTAGACTTGTTATTAAGACACGGAGCCAAGCTAGATAGACATTCTGCTATGTTTTCAACTATGGCTCATGGTTTGCAAGAACAAATTCAAACAGAAAAGGCAATCGTGCCTGAGGTATCCGCGAAAAAGAAGATGTTTCCTGGTTTTGCTGAAATGACGCGTGGATATTTAGCAACTACACCTGATACTGCCGCAAAAAAGGTATTTACGAGTATTAAAAATAACAACTTAAATGCAGTTAAGAATGCAATTGAAACCCAAATTGAAAATAAAGGCGTCACGGACCCAATACTACAAAGTACGCAATTCAGCGATTTTATCTTGAGTAAAAATGCAGATGGGGATACTTTTCTTATAGCTGCAGTGAGAACTGGCAACATAGAAATAGTAAAATACTTGTTGAGCATCATTGGTCGCGATATTTTTACGACATCACGTATCATGGACAATCGCGGGGTCATTACGAATATAAATAATAGTTATTTAAATGGTATAAATCTTAACACTGCCGAAAATGCATTAATGGTTGCAGCCTTACTTGGACGTATGGACATGGTTAACCTGTTATTTGATGTAGATAATATTAATCTTAATAACCGAGATTCGGATGGTTTTAGTGCATTAGATATGGTTATTAATACTGGGAACCTAGAAGTAGTAAAAAAAATGGTAAATAAAGGCGCGCGCTTGTATGATCATAGAGAAGTTCCAATGGCAGTATCTGTGGCAATGAACCCACAAGTACCAATAGAAATATTAAAATATTTGTTAGAACAAGGTCCAACGAGGAATGGCTTAACGCGCCAATATGCGCAATGGTTGATACAAAATCATAATTTACGCCCTGATACGCCAAGAGAGAAGATTGCATTATTGAAACAATATATAGCAGATAATCATTCGGATTCAAGAGCCGGCGGAAAATTGCGTTCCAAAAAGAGACGGCGGGGCAAGAAGAAGAAGATGACGCGTAAAGCGGCGCGCCGGACACGCAAATAAATTGCTCACTAACTAAAATATATAATGGATTGCATGCCATTATATATTATATTTTTTATAAAACGTGTTTGTTACCAACGCCCTGCTTTTTTCATTTCTGCCTTTGTGATCGGGTCGTCCCCATGCGCGCGGTTATTGTGTCTGTCTTCCCACATGTAATTTGACGCAGAATCTCTTCCACCGCAATTTTTCGCAATGATATGACCTGCGTCTTTATGCGCCATTCTACTCTTGATTTGCGCATTAGTTAACCCTGCATCCTTGTATACACCCTGAGCATACTTGCGGACATCTTGATTACTTCTCAATTTTCCAGCATCCCCGCCCTTAATACCTTCATTGATTGCATGACTTTCCTTTCCATATCCATGTGACATTTTTATTATAGTTATACAATAAAAATATTTAAGTTGGTTTTGTATGATATTTACCAAAATTACAAAAATGCATATAAACTCTATTATATTTTTCATAATGTATATATAATGGATTACGATCTAGTATTTAAAAATCGTGCAGTAGATTATAATTACGCAATACAAAAGTATCCAAATGTCCTTATTAACGAACTATCTACAGCAGCTTTTATGGTAGATGCTAAACCAAATGAAGTAATTGTAAATATACCTGGTGCTTGTGTAGATATTAGCAAATACCTTCCCAGCTCAGTTATTTATAAACCATATGAAATAAATAAAATGTTTTCTTCTGTAACAGGGATTCCATATTCTGCAAATTTTCATATACCAGAACCGGATAATTCGGTTGATAAGATAGTATCATTGGCTTCATTACATCATTCAACCGATGAGGAACGCATTGAATTCTATAAATCGACGCATCGTTGCCTAAAACCTGGCGGTAAATTAATTATTGGTGATGTATCTATAAATTCACGACAAGACAAATGGCTGAATGAGTTTGTTAATAAGTTCAATGGTCATATGGGTAAATTCTGGTCAGTGGATGATACAAAATTAATGACTGGCTTCCATGTGAAAACTGAAATGAAGAATTATCCTTGGGTATTCTCTTCGCAAAATGAAATGATAGACTTTTGTAAGCATCTCTTTGGACTTAAAAATGCGACCGATTTGGAGCTTATGGCAGGTCTAAAAAAATACCTTATGGCTACCGATACTGAATTTGAGTGGTCTCTTTTATATTTCATTGCTACTAAACCCACATAGAACCAAATCGTGCTTCAAGAACCATGGGAAAAAATTGTGCGCCTGCTGCAGGTGTGAAAGTAAATTCACTAAAATATATAATGCCGTCAACATAATAGAAGTCTACCCTAACAAATTCAAACGGGGATGATAACAATTTTGCAAGACTTAGCATCTTATCTAGATGTGCTGGTTTTGCTAAGTTTGCTATTTGAATACTTGCCAACGGATTCCAATGAATATCATAACTATTTTGTATTCCTCCACGTTTAACCCCAATGCTAATAGGTTGTCCGTGAATGCAACGAAACATAAATACGTCGGCATTGCCTGCCGGGCCATTAACCTTCTGTTCAATAAAGAATCTTGGTTTTATATATGTATATTGTCGTTCAGTATTTGAATATGGTTTGTTCCATGTTTGTAGCATTGTTTGGACATAATTTACATTAGTATTGTTATTTATATTAATATTCCATCCTGACCCATGAGAAGCCTTGACCATATTATTCACATTTATATCATCCGCTGAAAAATCTGTAGGATTATCCAGTATTCTTATTATTGGCGCTACACTAATATCATCTCCGCAAATGTTTTTCACAATCTGTTTTGCTTCTATTTTATCAACATAGGGGGCAAATCGTTCGTCCAATTGAGATGAATAATATTGTATTTTTTTATACATTGGCAGTTTTTTCCAGTTTATTGGTTTTATAAATGAGAATGACATTATTATATACTTTGAAGATTTTTTAAACGTGTTTCTAAATGAATACCTGCGCGTCAATATTTTCAAAAAGGCCGGAAGAAAATTGCGGTATTTGCTCGTATTGTGACGTTTTTAACAAGTCTCTCATAAGGATTAAAAGTTCTCTCCAGCTGCACTTGTCGTTTTGTTTCAGTGCTTCTATCAAAGACCAAGTCATTGCGCCGTTTGCCTTATTATTTATGATTGCGTCAGTGCTTGTTTGGTAGTCATTGCAACCACTTATCATAAATACATTGCCATTGGTTTCTAGTTGTTTCTCATTTTCAGTAAAATTATCGTAGTTGAGGCTATCCATGTATTGATATTTCAAGTCCAACACAGACCCGCTAAAACAACTATCAAACATGGCAAAGAGGGTGACATTCTTTTTCAAATTTGTTTGAATAATTTGTTTAAGTTCGTCATCTACGATTGGATTGAAATCACAAGGAATGATTAGTTGGTCATAAATTGTGTTCTCATCGCCATTTTGGTCTAAATCATAGGTGCCGTGTCCACTATACAAAAAAAACAAGAGGTCGCCTGCTTGGGCATTTGAAAGTAGCTTGGTGAACTCCTTCAATATATTTGCTTTGGTCGGTTTTTCACTGGTTAAATCGGTGAGCATGCTTATATTTTGAAAACCTTTTTGGGTAATTCTCTCTTTTATAGAGTTCACGTCATTTATGCACCCATTGAGTTGAGCTGGCGTGCCTATGTAATTGATGCCAACCAGCAGCGCGTTTTTTTTCTTGTTTATTTTCAATGTGGGTGGTATATATTTTTTTATAATCGCAATATTCTTGTTCGTATTATCTAATAATATTTTCGCATTTGTATTGTAATTCGCTGTTAAATTGTTTATTTGAATTCGTTTGGTGTGTAACGGCATTCTACCTTTTTGTATGTTGGCTACGTTTGCTACATAAATGGAATATAAACGGCTTACGTTTGTTCTATAGGCGTTTATCAAGGCGTTCACTCTATTTTGTCTATAAGTAATCAATTCTGCGCTCATATATATTATGAAATTATATTTTTTTCATAATATGTATTTGGTTGTCATGGTCGTTTTTACACACAGCACTTCAATTTACTGCCAATCGTTCTAAAATAGTGATTGTTATACATTACATTTTTATCCAGAGCCTTGGCTAATGTTTTATCGCTGATTTTTAGTTGTTTGATGCAGTCATATTTGCAAACAAATTCTTTTACTAGCTGGTTGTCGGCAGTGTATTGCCCCACTCCGTCTTTATATAATAAGGGCGCGCCATATTTTTGCTCAAAATTGTCTTTTACTTCATCCGCGCATTTTTCATATAATACATAATAATGTCCATTTGTTAGGGATACATTTTTTACGGGATTGTCTAACGCGGATGGTGATGCATACCCATTTTCGATTGCTGCCGTTTTTCTGTCTATATACACATTTAATATTTCTGTCTTATGTTGGTTCATCTTTGCAATATAACCTAGATTTTGAACCTTGGTTTGTTTTGTTGGGAGAATATTATGGATTATATTTGGGTCCAAACTTCTATCTACGAAAGCCCATCTATATTCCATGTAAATTGTGTTTTCTTTAACTGCCTTATCAATGCTTGGTCGTTTTACTTTGAAATTGTATTCTTTTAAGCATTCTGCCACTGATTCATATACTTTAATAATAGTCATTGTTTCAGGGTTGATTTTTTGAAGGCGTGGTCCTAATGTTACTAATGGTTCATTAAAGCCAGTAGCGGTTTTTGTTTGAGTCGAGTTTAATTTCTCCATCATTTCTCGGTTTGTTTTTTCTAGATTATTTATTTTACATGATAATTGTTTTACACTTTGAATCAATTCTTGAATGATTTCAATATTATTATATTGACATAGTTGTTGACTTGAGCCTGCTATTATTTGTTTTAATGTAGCATTTTCAGCTTGTATTTTTTCTAGAGTTTCGTCAAAATGAATAATATTTCCTTTGATAATAGTATTTACTAATGTTTTATATGATAAACTTTTACCAATTAAAAAAAGTTCATTTTCATTTGTATGTCCAGGCAAATCCTTAACTTGATTGAATTTTACATATTCGTGGTTGTGTATAAAAGTTTCAAAATCAAGGCTTTGCTTTACTGCGAAACAATCTAATAATAATACGTCTCCGTGTTTTGACTTGCACTCATTATATCTTTCTTGAATACCGATTCTACTCTCACCAATTTTTACAACATAAGTTCCATCTGGATGTGTCTTAACTTTTATAATATATACCATACTCCCAATACTTTTAAATTCTCTAAGTAAAATTTGCTCTCGTTCCCTTTGAACTTTTGTATCTAATTCGGTTTTATGTGTTTCTTCAATTTGAATGATTTCATTTTTGGCCTCTTCTAATTGTTTCTCTAAATTGTAAGTGCCTGTTAAACGAATTTCCTTTATTACATCGCATACCCAGTTTTGAAACTTTTCAGCAATGGGTTTTCTTGATTTAAATAATACTTTGTATAAACCTTTTTCGGTAAGAAATGTTATTGATTGGTTTCTTCCCGTGCTGTCCATAGTATGGACGGCAACTTTTTCTGTATCATTAAAATCATTTATAGATGTTCGTATATTTCCCATTTCTAAAATTTCTCCAATATCGCTTGCTCTAAATAAAGGTTCAAGTTGTGTCCCTTTAATAAGTATTTCTGTGTGCATTTCATTTGAGTTGAATGCCTTAACTATTTCCATGCTGTATATAGTATATATACATCACTTTATATTGTTTTACATACTAAATAATATTATTTGATGGTGTCCATAGTATGGACAGCATCTTTTTTGCTTTAATAATTAAAAAGCGATTATTTTAATTATTAT
>Ga0078894_10001202_pt1 | contig 19007 bp, 13 predicted proteins | sample LauGreSu1BDMLBSD_2_FD_67506 | JGI IMG/M metagenome (GOLD analysis project Ga0078894, IMG submission 67506) | Freshwater lake microbial communities from Lake Michigan, USA - Su13.BD.MLB.SD (version 4) (version 4) | ecosystem: Environmental > Aquatic > Freshwater > Lake | place: Lake Michigan... | reverse complement strand
GGACATCGAATTTTTTTATAAAAATGTAGAGTTCAAGTTTAAAGTCCGTGAAATCAAGCCAGGACAGAAGGAAAATGGGCAAGTGTTTTTTTTAGCTTCCTTGGACCGAACACTTGCAGCTACAGGATTGAAAGGAGAGAAAATTTCAAATACCAAACCCAGATTTATTGAGATAAATCTGGATGAAAAATCACAGGAGCTTAAGATTGCAAGTATTTACACCACTAAAATTAGTCGAGACGACGAGTTGAAAGCTTGGTGGGCTTCACTTGATTCAGAATGGAAGCTATACTTTAAATCTCGTTTCCAGCTTTCAAAAACTGACTCTGTTGAATTGAGTAAACTCTACCAATTTGTTGCGGTAGACTCCCTTAATTTATCAGGAAAATCAAAGATTAAGCATCTTAGACCGCTTGCGGAGTTGAGGGATTTAAAGTTTTTGGATATTAGCCAAACTGCCATTGAAGATCTTTCCCCAATCTCTAACATTACTTTATTGGAAAGTTTAAATCTCTCCAATACTCCAACAACGGCCATTAAGTTTATTAAGTATTCGGATAGGCTTCGCTACTTAGATATTTCTAACTCACGAATTGAAGATATCAGTGAGCTGATCAACCTTTCCAACCTACAGGTTTTAAAAGCCTCCAATACATCCATTCAAAGTTTTGCTGTTCTAAATCAATTTAAAAGATTGCAAGAACTTGATTTAACCGAAAGTGGCTTCAATAACATGGAGAATATCAAAGACTTGAGCAGCTTGGAAACGTTGTCTTTGAATAAGAATTACATTTTAAATTTCTCTCTTCTTTCCAAGCTCACTGCACTGAACAAGTTGGAGCTTTCGGAAACTAATTTTGAAGACCTTTCTCCCTTATCAAGTTTAACAAAGCTGGTATACTTGGACCTTACTGCTAGCTTGGTATCTGACTTAACTCCTGTTGCTTCTTTGAGCAGTTTGAAAAAAATAGCGGCAGATGAAACCAAACTGAGTCCTGAAGATGCCACGCTTTTTGTGCGAAATCATCCCGAAATTCTTTTGATTCACCATGTAAAGGATTTACAATCTTGGTGGGAGAGCTTGTCTAGTGCTTGGAAACAAGCGCTTGTTTCAATCAACCCTTCCTTGGAATTGGAAAAGCCTAGAATAGAAATTCTTACTCAAACCTTAAATTTCCCCACATTGAATCTCGATGATTCAGGAATTGAATCGTTGATGCCGGTTGTTCGTTTTGTGGCGCTTAGTACCTTGAGCATTTCGAACAATGCCAAAGTAGATAACTTACTGCCACTGCAGGAGGTGAAGACACTTCGGCAGTTTACAGCTAAAAACACCAGTGTTCAAGATGGAGCTATCTTGCAAAAAAATGTGCTCTTGGAGCGTATAGACCTCGAGGGAAGCCCGATCTCATCGATAGCAGGACTTTCAGTACTCCCTAAGCTCAGCTATCTGAATGTAAATGCTTCTCAAGTGAAGGAAGTGGAATTTCCTGAATTTCTTCAGAAAAGACCTGATGTTTCGATTATTTACAGATCAGATAGTCTATTTAGCTGGTGGGAAGGTTTGGATGCGGACTGGAAACAAGTATTGAGTGAACAGTTTAAGCTTTCTTCTTCCCCAACCACCGATGAACTTCATCACCTTACCGCGGTGGCTTCTTTGGCTTTAGAACGGGTTTCATTCACTAGTTTAGCTCCATTGACCATTTTCACAAATTTGAGAAAATTGGTTGTTTTTGACTCGCCTACTAGGGAATTGAGTCCATTGAGTCAGTTGACTAAACTTACCTCTTTAACTCTTTCCCAAATGCCAGCGATTGATTACTTGCCCATTGCAGGCTTGGTGGCTTTGGAGGAACTTGACTTGTCCAATACGGGGATCGAAGAGCTAGAAGCATTGAGTGGGCTGACCAACTTAAAGAAGTTAAACCTGTCTGGCACGAATATCAAATCCTTGAAAGGAATAGAGCCTCTCAATAAATTAGAGGAATTGGATGTGGCCAGCACGGATTTAAGGTCGTTGAAGGCTTTGGAAGATATCCTGGGGCTCAAAAAACTGAGCTGTTTCAATACCCGATTGACGCCTAGAATTGTAGATTCATTTAAGGAGGCCTTTCCAAAATGCGAGGTGCGCTTCTATTAAGTAAGTGCATTCTTTAGGAATGGTATAGGGTAGTGGGATGATTCGTTTCATTTAATTTTTATTAGTATTTAATCGCCATTGTTCAGACCTGTGAAAATTGTTGCACTCATCCCCGCCCGCTATGCATCTACGCGCTTGCCAGCCAAATTGGTTCAGGACCTCGGGGGTCTTTCTGTAATCCAACGTACGTATCAAAGTACGCTTGCAACAGGAGTCTTTGATGAAGTTTGGGTAGTGACGGATCATCCGCTGATTGAATCACAAATTCATGCAATTGGAGGGAAGGTAGTGCTAAGTAAAAAAGAGCATGAAAGTGGATCTGATCGAATTGCGGAAGCGCTGGAGGAAGTGGATGCTGACCTGATTGTCAATGTGCAAGGAGATGAGCCCTTTCAAGATGCCCAGACCCTACGGGATTTGGTTTCGGTATTTTCCAATCCGGCCGTTGAGGTGGCGAGCTTGATGTGTGTTTTAGGTGCTGATCAGGTTCAAAATCCGAATTTTGTAAAGGTGGTTGTGGATGAAAGTCGCCGTGCCATTTATTTCTCAAGATCCCCAATACCTTTCAATAGGGAAGGAGATGAACTATCGTATTGGAAGCATATCGGTGTGTATGCATACCGACGTGAGATGCTGCTTTCTTTTACACAGTGGCCCAAAGGATACTTAGAGCAGGTTGAGCTATTGGAACAGCTTCGCTTGGTGGAAAAGGGAGTGCCCATTCAAATGGTTGAGACGCTTCACCCGGCTATTGCCATCGATACCCAAGAAGATTTGGATAGGGCTAGAGTGTATTTAGATTCTACTCAACCTTAATTTTAATGGATGCAATCTGATTGCGGCTAAATTGTTATATTGTTTTATTAATTATAAATTTTTTAATATTTAGTACGCATCATTTTTCATTGTCTTTAATTACCCAAAAAGCGTCGTTAGCTATATTTTTCTTTTCTAATTTTAGGTCGTTTGATTGACTAGTCGTAGGCTGTCTATTTTTTTCGTCAAATAAAATGAGAAGAATTTCAATTAAATAATTGGGTTTAAAATCCACCAAAAATTGCTGAAAATTCTGCGAAAAATACCCCTATCTATCTCGGAATGAGGTTTAATTTTTTCGTTAATATTCCTCCCATTTTTCCGAGTTAATCCTTAAAAAAATATTCGCAAAATAGTTTGATGTAAATTATTTATATTCTTTTCTTTTTTCTTTATTACACCCTAATTAGCAAAAATCGGATTTACCCATCCCTACAAACAAGAAATCAACTTAAACTTTAAATCAAATTTATGGCAACTGTATTAGCAACACCAGGCGTTTACATTGAAGAAAAAAGCGCCTTTGCTTCCTCTGTAGTTCCAGTAGGGACGGCTATTCCAATTTTTCTGGGATACACACAGAAAGCGGCTCGTGGAACGAAGTCGTTAAAAAATGTTCCAACCCGAATCTCCTCATTTGCGGAGTTTGAGCAATTCTTCGGAGGAGCTCCTACTGTGAAGTTTGAGATCAGCGAAGATGCTAGCAAAGTAAATGGCTACAAGTTGACTGCAGATGCTTCTACGCGTTACCTTTTGCATTCTTCTGTTAAATTTTTCTATTCCAATGGCGGAGCAGATTGCTACGTTTTGTCAGTAGGCGATTATGGATCAGGAGTACGTGCTAAGGACTTCAACGACGAAGGTACTGGAGCAGGCTTACCACAAGTTTTGAAGTACAATGAGCCAACACTTTTGGTAATTCCTGAGGCTATTTTGCTTTCGAAGGCGGAGTGTTTCTCTTTACAGCAAGCGATGTTGAGCCACTGCGGTTATGCGACTAAGAGCCGTTTTGCTATTTTGGACGTATATGATGGGTCCAAAGAGCGAACTAATGGTGATGATGATGTAATCAACCAGTTCAGAGAAGGTGTAGGTTCAAACTTCCTTCAGTGGGGTGCTGCTTATTATCCTTTTGTTCAGACCACTATCGTTTCTTCAGGTGATGTGAACTTCACTAACATCAGTAACGCTACAGATTTGATTGAAATTTTGTCTAAGGATGTAAATGATGATTTGGAAGGCGGTCGTATCAACGAAGCAAGAGCCAATGCAATCAAAGACGAATTGGCAAAGATTGAGACTGCGTCCTCTAAGGAAGAAGTTTCTTCACTACAGGCTACCTTGAAGGTGGTAAGTGCAAAATTAAATTCGATTTTGTCTGATATTTCTGAGAGCTTGAATTTGTTGCCTGCTAGCCCCGCGATGGCTGGTGTTTACACCATGGTCGATAGCTCTGTCAACGTAGCTAAGGCGCCAGCGAACTTGTCTTTGGGTTCAGTAATCAGCCCAAGTGTTCAAATCACTAGCGAAACCCAAGAGGAGCTTAACTTGCCTTTGAATGGTAAAGCGATCAATGCGATTCGTACTTTCCAAGGAAAAGGAGTGTTGGTATGGGGAGCACGTACTCTAGATGGCAACAGCCAAGACTGGCGTTACATTTCTGTTCGTAGAACGATGACCTTCTTAGAGCAGAGCATCAAAGCTGCTGCAGAAGGTTTTGTATTTGAGCCGAACAACAGCACCACCTGGTCTACACTAAAGGCTACTGTGACTAACTTCTTGGCAAACCAGTGGCAGTCTGGTATTTTGGCTGGCCAAAGTACAGACGATGCCTTCTCTGTAGAGATCGGCTTGGGTACTACCATGACTCCAAATGATATTTTGGATGGTTTGATGAAAATGACCATTAAGGTGGCTATTGTAAGACCAGCTGAATTCATTGTAATCACATTTGAGCAACAACAACAAAAATCTTAATAATCAACTACTTAACTAAAATATACTAATTATGGCAGCACCAACCGCAGGAACAGGTGGAGAACAGGACCAGTTTTGGCCCTTACCAAAGTTCTACTTCTCCGTTGATATCGGGGATCAGACCGATTTGCCTTTTCAAGAAGTTTCAGGACTAGACATTGATGCCGAGGTAATTGAATATAGACATGGCAATAGCCCTGTACACTCTACCATCAAAATGCCTGGTATGAAGAAATATTCTGACATTACTTTGAAGAAGGGTGTCTTTACTACTGACAACAAGTTTTTCGATTGGATTTCACAGATTAGCTTGAACACCTACGAAAGATTGACGGTTGTTATCCGTTTGTTGGACGAGGCAGGCGAACCAAAGATGACTTGGACCTTGACGAATGCATTTGCGAAGCAAATCACGCCTACGGATATGAATTCGCAGAGCAGTGAGGCAGCAATTGAAACCATCGTGTTTGCTCACGAGGGATTGAGAATTGAAGCAGCATAATCTCTAGGTAAACTCAACTATACCCAATACTAATTTCAATTGCAGTACTATTGAGATTGGTATTGGGTATTTTTTCAAATTCCCGAATTTGATTTGGGTGACTAGTACATGGATTGTAACTAAACAAATATGGCAGCCCCTACAGCAGGTTCAGGTGGAGAACAAGACCAGTTTTGGCCTTTACCCAAGTTTTATTTCTCGGTAGATATTGGAGATCAGACCGATTTGCCTTTTCAGGAAGTTTCTGGTATAGATGCAGGTGCGGAAGTTATTGAGTATAGACATGGGAATAGTCGTGTTCACTCCGTAATTAAAATGCCTGGATTAGCCAATGGTGCAGATCTTGTTCTTAAAAAAGGTGTTTTCACTAGGGACAATTTGTTTTATGAATTGATTTCCAAGATTAACTTGAATACTTACGAAAGGCTGACCATAGTGATTCGATTGTTGGATGAGTCCGGCGAACCAAAATTAACATGGACCTTAAGAAGCGCCTTCGTTAAGCAGCTTACGTGTACAGATTTGAATTCACAGAGTAATGAAGCTGCGGTAGAATCGATCGTCATATCCTATGACGAAATGATCATGGAATCAGCCTAAAAGTTTGGTAATTTAAGAACATCAGGTACCCGGTTACCTGTCAACTTAGTAATTCATTTTTTTGAAATTTACCTGCGCTAGTATGTCTCAATAGGCGCAGATTTGATCCAGGTTTGAATGATTTTTTTGGACTGAGCTCCCCATTTTGCTGCGCTTTGCTTCCTATTTCTTTTTTTACCTTGTTGCTTGAAGAAAAGGATAAAGAGGGGTTCCCAACAAGTACTGATTATCTTGGATTAATGGTCTAGAAATCCAAGATTCGACCTTGTAAAGAACTTTTTTTTTTGTATTTTTGATTATGATGAAAAGCTTTTTTCAAGGGGTATTAGTGGTTATTTCACTTCTTCTTTTGGCGGTGCTTTGTCTTCCTGTTTTCTTTTATTTTCTCTGGTTGTCCGACACGACCAAATCCATTGCAGACCTTTTGTTTCTTCCAAATATCCTTATCGGGATTGTTATTCTTTTTATTGCATTAAGTTTTGGTCGGATAGTTTTAGTACTCTTAAAATCCGTAAAGGCTTAATTCATATCCAAAAATGATTCACGTTGTCCTGTCTTCGATTGCTGCTAGCCTGAATGAATACATTAAAAATGAATTAAATCTTCAAGAAGATGTGGTAATTCTAGCCAATGCAGTGGACATGTCTGGAAATTTGAATTCACAGATAGACAATAAACTGTGTGTGTTTTTGCACAACATCGAAGAGGAGCGGGTAATTCGAAATGGATCCTACCAGGCTTTTGCGGGAATGAATCCCCCAAAACATTTCAACTTGTATTTGATGTTTGTGGCCAATTTTCCTGACCCAAACTACATTGAATCGTTACGTTACATCTCCCTCGTGCTCGAGTTCTTTCAAGGAACTCAACTATTCAATAGTTCTAATTTACCCATGCTTTCGGCTAATGTTGATAAACTGAGTTTTGAGTTTATTAATTTCTCTTTCGATGAGTTGAATAGTGTGTGGTCACTCATGGGACTGAAGTACATGCCCTCTGCTATGTACAAACTTAAATTGTTGACGTTTACAAATAATTTAATTCGTGAGGAAGTAACTTCAGTTTTAGGAAAGCCCTCTGAAAGTTAGTAGTATTGACTAAATATAAACTCCTGTTTATCAATTGGATTGATTTTAGGATAGTTTGAAAATAACGTAAAGAAAAGTTTAGGTTTAAGTGAATGGAGCAGCTTCAAAATTCATATCGGTTAGTCACCAAATACCTAGAAGTATTTTCTTGCGTTTTTTTGCATGATTACTACGAAAGCAGGGTTTGCAATGATTTAACCTTTAAGCCTACCCCGCAAACAAATTTCTTACTGAAAAATTACAACCTTATTTTTAAGCCTAGAACTGGGGGATTTGCTTTAGCTGCTAACTCGGAAAGAGATTTTTCCAATGCTATCTACAAGGATCCATTTGTTTTGGATTTTGAGTTTAAGTTTACCAATATTTATTTCCATTCTTATACCGTCTTGGTAAGTGATCCGGAGGTACGATATTTTCTGGACGATAACCTAGAGGCGACAGTGCAACTGGATGCAAAACAGGGAACGATTGATCCAGAATTGGATAGGCCAGGATTGTCTGGGATCATTCGAATTAAACATCACCCTGATTTTCCAATTTTACCACTTCCAGGTGCTCAAGGTCGTCGTTTTAAGCCTCGCTCGAAAGAAGTTGTTTTTAAAAACCGGATGATACGACCGGTTTACCTCTGCTATTGTTCGGAGGAAAGGGTCAGTGATTTCCAAGGTTTGATCATCGAAAATGAAGGAGAATTCAAAGGAGTCTTGGAATTTGGATCTCCTGAGTTGGTGACTACCGATTCAGGATTGATTGCGTACAAGTTTATCGCAAATCAAAACATCCCAATGAAGTTCTTATGGAAGGGATACTTCCGTTTGGAAAGAACCAACCAATTAGGGGTTTATCGAAAAACCTTGCCAAATCCTAGTCCAAAGAGCCTTAAATACGACCCAGGGATCAACGCTTACATTTCAGAAAATTTTGTCAAGCTTTAATACCAACCTGCTCTACCGTTTAACCATTACCCTAGCAATAAAGCAAAGTACTCCTTATGTCACCATCCATTAGCAAACGAAAAGATCCACCTGTTGCCTATAACTTTAAGGTTTCTCTTGCTCCAGGTGGTTTGTCAAGTGCAGTTTTTCTTGGGGCGAGCATGGCGTTAGGGTTGCCATCTGATGCCGCATTTAGCTCGATTACAGGGTTGGGAGTGGAGATGGAATACGACACGGTAAGAGGTGGTGGATACAATAATACCGTATACCATCTACCTAAGGGAGTAAAGCGAAGTGCATTGACCTTAAAAAGAGGGATGGCGCCTTATTCTTCTCCACTCATGCAGTGGTGCTTGAAAACGGGTTCTGGATACATGTTTTCCATGCCAATGACCTTGATTGTGCAGCTTTTGGATAAGAATCCCAAAAACCCACCGGTAATGATTTGGATGATTTACAATGCGATTCCAGTGAAGTGGCAAATAGATGAATTAGATGCAAAAAAATCAGATATTGTCTTTGAGTCCATTGATGTAGTCTTTTCCAAAATGGATGTGATCGGGACTTCCTTCTAAACACTTTTCAACCACCAAGAAACAATCGTTATGCCTGTAGAAATAAAACAGTTGCTAGTAAAAGGGATGATGGAGGGTACGCAGGAGCCAGACAAGAAATCTTCTGCGGGATCAAGTAAGGCAAATGAGGGAGGAAATGGCGGTTTGAGTTCTGGTTTGAGAAAACAGATTGTAGACCAATGTGTGCAGGAAGTGATGGATAAAATTAAAAAAATGAATGAATTCTGATGTTTGGCTTTAATAAAAATCTTTCGCTTACCGCGTACTCCAAATTCGACAATGGTCAGACTTCATTTTTTTCCTATGTGGGGAAATATGAGTTACAAATAAATCCAGAAAACATAGCGATTAGCTTCGGCGAACCCGCAGCTACAGATGAACCTAATTCTGCTGGTGGTAAATCCACCACTCGGAAATCTCCAGTCTATAACCAGCAGACCATAAAAATAAATTTCACTATTGATAATTCAGGGGCTGTACCGAGTGCGCCAGACAACCTCAGCTTTTTTAACTTTAATGGGGATTCCATCAAGGACTCGATTGATCAATTACTTGAAGTAACGGTAAAACCCAATAACGAAAGCCACAGTCCTCCTTTTGTCGTTTTGCAATGGGGAGCGTTTATCCTAGTTGGTAAAGTTTTTGACCTAAACATTGACTATACGTATTTCAATATTCAAGGTGACCCTGTTCGTGCAGCGATTAGTTTTAGCTTGATAGAGGAGGTAGATGATGTGGTAATTAGTAGGGCATTTCGAAGCCCTGACATTACCAGAATCGTCACGGTGAAAGATGGCGATTCGTTAATTGCCTTGTCTAAATCCTCCTATGACGACCCTATGTATTACATGCAATTAGCTTCCTACAACAGCCTCCCTTCCTTTAGAGGGTTGAAAATAGGGAGTCAAATTGAAATTCCACCCTTAGAGAAATAAACAATGCCTTTCGCAAAATCCCCTGACGACACATTGCAGTTGGAGGCATCCTTTGATGTTAAGGTTGGAGGTAAGTCCCTGCCTAAGGATATTGTCGTCATGAAAATCCAAGTCAAATCTGAGGTAAATAAAATTGCAAAAGCCTATTTATCTATTGAAGCAGGCAAATCCTATGAGAGTTTATTTCCTGAAAGTGAAATTGCCAGTTTTGCGCCGGGAAAAACTGTAGATGTATCGTTGGGCTTCGGGGAAAAGAATGTGAAGGTGTTTTCGGGAATTATTACCAAGCATAGTATTCAAGTCGGGCAGAATTACTTGCACCAATCCTCAGATAACCTGTTGTTGTTGGAAGCTTCAGATAAGGCAATTAAAATGACTGTTGGAAAAAAGTCGGAGCTTTATGAGAAGAAAAAAGATAGTGTGATCATGACTACGTTGTTGTCTACTGCTGGAGTTACAAAGAAAGTAGCGACCACCACGGTAACGCACGATGTAATCGCTAGGCATAATTGCAGTGACTGGGAATTTTTACTCAACAGGGCCAAGGCCAATGGCATGGTCGTATTCAATTCATTGGGTGCGGTAGATGTTGAGGTCCCATCAGCATCGGGAATGGAAAAACTCTCGGTCACTTATGGAAAAGATATCAAGACTTTTCGAGGGGATTTAGATGCTAGTAGTCAATTGCAGCAAGTTGAGGCCATTAATTACGATATTTACGAGGAAAAGGAAGTAAAGCAAACGGGTAAAGACTCGAAATTTGATAAGCCTGGAAACATTACCGGTGCAGTTTTAGGAAAGGTAGTGGCAGCGACGAAAGTAAGTGTCAATGTGCCAGTTCCAGTATTAACTCAAGAGTTGAAAGGGTTTGCAGATGCGGCTTTGAGTGCAAGTAGATTGCGCAGGATGGTAGGGGAGATGAGCTTCCGAGGCACCACCTTGGTAACATTGGGAGACCTTGTGAAATTGAATGGTTTTGGCAAACTCTTTAACGGGTTGGTCTACATCACTGAAGTGGAGCATCGAGTTGAAAATGGACAATTTACTACAAAGGTTTCCTTTGGGTTGAAACCAGGACTCTTCCAATCCACCAATCAATCAGAAATGAATTTGCTTCCTCCGATGGCAGGTCTGCATGTCGGAATAGTTAAAAAATTGGATGCGGATCCAAGCAAGAAAAATAGGATTCAGGTGATGATTCCTTCGTTAAAAAGTACAGGAAACGGGATTTGGGCCATGTTAGGACATTTCCATGCAGGAAAAAATTCCGGAAGTTTTTTTGTGCCCGAATTGAATTCCGAGGTTATTGTTGGGTTTATCAACGACGATCCTCGATTTCCGGTCGTTTTGGGCTCACTTTATAGCAAAAAGAACACCACCAAAGAAAAATTCACAAAAGATAATTTCATTAAGTCTATCGTGACTAAAGGAGGCTCGCGTCTGGAATTTGACGACAAAGACAAGACGTTTAAAGTAATTACTCCTAAGAAAAACATGATTTTTATTTCAGATAAAGCCAAGGGAGTAAAAATTGAAGATCAAAATAAGAATGTGATTACAACCTCTGACAAGGGGGTAACCATTACTTCCAAGAAAGACATTAAATTAACTGCTTCTGGTAAGTTGGAACTGAAAGGTACCAAAGGGGTGGTGTTGAATTCTTCTGCTGGCGATGCAAAGATTGATGGTAAGAACGTGAAACTAAACGCTAAATTGAAAGCGGATGTAAATGGAAAAGCGGGTGTTAACATTAAAGCTTCTGCTGCTGTCAACATCAAAGGAGCAATGGTAAATGTAAATTAAGCGAGCTGGATAGCAGTCTAAAAATAGATTCAATAATATGGCAGAAGAAAAGAGTTTTTTAGGAAGAGGTTGGGGATATCCAGTTACCTTCAATAAGACATTGGGTAAGGTAAACATGGTTAGCGATGAATTGGATATTCGCCAAAGCTTGGAAATCTATCTTGCCACCCAACGTGGGGAAAGGCTTTTGCGCCTTACTTACGGTTCTGTAATGCATGAGTACATGTTTGAAAGAGCTTCCTATAGCAACTTGAATTTTCTATGTGAGACGTTGAAAAATGACATGAGGATTTACGAACCAAGGATAATTGTACATAAGGTCAAAGCTGATTCAAAAAATGTTAACGATGGGATAGTACGATTTACAGTGGATTATGAGATTCAATCGACCAACGTGAGAGATAACATTGTCTTTCCTTTTTACATATTGGAAGGCACCAACATACCTGAATAAGCATTTTGGAAAATCTGAACGACTTTAATTCCCTTAACCAGAGAATTCGTAAACTGAGTACTCTCGATACTCGGTATTTTCTGCCCGAGGAGCGAACTTTGAGTGATTTTCTAACACTCATCAATCGCCTATCCAAGCAGGTTAACTTCTTTGATGAGCAGCTACAGGAACGTGGAGACTGGTTCGATTTCTTCATTTCTAACGAGCTTTTTTTGTTGGCAGAAATTGAAAATTTTGATTTAAAGTCTGTAGAGAAGGAAAAAACAGCTATTCTTTTGCGGTTTGAAAGAAGTGACTCCGTAGAAGAAAAATTTCAATTGATTAGTCAGCTTTTTGAGCAAATAAAGGGGATGCTCGTTACCATAGATTATTGGTACAGACTTTCTTCCGAATACAATAAAAAAAGGGAAAGTACTACCCTTGAAAATGAGTTAGTCGGTGCCATTTCCTATCGTTGTAAATCCGTTTATGCGCAACTCCAGTTCCTAGCCTCAGAACTCAAGCTGTTGAATAGCCCGATTCATTTGGAGGTAGCTGACTTTAATTTGAAGGGTGTATGGGAAGCGAGTCCAGTTAGGTCAACTTCCATTGGATGGGGAGCAGAAATTTTGGATGTCAATTACCTCCTGAAGCAATTACTCTTGCTGCATCGACCGGTGTTCAAAACGATTGCCAACCTGACGGAGAGATCCAAACAACTTTTCCGTGAAAACTTGGCGAATAAGCAAGATCACGAGCCACATATTGGCCTACTGATTGCTTTTTTTCAACTATTTAGCCAATTGCAAGAGGAGATGAATACCGTTCCGGATAGGCTGCTAACCTATTATTTTGAACGCATCCTTGGTCAAGTCCGAAAGGAACAAGAAGCGGATACGGTACAGTGTTATGCCACCATTGATGAGGATGTCGATCAGGTGCTCGTTCCCAAAAATTCCCGTCTTTTGGCTGGCCAAAACGAAGAAGGGAACGATATTTTGTACGAGCTCAAAGATCCTGTCACCTTTTCAAACCTAAAGTTAGCGAGCCTGTTCACGATGTTTGTTTCAAGAAACAAGCTTATTGATCCGGGAACACCTTTTCAAACAGTTAATGGAATTTATTCCAAGCACATTCCTATTTCAGAAGAGTTCAAACCCTTTCAAGCCCTAGGTGAAGAGCAACGATTTTTGAATAAATCGAACAAAACCATGGATGAGGTGGACATTGGATTTTCTATTTCCTCTCCTACGTTAAGGTTAGGAGGCGGCTATCGAGAAGTGCATCTTGAATTTGTTTTTTTGACAGAGAGCTACCAATACTTTTTGGCGATGCTCTTGTCTATTTCCAAAACAAAAAATCAATTACCAGAAGAAGTTTTTCATCAAATCTTCGCAGGTTCCTTAAGCTTACAACACACCACTTCCAAAGGCTGGTGCGAAGTGCCTGCCCATGAGGTAATTCCTCCGATGAGCTGGAATGAAAACAGTTTCAAGCTTGTTTTTAACTTGGGCCCGGATCATCCGGCGATTTCTCCCTACCTCGAAGAGGTGCATGAAGAAGGCTTGAATTTGCAGCAGCCTGTGTTGAAAATTCTGCTTAAAAACCAGCATGTCTTTCATCCTTATTCTTTCTTGCAGTTTCTCGAACTGGAGCAAATAAAAATAGAGGTGAACGTGAAGCAATTGAAAAATTTAAGCCTTCACAGCAGCTTTGGCCCTTTGGATCAAAGTATTCCTTTTGATTTGTTGGGACCCATACCGAAGGTGGGTAGCTACCTCTTGATTGGCAACGATGAGATTTTTTCTAAAGATCTGGAAAGCCTGCAAGTAGGATGGACCTTCCATGACCTGCCCCAAGGGAAAGACTTGAAGTCTTTTTATGAAGAGTATCCATATGGCATCGAAAATGGCAGCTTCAAACTTAAGGTTCAGGCGCTATCTGACTTTAAATTTATGCCAAAGGAGGGACCGCAAAATGTAATTACCTCCTTGTTTGAGGAGCAAGATGGGTTAATCCTTTCGGATAGGTACGTACAAGACATAAATCTCGAGGCGCTCCAAATTCTCCCTGACTATACCCTCCAGACAGACGAGGATGAGGATGAAGTGCTCATCTCAAATCAGAAAACTGGATTTTTGAAACTTGAATTGGTCTCGCCAAGCATTGGCTTTGGATTCGATGTGTATTCCACCGTTTACGCTGACAACATTACAGCAGCTTCGAATGAGATACTCGAAAACCCAAAGGCAGGATTCAAGTTTGTGGAACCCAAAGAGCCCTTTTCTCCCTTGGCTAAGGACATCTACCTAGATTATTCATCTTCTTCAGAGATTAATTTTCTAGGCACGCGTTCGTTTACCAACCAAACTAAAAAGCAAGAAAACTTTATACAGATTCATCCTTTCGGGAAGAAATTTTTGTTGAAAGATGGTTTGGTCTACGACAGTGGGCTGCTTCCATTTTTTGAGCTTCAAGGAGCCTTGTTTTTTGGCATGGAGGCAAAAGAATTTCCAGAGGAGTTCAGTATGCTCTTCGAGATCGCTAAAAATAACGGAGGATTTCATGGAGATGCGCCCAAGTTGGACTGGTTTTACCTAGCAAATGACGATTGGAAGGCTTTCAAACAGGAAGATATTTTGTTTGATAGTAGTTTTGGACTCACCCGATCTGGGATTATTTCTTTTAAAAGCCCGAAGGACATCAACTTGAATAACCTGGTGATGCCCAACGAGTTGTTTTGGATTTGTTGCCGTACCAAAGACCAGCAACCCATGGTCAGTGTGGTTTCTGGCATTTACATGAATGCCTTTGCTGCGCAGGCGATTTTGGATAAAGAAATCCAGCATGATCCAGTACTTCCAGCGTTTTCGATTGAATCTTTTGAGGACGATTTCCCAGGTTTATTGTCGGTCATCCAGCCCATCGAATCTTCTGGGGGAAGGGCCAGTGAAGAAAAATCACCCTATTACCGAAGAGTTAGTGAAAGTCTGAAGCACAAGTTTAGGGCGGTAACCCGATGGGATATTGAAAAGATGCTGCTTCAAGAATTTAACTGGTTGGGATTTGTTCAAGTGTTTGGCAATTTCGGTCATGAAAATTTTGTAGCGCCAGGAGAGGTAATCGTCGTGGGGATTCCTAAAATTGAGAACACGGAGAACTTTTATTTGCCTAAGCTCAATCCCGGCCAACTCAAAGAGATGGAGTTGTACCTCAAAAAAGAAGTCAATCCGTTCGTAGATTTTAAGGTAATCAATCCACAATACGAATACCTGATGATCAAGGGAAAGATCAAGTTTACCTCTTCAGATACCGGTTTGCTGTTTAAAAAATTGTACCAAGAACTGCTGCAAGAAACCTGTCCTTGGTTTTATGATGATATTTCATCTGCCTTTTACCAACGCGAAACAAAACGAGCTGAGATCTTAAATTTGATTACTTCTCGGCCTTATGTTAAGTTTTTCACCAGTTTTTCATTGGCGCAGATGTATGAGAATGAACAAGGTGAATATCAGTTTGTGGATGGAGCTTTGTTGGATGATGGGATGGAAACAGTGACCATTGGAAAACCTTGGTCCATCCTGATCCCGTATCCGCTCAAAAAAATAGATTTGGTGGAAGAGGAGAATTACCTTCCTGCGGAGGCATTTGATTTGGAAGACATGGTCATTGGTGAAAACCTGATCATCACGGCAGAATACGTAGAAACTGTAAAGGATACAGGAGTTGAACTTAAGAAGGCAGATGACGAAGCTTTTTATCATTTTAATTTCAAATTTTAAGCATGGCATTACTAAATAGACAGTCCCTAATCAACTACTTCAAAAAAGGTAGTGCGCCTACAGAAAGGCACTTTGCTGATTTGATTGAGTCTACAGTAAATATTGTAGATGATGGAATTTCGAGAGAAGGAGACAATGGCTTCCGAATTACTCCCGTTGGAAGATCCAATCGTTTGATTTCTTTTTATAAAAATTTCAAGCAGGTACACCCCGAGTGGAGCATCAATTTGGATGAAGAGCAAAATGGTGGATTAGCCTTTCAGGAGGAAGATAAAAAGCCGTTACTCGTGCTTAAAAATGGGGGGAATGTCGGCATTGACGAAGAGAATCCTAAATCCAAACTCGACGTCAATGGAGTCATCTCTTCCAAAGGAAGAGTGGGATCATTGTACGCAGGGCAAGTGCCGGCAGACAATAAATGGCATACCATAATCGACCAACTCACCGAACCCTGCGCCTACGAATTGATGGTACGCGTGGATGGTGAAAAAGGCAGTGGTCGGTATGCTTTGGCTCATGTTATTGCGATGAATACGTTTGGAGGTCCACTTTCATACGGCAGGATTAACAAGACAAGGACCTTTTATGGAAGTTTTCGGAACCGCTTGAGATTTCGCTGGTCGGGTAGTTTATACAATTATTCCTTGCAGGTAAAAACGGCGCGACATTATGGATTAAATCCAACCACAGGTGAAGCGTATCCCATTCGGTTTTCTGTAGGCAGTCTTCTTCCCATTTGATCGAACTTTCTTAACTATCTTTTGCCGTGGCTAATTCTATTCCAAGCGAACATACAGACAAACCCATTTTGAGGTACGACCTTCTTTACGAAGAGGGCCTCAACTACGTGCAAAAGTATTCGGGTAAAATTTGGACGGATTACAATTACCATGACCCAGGAGTAACCTTTTTGGAGTACCTGACCTATGCATTGACGGATCTAGGGTATAGAACAAATTTTCCTATTGAAGATCTTTTTCTGTTTGGAAGAGATGAGTTTGACTCTGTCCGACAAAATCTACTTTTTGGACCTGCTTCCGCATTTAGTTGTAGCCCCATTACGGTCAATGACTACAGGAAACTGATTATTGATCGAATTAAACTCGTAGCCAATGCCTGGGTGATTCCAATCCAAGATCACAAGATGGGATTGAAGGGCTTGTTTGAGATTTTTATTGAATGCTCGGAGGACTTGAGCGACATAGAGTTGCATTACCTTAAAAAGGAAGTAGCTGATCTATTTCATGCCAACAGACTAATTGGCCATGATTTGGAGGAAGTATATATTCTGAAAAAAGTATACTTAAGCTTAGAAGGGGCGATTAGTATTGAATCAGATGCTCTAGGTGAACTGGTTATGGCTAAGATGTATGCTGCATTAGATGCCTATATCAATCCTCAGGTTCAGTTTCACGATCCGGTAAATCTGTGGAAGGAGCAAGGATATTCACCAGAGGCGGTATTTACAGGGCCCTTACCCAAGTTTGGTTTTGTATTCGAAGAGGCCTTGACTGAAAAGATTGAAGCCATTTATCTAGCTAGAATTAAAGAAATAATCCTTTCAGTGGAAGGGATAAAAGAAATTCGTAGCCTCCAACTCTTCAAGAATGGCCTGCCTGTATTTGATAATTTTGTGCGATTTGATAAGACAGAATTTCCAAAAATCAACTACTTGGATGAGTTCACCGATACCTTTCAAAGCAAGGTGTCACTATTAAAAAACAATGTTACCTACGAGGTAGACCCGATAATTACCAAGCAATTGCTTTCTACGGAGGTTTCCTCAAGTACCAAGTTTTACCACCAAGAACTGCAGTACGACGATAAATTGCCTTTAGGCCGATTTTCTCTTGAACAGGTAAGACAACACTTTCCCATCCATAACGAGTTGCCTCAATTTTTTGGGGTAGGAAAAAACGGAGTATCATCCAATGCGCCTAGGGAGATTCAAGCATCTGCCTTGCAAGTGTCTGCGTACCTCTACTTTTTTGAACAAATAATGGCCTCTTATCTGGCTCAACTTTCAAGTCTACGGGTGTTGTTTTCTCCTAACAATAGCTCAGAGACCTATTTCAATCAGCTTCCCAAGGAAATTTCAAACCTTGACAAGTTGATCTCCGATAGGGATGCCCTGGAAAAAAGCATGAAGGAATCTTCTGAACTAAGTGAGGATTACTTGGATAGAAGAAATAGGTTGCTGGACCATTTGTTGGCACGCTTTGGAGAGCGATTTGACGAAGTCAGCTTAAAAAAAATAGGAAGATCTAATTCACTTGAATCTTCGGAAGATTGGGCCCTGTCCGTACTACAAACAAAAGTAAATCTACTGACTGAAATCATCGAGCTTGGACAGACTAAAGCCAGAGGTTTTGACATGAAGTCAGCAGAAATCTGGGATTGTACCAACCTATCTAGTGTCGAAAAAAGGATTGCCCTCTCTTTAGGCATCAAGGATTTTAGCAGAAGGACAATTTCCGCCCCATTGATGGAGCACTTTCAAGTGGAAGGCGCAAAGAAACAAGTAGGCGATTGGAGCCTTGTGAGTCTACCCCTTGCCCAAGAGGTAGGGGCGGTCTACCTGCTTCCAGAGGAAAACTATAAGGAAGGAGCTCTTCATTTTTATGGCAAAGGATTGTCCTTCTTAAAAGAGATTTTTGAATTGGTGATTAATGAAAAGAGTCTCAGTTTGGTGCATTCCAAGGACAACAAACGCCACTATTTGTTGATGAAACAACGGAAGCTGGAGAATCAGGTGGTTGTGTTTGCTGGGGCTAGCGCATCGGATTGCCAAGCAGCCAAAGAAAAAGTTTTAACTAAAATAGCCTCCTTGGATCAACAGTCAGAAGGATTTCATCTCATCGAAAACCTACTCTTGAGACCCTTGGAATCGGTTTCCTACTTGTTTTCTTTTTTAGATGCTGATGGGGAAGAATTTATTGAGGGGCTGTTTCCTGGTGATATGGAGACCCAACGCTCCATAGGAGAGGACCTATTTGGATTTGGCCTTCAGGTTGAAAATTACAGCATAGTAGAGGATGAGAAGACGCTTACGTACTCGGTATTGGTCTATAATTTTGGGCATGAACCTGTCGCCAAATTGAAAAACACCTTTAGCTCTAAGCCGGGGGCAAAAAAAGCCATTGACCAAGCCATTCGTTTTTTCCAAGAGTTGCGCGCCAAATCGTTGGCGCCTGAAACGGTGATGGAAGTTAATCTTGTAGGAGGTTCTGGACATGGTTTTCCAGTGGATTTCCAATTTTCTAACACGCTAAGTTTCATTTTCCCAGAATGGCCTGTTCGTTTCCAAAAATCTGATTTTATCAACTACCTGAAAAATCTAATTTCGGAGAATATCATGGCGCATCAATCCGCTACGATTTACTTCATCAATCCGCAGGAAATGTATCGATTTGAGTCT
>Ga0078894_10001201_pt1 | contig 19026 bp, 4 predicted proteins | sample LauGreSu1BDMLBSD_2_FD_67506 | JGI IMG/M metagenome (GOLD analysis project Ga0078894, IMG submission 67506) | Freshwater lake microbial communities from Lake Michigan, USA - Su13.BD.MLB.SD (version 4) (version 4) | ecosystem: Environmental > Aquatic > Freshwater > Lake | place: Lake Michigan, USA... | reverse complement strand
GATACGATACCTTGAGCGTGAACATATCCACCACCTTGCGGGTGGTCAGTACCACCACCCCAAATATCCCAACCACTAAATCCACCTTCCCAAGCACTTGCCCAAGTTCCATAAGATGTACCCCATCCATTTGTACCGGTCCAATGGTTTTGGTCAGATGTAATATCTCTACGATTTCCTCTTTCTCTACCTAAATTAAATGCCCCTCTACGAGTATAATCTGTAACTGCGTATAAGTTAGATGTACCATCCATATTAAGATAGTATCCAGCATTATTATAATCGTAAATAATTACAGGTCTTATACCACCACTACCAGGTACTTGAATTGTATTACTACCCTCACCCATATACATAGTCATAGATGAGTTGTTACCATACCAGTGTTGTGCCTCAACTACATACGCTGAGAAATCCCAACGAGGTTCATTGTTTACGTTGTTTACTAATTTAATTTTATTAGTTACATCGTAGTTTCTACGAGATGTTCCAGCTGGGTCATCATAATAACCCGTATTATCTCTATCATAGAATCTATATGCGTATAAATCAGAACCTAATGTTAAGTTACCTCCAATAAATGCACCACCAGCAAATCCAAAACGAGAGTAAGTTGTACCATTGTTTCTTAATGCTAAGTGATGGTCATATCCACTTCCATATTCATAACCCAATCCGTACATATTACCGATTGGCCAGCTTTCACCAATTGTCCAAATTACCTTAGATGATGTACCATTAACATTGTAATCACCCATCATACCACCACTATTTCGGCTTACTAAATAGTTTGAATACCAAACTCTACCGGCAAAGTTACCTTCATTAAAGTTAGAGTATCCAGCAGGATTTGCGTAATATCCAGAGTTATCACTATCGTAATAAATTGGAGAATACATTGCTCCCAATCCCTGAACATAATCGTATGCTATTAACCATCCATCAATTCTAAGATTTAAGTTACCACTATCCGAACTCATACGGAATTCACCACTTCCACCAATCAAATCTATACCAGAGAAGCTATCCCAATGTGTGTTCGTTCTGAATCTCATTGTACCACCACCAGAGTAAGGCATTCTTATTTCAGAACTAAAATCACCAAAATATGCTGAGTTAGAATCATAGAATATTGGCGCCTGAACATAATCTACACCATTGACGTATCTACTTCTTAATATTTGAAGGTCACCAGAAATATATGAATAAGAATCGGATTCAATTGCAGCAGTATATCCTTCAGCAACATCCATCACTCCACTATAATATGAACCATTTTGTATTTTACGAAGAACAACTTGTCCATAAGACCAAGATGATGAACCATTACCAATTACGATACAATATTTACCATCTTTAGTACCAACTCTTACAGGCTTATCCGTATAACCAATAACGTTTGCGTTAAAATTATACCATTGCCCATTCCAGTTGTGTCCACCAACGATTACAGTTGCTGCTGCATTTCCATTGTATTCATAAATGTCAATTACCGCATGAATCATACCATAGTTACCAGTTCCACCAGGGAATTTAATAACTACTGCTCCCGTTGCACCACCACTAGCTCCCCAAACTGCATAAGGTCTACCTACTAAGTTATTTTGTTTTATACCACCTGCTATTCTCAATGAAGTTGCAGTTGTATTAGGGTCTAAGAAAAATCCACTATCATTATAATCGTAGAATGATGTACCTCTTACCTGTCCAGCTGATGCAAAGTTGTTATTAGTCCATGTCCAAGATGCACCATAGTTAGGGCCATCTAATTCAAATGTAATGTTAGCACTTCTTAATCTTAATCCATAGTAACCAGCAAGCTGAACCATACTTCCGCCGAAAGGTCCACCAACATTAGAACCACCTAATCCATACCAAGGTGCGTTATTTGTAGTATCACCAAAGTTATTGTAAAGAGTAAAGTATCTATCAGCAAATATGTTATTTATTCTTGAATTAGAATTAGGGTCAACATAATAGCCGTTATCAGCAGAATCATAAAATATAGGTGAACGAGTGGATGAGTTAAATTGAGCAACTCCATTATTTAAAATCCAACCAGCAGTATATGCCGAATTGAAATTTGAACCACCAGTACCACGTCTGAATACCCAACCTCTACCATCGGTATCCATAGTTAGATAAGTGTTGTATCCATCACCAAATCCTGTTGGGTTAGTAAATTCACCACCATTAGCTTTAAATCCTATTGCGGATGTTGTACTATCACCACTACCCCAAAAGAATATTTGATTTGCAGAATCCGTACTACTTAGGTCACCCCTAATAGCAACACCATACATACTACTAATAGATGCAGGGTCCGTAAAATATGATGTATTATTTTGGTCATAGAATATAGGAGAACGCATTGAACCATAAGCCCATAAGTTACCAGATGAATCACCTTCTACAACATTAGAACCACCAGAATTTCTGAATATAAAATAGCTTGAATATTGAAAATACCAGTTATTACTATGATATTGAATTTTACCAGCAAATTCACCAGTCCATGTAGATGAATCACTTCTCCAGTCACCAACTGTTCTTAATGATTGAGTTGATGTTGGGTCTATATAATATGCACTATTGTTTTGGTCATAATAAATTGGTGCATACAATGCGTTATAAGAAATAGTTGCATCGGGTTGTAATCTGAATTCTTCAGTATTATTCCATGCAAATCTTAAATAATCACTTGCCCCATTATCAACTAATATATTCCATCTATTACTTTGGTCAGATGAGTAAAGATTTAATCCATCATCCCATCCAGTACCACTAGCTATTAAATCAGTTCTTCTAATTCTAGAAGTACTATTTGGGTTTAAGTAAAAATTAGATGGGTCATCCGTATCTCTAAATATAGTTCCTCTAACCTCACCACTAACATTTACGTTTGTATTGTATGTTACTGCTGTGTGTTGTGCTAATGCACTTAATGTGTAGATAGGTGATATTACAGTACCTGCTATAACATTACCAACACCACCACCATGTGTAAACATTTTAACTTTTACACTATATGAGTTTCCACTTGATACTATATGAGAAATTGGTATTCTATATGTAGAATTAGTACTATCCCATGCAAAATCACCAATTGAAATATTATCAGCAATTGCACCCATTACATCTGATACTCTACTCACATTTGTATAGATGTTATTATTAGGGTTAGTACCTACCGCAAATCGTTTAGTTAATTTACCAGGTGTATTTTGGAATGAATATGTTCCAGTTATTTCAACTTCAATATATCCCCAAATACTTACATTACCAATTCTAATATCAAATGCCTGATTTGCTGTTCCATTTGGAAATGAAAGACTTAATAATTTTTCACCATAATCATTATTTAATCTATGAGTGGTTACAATATTAGTATTTAATATTGATGTTGATGCAGGGTCTAAGTAGAAACTGGTGTTATCTGAATCATAGAATATAGGTGCTCTAAAATCACCAGTAGCTGCCGCAGTACCACCATTATTTACCGTAAATCTCCAATCACCAATGTAGACACCATATAATGTAGATGTTTGTGCTCCAACAAAAATATTTGAACCACCATTATAAGATAACCACATACCAGGAGAACCAGTATTTAGATATGGTGTTCCATTGCCATCACCTACGCTTATTCTATTTAAAAATCTACTTTGATTTAAGAACGATGTTGAGGCAGGGTCTACTAAATATGTATTATTATTTCTATCAATAAATGAATCAGCATAGATATTACCAACCTGTGTGAAATTACCCGATGTATCAAATGTTCCTCTTCTTGTTGTACCTTGTACAATTTGTAGGTTACCACCAGAGTTTGTTGTTAAATCATCAGGTGATTCGTAAATTCTCCAAAGATTTCCACCAGCCCAATTAATACCTTCATTTGGACCAGGATCGTTAAACGTTAATGCATTAACTTCGTTAATATCATAGTTGTTCATGTCCAAAGTTCCATTCAGAAAAAGTCCTGCAAATGTAGGTGAATCTGTTGTACGAACATTTTGATTCATCAGATATACTTCAGTTGCACCTTGACCTGTATCAATTGTACCAGTAAGAACCACATTACCTGTTACGGATAATGTGTTATCAGCTGTCCATCTATCATTACTTTCATCCCAATAAAATTGTACAGTTGTAGATGAACCCCTTCTAACTTCTATACCAGCATTTTCAGTTGGTGTACCTGTTGTGAAGTTTGAATTAAGAGTTATAATATTATCCGCTAATAGGATTGTTTCAGTATTAATTGTAGTTGTTGTACCACTTACAGTTAAATTTCCTGTAATTGTTGCATTACCAGTTACTGTCAATAATGTACCATCAAATGTTAAATTACTTTCAACCGTTCCGTTTGGAGCAGTTCCATTTAATGTAATTACACCATTATCAGTTGTACCAGTTAATGCTAATAAACCAGAAGAACCTGATGTACCCTGTGTACCAGAAGTACCACTTGAGCCACTCGTTCCACTACTTCCACTACTTCCACTACTTCCAGAAGTGCCACGTGTTCCGCTTGAACCAGATGTACCACTACTTCCAGATGAACCACCACTACCAGCACTTCCCGTTGTGCCACTTGAACCACTACTTCCGCTAGTTCCACTACTACCACTTGTACCAGACGAACCGCTTGAGCCAGAAGAACCACTTGAACCGCTTGTTCCTGATACTCCACTACTTCCAGATGTGCCTCTTGTTCCCGAAGAACCAGATGAACCACTACTACCACTTGTTCCAGCAGCACCACTACTTCCAGATGAGCCGGATGTACCACTGCTACCCGATGTACCAGCTGTACCATCTTTTCCCGAAGAACCAGATGTGCCGCTACTACCACTACTTCCGCTTGTTCCACTACTTCCGCTTGTTCCAGCAGCACCACTACTTCCAGATGAACCTGATGTACCACTGCTACCACTTGAACCAGATATACCAGATGAACCACTTGAGCCACTTGAACCACTACTTCCGCTAGTTCCACTACTTCCAGATGAACCTGATGTTCCAGCTCCTCCACTTATACCACTACTTCCAGATGAACCAGAACTTCCGCTAGTTCCACTTGAACCTGAGCTTCCGCTAGTTCCACTACTTCCGCTAGTTCCACTACTTCCCGATGAACCAGCCGTACCAGATGAACCGCTACCTCCACCAGCTCCAGTTAGACCGGATGAACCAGAACTTCCGCTAGTTCCACTACTACCACTTGAACCCGATGAACCAGAACTTCCTGTTAAACCAGATGTTCCGCTTGAACCACTACTACCTGATGTACCCGCTGTACCACCAGCTCCACTTACACCACTAGAACCGCTAGTTCCAGAACTTCCACTACTTCCACTTGAACCAGTTAAGCCCGATGTACCACTACTACCACTTGAACCAGATGAACCAGAACTTCCTGTTAAACCAGATGTTCCAGATGACCCAGATGTTCCCGTAGTTCCTGATGAACCACTTGTACCATCCTTTCCACTACTACCACTTGAACCAGATGTACCACTTGAGCCACTTGTTCCACTACTTCCAGAAGTACCGCTTGAGCCGCTCGTTCCACTACTACCAGAAGTACCACGTGTTCCGCTTGAGCCACTTGTTCCACTACTTCCAGAAGTACCACTTGAGCCACTTGTTCCACTACTTCCAGAAGTACCACGTGTTCCGCTTGAGCCACTACTTCCAGATGAGCCGGATGTTCCAGATGAGCCAGATGAACCCGATGTACCACTACTTCCGCTTGTGCCAGATGAACCACTTGAACCAGATGAACCAGATGTACCAGCCGAGCCAGTTGAACCACTACTACCAGAAGTACCACTTGTACCAGATGTACCCGAAGTTGCTGCTGCAAACCTTCTACTAATTCTACCTGTTGTTGTATTTAGTACTAATACCTCATTTGTTGTATTATCGGTTGGTATCGTATCACCTGTTACTACGATTGAGCCACTTATATTTAAACTACCAGTAATTTCTTGTCTATCGGTAACATTATCACCAAATTTATTTGAACCCGTTGCATATATTATAGATGATGAAATAAATGTTGTATGTAATTCAGTAGTTGTAATTTTACCACCTACTGTTAAATTATTACTAAATACACCACTACCAGTTACTATTAAAAATTCATTTATAGTAGTACCTTTATTTATTTCCAATCCTCTATTTGGAGAAATAACCGCTAATGCTGAACCTGATTTTAATCTATCTATATCTCCGATTGCAGAAGCTGGAATATTTACTATTCCACTACCATCTCCCTTTAAAAAGGATGCTGAAACAGACCCAGAAACATTAAGTCCTCCTGTTATTTGCGTATTTGCATTTATTATAATTGGTGAACTACCAGGAGAATCAATTGTACTAACTTCAATTATTGAAGCAGAAAAAGCTGCTGCATTAACAACACTTACTGATTTTGGCGAAGCGTTTATAATAGCACTTCCACTAACATAAAGCGATATTACGCTAGAACTTATTTGATTTAATCCGTTTGGGTCAATTCCTATGAAACTACTCATCTATTTATTTTAGTTTTAACTCAACTCTAATGCTGAAACAATTACATCTACTGAAGAAGCAAGCGATGATGTTACTGAAAGAAAATCATTTGCCTCTAAAACAACTTTTTGTTCTCCACCAACTAATACAGTTGATGAATTTGGTGTAATTAAAGCATCCTTCACTAAATATACAGTTTTATTTTCTGAGCTATCTCTAGCCATAACACTAACTGATATATTATTTGAATTTATATTTGCTACACTTACACCAATAATTGTAGTTGTTGTTGCAGTAGGAGTTGTATATGCAACAACACCAGTTGTTCCTACTCCACTTACCATACTATTTTTAAATACGTTTGCCATCTATTTTATATTTTAACCTAAAGCTATGGCATAGGCCAAAGCTGTATCTAACACATTTACATTATTAACATAATACCCACCATTTAATGAATAGTATGACCCAGTCATTTGCATTGAACCAGTAGCTAGGATTGAACCACTTACAACAAGTTTATTATTGATAATTAAATTATCAAAAGATGCCTGTTGTACATCAATTGTTCCTTTAAACGAACCAGTCAATGAACCAGTAAAAGAACCACTCAAGTCAGCGTATGCGTTATTTCTATCTTGAATGATTGAGCCTGAAAATATGGGATTATGGATTACCATTTATTCTATTTGTTAGTTTTATAGATATAAATATAAACCTATCCTTATTTAAGGTTTTACCGGCCACTCAATACTAAATGGATTTGATTGATTTGTTATATCTCTTAAATTTTGTCTATATATTGTCCAAATTTCTTTGGTTTCAGATGGAATATCTCCTAATTGAGTCCAATCACATTCTTGTAATAAAGAATTTCTTATTTCTCGAATTTCATCCCACTTAGATTCTATTCTTAAATTTATTTCCTCCGATGAAGCATCAGTAACTTCCCAATTTTGATAATAAACACTTTCTACTAATAATGGTGTTCCTTCGGAAATATTTTTTGTATGGTTATTTGGTTTAGGTGTAGACCTTACCTCAAATATATTAAATTCATTCATTAAAGCTTCTGTCATTTCAGATGGAAAGCTTGAATGAGGATTATCTTCTCTTAATTTTTGCAAAGAGTATGGATAATTAATTTGGTTATTTATAATTCTTAAATACATATTATTTCCAATTTACAGGTATTGATGCGTAGTTTGATAGACCAAAACAATTATTAAAAGCATCAGTACCAGATGGTGTAGGAGTTCTATTCCACAATTGCGGAGCAGTTCCGGTTAATGCGTTTGATGTAGAACTCATATTATAAATATTGTTAAAAATCGTTACTTGCGTATTAAGTGTAAATTGTAATACATTAGTTAAAGCTCTGCAGTTACGAAATGTTGAAGAAAAGTTTACAACATTTATGTTTTGGTCAAATAAATCCGTAGGTACTGATGTTATTGCTGTACATGCTGCAAAACAAGACGCAAATGTTGTTGCATTTGGTACATTATCAAAAAGTCCCGATGGAACTGATGTTAATGTTAGTACTGATTCAAATGTATTTGTAAAAGTTGTTGCGTTTGGTGAATAATCAAACATATCAGCTGGTATAGAAGTTATTCGAGTTCCTCTCATAAAAGATGCAAAAGAAACTACTTCATTCAAACCAGTATATCCACCAACACCACTTAAAGTACCACTACCAGGTATTGATGTTAAATTAACACAACCATTAAAATTTATAGTTCGTATTCCAACAACACCCCATTGAACTATTGCAGTTATTAAACTTCTTATTGCAGAATTATTATTAACTGTAAAACCTGGCATAAATCCACTTATAGTTATTGTGTAAGTTCCAGGTGAAACGTATGTATGAATTCTATCTGTTGATGTTGATGATGATATTAAAGGTGAGCTTGTACTATCTCCCCAACTTATTGTTAATAACGGAGTCAAAGAACCATAATCAACTAAAGGTACAGTAAAAACAGTATTAGAAGCTGTTGTTGTTATTTGTATTTTAAATGGAAATTGTTCTTCTCCACTTGGTATTAATTTTCTTGCTATACTCATAACTTTAATTATTAACTAAGATTTTTTCCAACTACAAATCCATAATATGTTGTACCACCATCGAATGTAAAGAATGTCAACACATCAGTACCTGCAGATGTCAATATTGGAGATGTGCCACCTACCCAATCAATACTAGCAGGCCATGTGATAACATACGCTCCTGCATTTACCATTGTTAGAGTAAATCCAAACGCATTTGATGATGGTGGATTACTAAATGTTATAGTTGCACTTGCGTTAAATTGTCTTCTAAAATTGTTACCAGTTGAAAGGTCTAATATTACACTTCCACCAGTTCCCAAATTAGAATAAGTTTCTCTATATTGTGTACCAACTATATATGAACCAGCTGATACAAATGTTGTTGCTTCTAATGATGTAGTTGTTATTACATTACCTGTTACACTTAATGTATTTCCATCGAATGTTAGATTACTTTCAACATTACCACTTAACAAAGGATTATCCCATGTTATAATACCATTATTTGTAGTTCCCGATAACGGAAGGAATCCAGATGTACCAGATGTACCACTTACTCCCGATGTACCAGAAGTTCCAGCACCACTTGTTCCCGATGTACCACTTAATCCAGATGTACCCGAAGAACCAAAGAATGTACCATCAAGACCAGATGTACCAGATGTACCTAATCCAGATGTTCCAGAAGTTCCAGAAGTACCTGCTCCGGATGTTCCTGAAGAACCACTACTTCCAAAATAAGTTCCATCCAAACCACTACTACCTGATGTACCATTTGTACCTAATCCAGAAGTTCCAGAAGTTCCCGTAATTCCAGAAGTTCCAGATACACCTGATGTACCACTACTCCCAAATAAAGTACCATCTAATCCAGATGAACCACTTGTACCACTTACTCCACTACTACCTGATGTTCCACTCTCACCACTACTTCCGCTTGTGCCAGATGTACCACTACTTCCAAATAAAGTACCATCTAAACCAGAAGAACCGCTTGTACCACTAACACCACTTGAACCGCTTGTACCAGTACTACCACTTGTGCCCGTTGTTCCAGATGTACCACTACTTCCAAAGAAAGTTCCATCTAAACCAGAAGAACCACTACTTCCGCTTGTACCAGATGTTCCAGAAGTACCACTTTCGCCACTCGTTCCAGAAGTACCGCTTTCACCACTTGTGCCAGAAGTACCAAAGTTAGTACCATCCAATCCAGATGTTCCAGATTCACCGCTTGTACCAGAAGAACCTGCTGTACCTGTTGTACCTGATGTACCACTTTCACCGCTTGAGCCAGATGTACCTGATGTACCAGATGAACCAAAGAATGTACCATCCTTACCAGATGAACCCGAAGTTCCACTTATACCACTAGTTCCACTTGTACCACTTTCGCCGCTTGTACCAGATGTACCACTACTTCCAGATGAACCACCACTGCCGGCAGTACCATGTGAACCAAAGAATGTACCATCCAAACCAGAAGAACCTGATGTTCCAGATGAACCCCCAGACCCTTCACTACCAGAAGAACCAGAAGTACCATCAGTTCCTGAAATTCCAGATGAACCCGATGTACCCGATGTACCATGCGAACCAAAGAATGTACCATCAAGACCAGATGAACCAGACGAACCAGATGTACCAGAACTTCCACCACTTCCAGCAGTTCCATTAGTTCCATCAATACCGCTAGAACCAGATGAACCACCACTTCCAGCTGACCCAGACGTACCAGAAGAACCAGATGTTCCACCACTTCCAGCTGAACCGCTTGTTCCATGCGAACCAAAGAAAGTTCCATCTAAACCAGAAGAACCGCTTGTACCACTTGTGCCACTTGTGCCAGAAGTACCACTTTCTCCGCTTGTACCTCCAGTTCCATCAGTACCACTTGTACCAGATGAACCAAAGAAAGTTCCATCTTTTCCAGATGTACCAGCACTTCCACTTGTACCACTTTCTCCGCTTGTACCACTACTTCCAGAAGAACCAGCACTTGCAGATGAACCGCTTGAACCAGAACTTCCCGATGTACCATTTGAACCGAAGAACGTACCATCTAATCCAGATGAACCACTTGTACCGCTTGTACCACTACTTCCAGATGAGCCACCACTACCAGCAGTTCCAGTTGTTCCAGATGTACCCGATGTACCAGATGAACCAAAGAATGTACCATCTAAACCAGAAGTTCCCGATGACCCAGATGTTCCGCTTGTACCAGATGTACCTGTTGTGCCTGATGAGCCATTAGTTCCATCTAAACCAGAACTTCCTGAACTACCAGATGAACCGCTTGTTCCAAATGAACCTGTTGTACCTGATGTTCCAGATGAGCCGCTTGTACCTCCCGTTCCACTTGAACCATCAGTACCGCTTGTACCCGAACTTCCTCCACTACCAGACGTACCAGATGAGCCGCTAGTTCCACTTGTTCCAAATGAACCCGTTGTACCACTTGTGCCGCTTGAACCGGATGAACCAGATGAGCCCGATGTTCCGCTTGTACCACTACTTCCACTTGTGCCGCTTGAACCTGAAGTACCAAATGAACCCGTTGTACCACTTGAACCGCTACTACCACTACTTCCACTAGAACCACTACTTCCGCTTGTGCCACTTGAACCAGATGTACCAAATGAACCCGTTGTACCAGAACTTCCCGAACTACCGCTTGAACCGCTAGACCCAGATGTTCCAGCAGAACCACTTGTACCAGAAGAACCATCCGAACCCGATGTTCCGCTTGTTCCATCAGAACCTCGAGACCCAGATGTACCACTTGAACCTGATGTTCCCGATGTACCACTTGTGCCAGAAGTTCCTGATGTACCAGCTGAACCACCAGTACCAGCAGTTCCACTACTACCCGATGTTCCGTTTGAACCATCTGACCCAGATGTACCACTACTTCCGCTTGTGCCAGATGTTCCTCCACTACCCGCTGTACCAGATGTTCCAGCCGTACCACCACTACCAGATGATGCGGATGTACCTGCCGTACCACTTGTACCACTTGTACCAGATGTTCCAGACGAGCCGCTAGTTCCACTTGTTCCACTACTACCACCAGAGCCTGATGTTCCTCCACTACCAGATGATGACGATGTTCCCGAAGAACCGCTTGTGCCACTCGTTCCACTACTTCCGCTTGTGCCAGATGTGCCAGATGTTCCAGACGAACCAGATGAACCTCCACTTCCACTAGAACCACTTGTACCAGATGTACCGGATGTTCCAGATGAACCAGAAGAGCCACTTGTGCCAGATGTACCACCACTTCCAGATGAACCACTTGTGCCAGATGTACCACCACTTCCAGATGAACCACTTGTTCCACTACTTCCGCTTGTTCCACTACTTCCGCTTGTGCCGCTTGTTCCAGAAGTTCCCGATGAACCACTACTTCCACTTGTGCCACTTGAACCAGATGTGCCGCTCGAACCGCTTGTTCCAGAAGTTCCCGGCGTACCATCTGTACCACTACTTCCAGACGTTCCAGATGAGCCAGATGAACCAGATGAACCAGAAGAACCTGAGCTTCCGCTTGAACCACTACTTCCAGAAGAACCAGAAGAACCTGAGCTTCCGCTTGAACCACTACTTCCAGAAGAACCATCTTGTCCACTACTTCCCGAAGTACCTGCACTTCCACTTGAACCAGAAGAGCCAGAAGAACCTGAGCTTCCGCTTGAACCACTTGTTCCAGAAGAACCAGCAGAACCTGCACTACCATCTACCCCAGATGTACCACCAGTTCCAGACGAACCAACTGCAGCTGCTACGTTTCTATATCCTAATTTTTTAGTAATAGGGTCCCATGTAACAACCTCATTGTATGAGGCAGATACGATACCACTAAGTAATACACTACCACTAACACCCAAACTTCCACTAATTGTTAAGTTTGCGTTTATACTACTATCTTTATTTACCTGTAAGAATGATGCCGTATTTACACCTTCCGCATTTAGAGCGTAAAGAGCGTATGATGCGGTGTATGCTAATGAAGCAGTACCAACTAACATCGATGCAGTTTGTGAATTCTGAACAAAGTTCGATGTATCTACATTTGATGCGTTTTGTGCAAATAATGCGTATGATGATGTAATTGCAAAAGATGAACTCAACACCGTCATTGATGATGTTCTATCATTTCTTACATAATCAGTTAAGTTTAATCCACTTAAGTTTTCAATATATGATGCAGTTAATGCGTAAGAAGAACTTACAGCACTAAACACAGCCATTGATGATGTTTGATTATTTCTTACATATTGAGATGTATCACTTAATGATGCTGATAATGATGCTAATGATGCCGAATCAAATCCAGCTACAGTTTTTGCAAATTCAGCAGTTACTGCATAAGATGCTGATAATACTGGTCCAAATACTCTATCACCATTTATTGTTCCATTAATTAGAGAACCACCACTACCAATCACAACATGTCCAGAAGTTAATCCAGCAAATTTAATTTGGATTGTATCTTCATCTATTGAAATAATTTGACCTGGTAATAATTGGTCTTCAGAACCAGTTGCATATACCTGTACCATTGGGTATCTAATTCCCAAATTATGTACAACTGTTAAATCGCTAACATTATTAAACGATACAGTTTCAGTTAATGATGTTTCAGGTTGAGGTACAAAATATCCTCTACTTTCATCAAATCTTAAAATATCATATTCAGCAGATGCAGTAGGTCCAACTCCTTGGAAATTATAAGTTCCTAATAAAGAACCACTAACTAATGGAGCAAATACTCTATGTGAAGCAGTAACATCATTTGCTGTTAAATTATTCCCAACATAAAGATTACCCCAAATACTTGCGGATGTATTAACTACAAATCCCTTATTAGGAGAAATTGATGCAGTATAAGAACCACTCTTTAATATGAATGTTTCGAATGATAAGTTAGCAATATTGATATTTGTAATACCACTACCATCACCAATAAATGTAGAACCAGATGATACTATTACATTACCACCAGTTACAAACAATCCACCACTAACACTTAAGTTACCAGACACAAATGTTCTAGTTCCTATTTCCAATCCTCTAGTTTCTGAAATTACTGCTTGTACAGAACCAGACTGAATTCTATCAATTTTAAGGTCATCTAACGCTTCAGGTGGGATATTAAATAATCCACTACCATCTCCATCAAATCTTGCAGCAGTAATTGGAACGTTTACATCTAATTTAGTTGGGTCAATTATAGCAACACCAGAACCAGAGTTGATTTTAAATAACTCTAAATTTTCAATCGCATCAGGTGGGATATTAAATAGTCCACCACCATCACCAATAAATAATGATGCCGTAATTGAACCACTAATTGCTACCGATGATGTAAATTGAGATTGATATGAACCAGAAGATGGTGCAGTAGTTACTCTAAATGTATCACCACTTTGAACGGATGCAGTTGCACTACCACTAGCAATCAATGGAGCTGCTGCAGCTTGTACATTTGTTAAAAATCTACCATCACCAAATACAAATCCCCTTGCAGTTAAATCATCTGCGGTTAATGAACCACTTACAGAAACCGAACCAGTAAATTCAGAACCTACGTCCGAACCAGTTGCTGCAGTTATTACTCTAAAATCAAATCCATTTGCTACCGATGCTGTTGCAGAACCACTAGCGATAAATGGAGCTGCTGATGCTACTACATTTGTAATAAATCTACCATCTCCAACAAAGAATCCAGTTGAAGTTATGTCTTGTGCAAATATTGAACCACTAACTGATACCGAACCCGTAAATTCAGAACCTATTTCCGAACCAGTCTTTGCAGTTGTTACTACAAAAGTTTCACCACTTGCTACCGATGCCGTTGCCGAACCACTTGCTATTAAAGGAGCTGCTGCCGCTTGTACGTTGGTAATATATCTACCATCTCCAAAGAAAAATCCTCTAGCAGTTACATCATCGGCAATAAGTGAACCACTTACATTAACCGAACCTGTAAATTGAGAACCAATTTGAGAACCAGTAAATGGTGTTATTACTCTAAACCCTTCATCAGGATTTACAGAAGCTGTTACTGAACCTGATTTAATTTCAGTACTAATTAATGCATCTTCAGTTAATGCTGAACGAGGTATATTTCTTAAATATCTACCCTCTCCATAATAATTAGAAGATGATTCTAAGAAAATAGCACCACTTATTTCGTTTATGTAAAGGCTTCCACTTACAGAAACCGAACCAGTAAATTCAGAACCTATTTGAGTACTATAAACTAAAGATTCAGTATTATATGATGCTGTAAATGGAGTAACTACTCTAAATCCATAATCAGGAGAAACGGATGCTGTTACTGAACCTGATTTAATTTCGTTTGATATTAATGCATCTTCGGTTAATGCTGAACGAGGTATTTCTCTAAGATATCTACCTTCACCATAATAAGATGAACCTGTTGCTAATTGTATAGAACCACTATATGGATTTATAAATAAACTACCACTAATATCAACACTACCAGTAAATTGAGAACCACTATCTATTGATTCAACTTTGAATCCAAATTCAGGTGTTACCGAAGCCGTTATAGAACCTGTTGCAATTCTGAATACTTCTTCAGATAATGCTGAACGAGGTATATCAAATAATCCTTTACCACTACCACTAAACATAGAAGAAGTAATTGTGCCTTCTATTTTAGTATTTCCAATAAATTTAATTTCAGCAGGTATTGTGATTTCATTTACCACATTTATCGTACCCACCATTGATGAGTGAAGTTGACAATTGTAATAAAGTGTATCAGGCGAGCCGGATGGTGGTGTGAATGTTATAACTCCACTATCAGTACCATTGTTTGATATACTACCACTATATACCCAAGAAGTTCCAGTTGAAGGAAGATATTTAACCCAAAACGGATGACCAGATGCATTTACATTAAGTGTATAGGTAAACCCTCTTACTAATGTTATTGTTGGGTTTGAACCATCTACTGCTCCAGTAAATACATATTCACTACTTCCATTGTTTGTTATATCAAATACTCTATTAATTAAATAATCAGGAGTAGGTCTTCCAGAAGAAGATACTATAAAACTTCCATCAAATCTAGAATGAGTATTTACTTCAAATCCTTCGGTTGGTGAGATTGATGCGGTTGCACTTCCACTAAATATTTTTGTAGAATCAATTGCTAAGTTAGCAAGTGTAATATTAGAAAGATATCTACCATCACCAATAAAGTACGAACCACTAATAGAAGTAATATCACCACCAACTAATAAACTACCACTAATATCTACCGAACCAGTAAATTCAGAACCACTTGCTTCAGATTTAACTCTAAATCCAAAAACAGGAGAAACTGATGCCGTTACAGAACCTGATTTAATTTCGGTTGATAATAATGCATCTTCAGTAAGTGCATTTCTAGGAATATTTCTTAAGTAAGTACCTTCACCAAAATATGCAGATGATGAATCCAAAACCAATGCCCCAGAAGTTGCTGTAACAACTAAACTACCAGTAATTGAAACACTACCAGTTATTCTAGAACCACTTACAGCAGATTCAACAATGAATCCTCTATTTGGTAATGCTGAAGCTGTTACCGAACCACTTGAAATTCTAAATAATTCTTGAGATAATGCAGAGAATGGAATATCGGTTAAACCAGCACCACTACCACTAAATACAGATGCAGATACTCCAGATGTAAATGTTCCACTTCCGGTTACAAATAAACTACCTGTAACTCTAACACTTCCTAAGAATTTACTTCCTGTTTGTACAGATGTTACAACAAACCCATCAACAGGCGATACCGATGCGGTTACACTACCACTAAATATTTTTGTAGTATCCAAATCTGCGATAGCAGCTGCAGGTATATCAAATAACTGTCTACCACTACCACTAAATGAACCAGTTCTTAAAAATACTGAACCGCTTAAGAATAAAGAACCACTAAAAGTAGAACCACTTGCAACAGAAGTTACTACAAATCCTTGGTTTGGTGTTACAGACGCTGTTACACTACCACTTGCTATAAATGTAGATAATAATGCATCTGGAGTTAGTGCTGAACGAGGTATATCAAATAAATTTCTACCACTACCACTAAATGCAGACCCACTTTGTAATTCTATATTTCCAAAAGTAAATACACTTCCACTAACCTTAACACTTCCACTAAAATAAGAACCCAATTCAGCAGAATCTACTCTAAATCCATAATCAGGAGAAACAGAAGCTGTTACACTACCACTTGCAATTCTAAAACTTTCTAATGATGGTACATTTCTAAGTTGAGAACCATCACCAATAAAGAAGGATGCTGATATAACTGGGGCAACAATACCTCTCGATGCTGTGATTGAACCACTTGCAAATAAAGAACCGCTAATATCAACACTTCCAGTAAATTCACTACCCAAATCTAAAGCTTCTACTCTAAATCCATAATTTGGTGCCACTGATGCTGTTACAGACCCACTAGCTATTCTAAAAGCATCTCCAGTAAAAGATGTGAATGGTATATCAAATAATCCTTTACCACTACCACTAAACATAGAAGCGGTAATATTACCACTAACAGCCAAACTACCAGTAATATTAGTAGGTCCTATAAATTCGATTAATGCAGGTCTTACTATTTCAGATACAACATTAATTGTACCAGCCATTGAAGAATGGTTTTGACAAACATAATATAGTGTTGATGGAGCTCCAGGTGGTACATTAAATTCAATAACACCATCATCATCTCCATTATTTATTACTCCAGAATTATATGCTCCACCAGTTCCACTTACGTTTGTTGTTTTAATCCAAAACGGATGACCCGGTGCATTTACTACAAATCTATAAACAACACCATGTACTAAAGTAAGTGTTGGATTTGAACCACTAGCAGCTAAACTAAATACATAAGCACTACTTCCATCATTTGTTACATTAAACGTAGTATCTAATGATTGACTAGGTACTACAAAATTAGAAGCAGATACTGACATACTTCCACTAAATTGTGAAAATATGTTTACATTAAATCCTTTAACAGGATTAATCGATGCAGTTGCTGAACCAGAGAATATTAATGAAGTATCTAAATCAGAAATTGCTGATTTTGGAATTTCTCTAAGATTTTTACCACTACCACTAAATGAACCAGTGTATAATTCAATATTTCCACTTACCAACAAAGAACCAGTGAATTGAGAACCACTAAGTGTAGATTCCACTCTAAACCCAAATTCAGGAGATACAGATGCAGTTACACTACCAGATACTATTTTTGTTGCAGCAACTACTTCTTCAGATAATGCAGATAAAGGAATATTTCTTAATCCACTACCATCTCCAACATATATAGAGCCACTTTCTACAATTACACTACCAGTTACATTAATACTACCAGTAAATTCAGAACCACTTATTTCAGATTCTACTTTAAATCCAAATTGGGGTGATACTGATGCGGTTACACTACCACTTGCAATTCTAAATACTTCTCTTGATAGAGATGATAATGGTATATTAAATAATCCACTACCATCACCTCTATATAAAGATGCTGAAACGGAACCCGATATATCTACTGAACCTGTAAATTCCGAACCACTATCAAATGCTTCAACTCTAAAACCAAAATCAGGAGAAACAGAAGCTGTTACACTACCACTTACTATTTTAGGTGCTACAGTAGATGGTACATTTATTAATTGAGAACCATCACCAATAAAAAACGAAGCAGATACTGAACCACTTACATTAACTGAACCAGTGAATTCAGAACCACTTTCAGCAGATTTTACTATAAATCCAAAGTTAGGTGAAACAGAAGCTGTTACACTACCACTTACAATAAACGATGAAACTAAAGCATCTTCGGTTAATGCTGAACGAGGTATGTTTCTTAAATAAGTACCCTCACCATAATAAACGGATGAAGAACCAAGTACTAATGCTCCAGAAGTTGCCGTTATTGATAAACTACCTGTAATATCAACACTACCAGTAAATTCAGAACCGCTATCAGCAGATTTTACTACAAATCCAAAGTTAGGTGAAACCGATGCAGTTACAGAACCAGATTTAATTTCAGTACTAATAAGAGCATCTTCAGTAAGAGCCGATCTTGGTATTTCTCTAAGATATCTACCTTCACCATAATAAGATGAACCAGATGCCAAAGTTATTGAACCACTAAAAGGTTCTACGAATAAACTACCACTTATGTTTACAGAACCAGTAAATTCAGAACCACTATCTATCGATTCTACTTTAAAACCAAATTCAGGTGAAACAGACGCAGTTACTGAACCACTTGCTAATTTAGTAGCTTGTGGTAAATTAATTAAATTAGAACCATCTCCAAAGAAAGAACCAGTGAATGAACCACTAAACGAACCAGTTGCCTCTGCCAGTCCAATAAATGAACCAGTT
>Ga0078894_10001198_pt1 | contig 19028 bp, 19 predicted proteins | sample LauGreSu1BDMLBSD_2_FD_67506 | JGI IMG/M metagenome (GOLD analysis project Ga0078894, IMG submission 67506) | Freshwater lake microbial communities from Lake Michigan, USA - Su13.BD.MLB.SD (version 4) (version 4) | ecosystem: Environmental > Aquatic > Freshwater > Lake | place: Lake Michigan... | reverse complement strand
TTTTTCATCGGCATTGTATGGTTTTGTATCACCCACGTTCATACGGAACGTGTCACCCTTCTTCATAATCTTGACGATATGGCACATCATACTCATCCTATGAAGACTGGGTTGTCTATTGAACAGCACCGCATCGTTATCCATCATATGACGATGAACGATGTCGCCATTCTCCAATTTAATGGATAGACGGTCCACATACCTAAGCGAAATATTTTCCCCGTTTTTACGTTCCAAGATTTTTGCACCTGGATATACGTCTGGTCCATTCTGAACCAATTTCAACAAGAAGTCTTTATTTCGGTCATTTACAGTGATTGGCTTAGTAATGTTTTGTGCAATCTTCATTGGCACGCCGAGCTGACGAATAGACAAGTTGGGGTCACCAGTAATGACAGAACGTGCGCTGAAATCAACACGTTTGCCCATCAGATTACCTCGGATGCGACCATTCTTGCTATTCAATCTACCCATAATGCATTGAAGTGGACGTCCAGACCGCTGTCTTAGACTATCTGCGCCCTTCACCTTGTTATTCACAATCATTGCGATGAAATACTGTAACTGAATAGACAAACCCTCAATGACATTTGGCGATGCATTGCTGGCAATCTTATCCGCTAAGTCTTTGTTGTACCGAATGATGTTGCTGTAAATGTGGGTCAAGTCGTCTTCGCTACGCTGTTGCGCGTCAAGTTTCACAGAGGGACGCATTGCAGGCGGAGGCACAGGCAACACTTGACAAATCATCCATTCAGGGCGAGACCACAAGGGGCTAAATCCCATAAAGGTAATGTCGTCGTCGGAGATTCTATGAAAGTTTTTCAATAACAATTCGGGGGTTAGGCGCAGGGTAATTGACTTGGATTCATTTTCGCTATTGTCCGTGTCAATGTTTTCCCAGACTGCTTGGATGGTCGCCATTCCTTCTAATTTTATTTTATCAGGCTGCTTGCACCCACACCCGTCTTCAATATTGTCGCCACAACGCTTCACTTTTGATGCAATGTTGTACACATAATCCCAACGCTTTTCAGAAGTCATATTCATTGCGTGGCTGTGCTGTTCTTTGTTTATTTTCAACTTGCTACATTTGAAGCAGATGCATTTGCTAATCTTCATTATTTCTTTGATATGTTGTATGAACAATACTGGACGAGCCAGTTCAATGTGACCAAAATACCCCGGCGTATCAATGTACGTATATCCATCCGTTGGACAAATCGTACGCGGTTCCAATACACCCATTCGTGGGTCAAATAAGCCATTGGGCTCGGGCGCATTATTTTTATACGTATCACGACTGGTTACTTCGACAACTGAGCTTCGGCGGATTTCTTCGGGGGACAACATACTAAATTGCACCCCGATGATCCGTGAAGGCATCTTTTGTTCGTTCATACCTGACTTGTGTGATGACATACTTCGTATATTTACCCTATAATTATACTGTTTATATTTTTATATGGTTGTTTTCAATTTTCTACTTTTGTAATATTCTAATTTTTGCCATTTTGTATCTACATTCTGTAAAAAATTGAATTATTTGCTAGCATTATATCTACATCAACCATTAGAACTATTATTAGTTTATATAAGTCACCTCAAATATGCCTGCCTTCAAGCAATTCAAGAACAAGATGCTCAACGCCAAAAATGCTGCTGCCGCTGAATCTAAAAACAAAAAGCTGAGAAAAAACAAAGGGGATTCTGATAGCGATGAGGAAGAGGAGCTTTCTGAATCCGAAGAAACTACGTCAGATTCTACCTATGAACCGCCTAAACATAAAATCCGTACTAGAAGCAATAGCAAGTTGGTCGACGAAGAAGAAGACATTGAAGATACAGAAGAGGAGGAGGATGATGAAGACGAAGAAGATGAGGAGGATGATGAGGATGAAGACGACGACGATGAAGATGATGAACCCAATGTTAGTCGCGCTGCAATCCAGAAGATTATTTCTGAGATTTTCCCGTCTAAGTATATGTCCAATCGCGCGAAGCAATCGGAAAAGGAGGAAATCGCGCAACGTGGAAAATCAAAAAATACAAAAAAATCAACAAAAAATACTCGCGAGAAGGGACGTCGTAAAATTCAAGAAGAAACAGATGATGACGAAGACGACGAAGATTATGAAGACGACGACGAAGATGAAGAAGATGATGATGGTATGTATAATATTCTACTGCTCGACGGCTTGGACGGACAACAGCCAGCGGAGGATGATTATAATGAAGACGACGATGACGCCGAATGCGACAGCGATGACGAAAAAATGTTTATGCGAGAAGCATATGAAGCTGTTGAAGTTCCAGCAGTAATCGCCGACAAAAAGGCAAAGAAAGCAAAGAAAAATAATAAGAAGAAATCCGAAGAAACTGATGGAAAAGCCAAGAAAGACGAGGACGAAGTTGAACTTACGGATGTTCAACAGGAGTACTTGGATATGATTGACACCAAGAAAACGCTCACTGCTCAGTTGAATAAGAAGCCCACAAACAAGATTTTGCAAAAGGCGGTTAGAGACTGCGACGCTTCCATCAAGAAGTTAATCAAGCAGTCGCGTATCAATAATGCAAAGGCGTATCACAAACTTATTCATTCGCACAAGAAACAGACCAATGAGGTAGATTATTTCAAGAAGAAGTTGTCAAACAAGGAACAACTCAAAGTGATGAACGATTTGAAGGAGATCAATAGTTACACCAATATAAATAAACCGTATCGGCTCGCACTTCTGGACGCCAAGATGCCAGCCAAGTTCAAATCCGTTGCAATGCAGAAGTTGAGTGTATTGCGGTCAATGGACCCGAGCGATAACGAATATTATAAAATCAAAAATTGGGTAGATGCGTTTATGAAGATCCCGTTCGGCATTTATCGTGGGCTCAGCATTTCAATTAACGACGGCATTGATAAGTGCCACGACTATATGAATGAGGCAATGACTACGTTAAATTCGTGCGTGTATGGTCTGAATGATGCAAAACTCCAAATTATGCAAATGGTCGGTCAGTGGATTTCTAACCCATCTGCTATGGGAACTGCTATTGCAATTAAGGGACCGATGGGAACTGGTAAGACCACACTGGTCAAGGACGGCATTAGCAAAATTCTTGGACGCGACTTCGCATTTATCGCATTGGGTGGAACTGGCGATAGTAGTTTCTTGGAGGGACATTCATATACGTACGAAGGAAGTACTTGGGGTAAAATTGTCCAGATCCTGATGAACAGCAAGTGCATGAACCCTGTAATTTACTTTGATGAGTTAGACAAGATTAGCGATACTCCTCGCGGAGAGGAAATCGTGGGCATTCTAACACACTTGACAGACACGTCACAAAACAGTCAATTCCACGATAAGTATTTCTCCGAAGTGGACTTTGATTTGAGCAAGTGTCTGTTCATATTCAGTTATAATGATGAAAGCAAGGTAAATCCTATATTGCGCGACCGTATGTATCGCATCCAAACGAAGGGATATGATGCAAAGGAAAAGGTCACAATTGCCCGCAAGTATCTATTGCCGAAGATACAGGAGCAGGTAAATTTCAAGGAGGGGGATATCATTATTCCAGACGACACATTGCAATACATCATCTCCAATTCTGGTCTAACGAATGATGAATCTGGTGTTCGTAATTTGAAAAGATGTCTTGAAATCATTTACACAAAGCTTAATCTGTTCAGATTAATGAAGGCGGATACGAAGATTGTCGGCATTGATATTGATTTAACAGTTAGTTTTCCGTTTACTGTAACAAAGCGTGAAGTAGACATTATCATCAAATCAGAAGAAAAACATAACCAAAGTATGTTAGCAATGTATGTGTAATCTGCTATCACACTCATCCTGTATATTTGTATTTTTTATGAATGCATAAAACAACATAAACCGAATATTACAATATTTGTAAATGGATAATAGCAGCAGTCATATATGTGGTTCAGTGGATGTTGAATTTATGGCAAATGCAAAAATGCAACTAGAAGGATTAATAGACCCATATCAAAACGACGATTATAAATGTATATTACAACTTATAAATGCCTATCTTAGAAAACATTGTACACATAACATTATTTCGGATATGATTGACATTAGCGAGACACGCAGCAAAACAATTTATTATTGTGAAAATTGCAGTCTATCGTTTGACGGACTATCCGCTCCTAGGTAAATTCAAAACATAATCTTTGGAATTTACTAAATTTACTTACTCACGGGCAGTAGTTTGCGTTCTTGCGAATTGCCTCCACGGGTACTGAGTAACTCGATCTGTTCCTTGGTTAGCTGTAACTTACCCATAGAGTTGGTTAGTCCATAGCTATCACCAGATGCTCCACCCGGAGTGCCCGAAAACTTGTCATTATTTGGGGGATTGTATGTAGGAGAACAGTATAATTCATTAAACCCACTTACTTTTTTGCAGTCAGCGCTTTCACTCTTTTCATCAATTGCAGAAAATGGTTCGGTTTCTGGCTGAGTTGAGGTAAACCCTTCGTATGGGAATTCAACTGCGAACAAAGTGTCTTTGGAATAAGGCACTACGCGAATAGCGAAACTAAGCGCAATAATTATTATGAGATATAATGCGGCAATCAGCAAAATGTGCTTTAATTCAATCTCTATGGTGAACATTTATAAAATGTGATTAGATATTTTTTTACAATTATAGTGCATTCAGATTACTAAATAGTTTATTGTAAAACATACATAAAAATATACTATGTGATATGTATATTGACGGTTTCATCATTATGGCAAATCTCAACGATCATGAACGTTTAAATTTAAAAAAGTTGGTAACTGAAATGGAAGGGGAAGACAATACGCATAATATTCGTAAGGTAAAGCACAGTGTGCCTATGCGCAATGATATTCGTACTATGGATACTCTTAAAAATACGCACGCCGAATTGAGACGAACCAAGCCAGACGAGTTTAAGACGTTGTGCCAGTCACAGTGTGGTTTTCTGTATAATAATTATACCGACATCTTCAATAAGATGATTAGCGACGAGTTGGACCTAACTATTATGACTAAGCTTTTGACAGTGTTAAAATTGATTGAAGACGGAAAAACCGACCAGCATGAGGGCTCTGTTATGGTCGGCAAGCTATTGAAAGAATTGTATGTAGATAGTGCGGTAAAACGAATTGATAACTTAGATAAACAACACGAGGGGGAACGTGTGGAGGCGAATGGGGGTAAAACAATCTCTTGGCGCGACTTTAAGAATATGAAATAAATACATTTTTAAAATGGTATAAAAATATTATGGTATTATGATTATTCACTATGAATACTCATAATATGAATGATTTAATTAGCCGTATTAAGCAGTCACGTATGTCAGTGACCGCTAAAAATGCGTGTGATAATTTTGCGATTTTACACATTGCAGTGCAAGATAATAATCTGAGAGAAAAATACACTACGTTAGTTGCAAACCATAATGCAAATACATTGGATAGATATTATCCGGATTCTGGATTTGACCTAGTCTTTCCAACGGATGTTACCTTCGATAAAGCGTTTGTATCTAAATTTGTTGATTTCCAAGTTAAGACGGAAATGTTCTATGTAAATGCTGCAACAGATACTTGGTCAAACTGTGCATTTACTACTCATCCTCGGTCTAGCATTTCTAAAACGCCATTAATGCTTGCCAATCATACCGGTATCATCGATTCGGGCTATCGTGGCAACTTAATTGGTGCATTTCGATGGTTAAACGATGATGCAAATACGCGCAGTTACAATGTGGTGCAACATACTCGCCTATTACAAGCGTGTCATCCCACTCTTTGTCCGATATATGTGGTTATAGTAGAAGACGATCAATTGTCTAGCTCTGAAAGAGGGGCAGGAGGTTTTGGTTCAACTGGTAAATAAACATTTTAATTTGTACTCTATAAAATAACCGTTTATTTTATAGATTTAATATTATGTCGGCACTTGACATACATCAAATATATAGTAATGTTCAAGTCTATAAAGGCAAACGATATTATAAAAAAAGGTTAAAAACGAATAGTCGTGTTGTGGCATTTGATTTAGATGAAACACTTGGATCATTTACCGATTTAGAGGTATTATGGTCAACCTTGCAAGATTTTACCAATAATCATATTCCGGTAAATTTCAACAAGCTATTGGACTTGTATCCAGAATTTTTACGTTATGGTATATTGCCAATATTAGAATACTTACTTGCAAAAAAACAAACAGGCGAATGCAGTCACTTGTATATATATACTAATAATCAGTGTTTCATTGGATGGGTAGACCTCATATCTAATTATTTTAATTATGCATTAAAGTCAAAACGACCCGTATTTAATCAGATTATTTCGGCATTTAAAATCAACTGTCAACGGGTTGAACCGTCTAGAACCACCCATTCAAAAACGTATTCCGATTTTATTAGATGCACATTATTGCCCAAAAACACCGAACTATTTTTTCTGGATAACACCCATTATCCTGATATGAAACATACAGATGTTTACTATATTCAGCCCAAGATGTATGTCCACCATTTATCCACCCAAGATATTATACAGCGATTTGTCAGTTCAAAAATGTGTTTAGAATTAACCCGCAGAGGTGGAGGCAAAGGTAGTGAAATTGGACAAGTTCCCGTGACAGCGGACACAATGCACAACTACTTATTAAATTCATTTATTCAAAATAACACATATACCGACGGAAATCCCAGTTTAAAAGACCTAGAAACAGACATCATTGTTGCTCAAAAAATAATGTATCATATACGCGATTTCTTTCACATATCTAGTATGAAAAGTCAAACTAAACGAAAACGCGTGCGCATTGGACACACTACCAGACGAAACAAGCAACTCAATGATATCAACTAGCGTGTTCATATGCCATCATAATAAGTTGTTCTTCCGTTGATAATTTTTGAAATGTAGTGCAGTCGTCAAATTTATATTGCATAAACCGGTTCATTCCGTTCTTGCACATAACGTGTATCCCATTATCCAAGAATTTGATGTCTACTACGATTCCTCCGTTTGTTAATGATGTAGTTCCCGTTCGTATCCAGCGTATATGTTTTCCTTTATGTAGTTCATTTATTTCATCTACATAACGATATCCGATAAGTTTTTTGCATATTTCTTTTACAGTCTCTTTTTGAGGTATTAGTTCTGACGTTTTTTCATATATTTCGTCCGTTATACTCGCCATGGTCTTGGTTTCTAAATAGTCATGTTTGTCGGTTTCAATCTTACTCAACAAATTATCAATATCTAATGTTGAAAATAAACTAGGATCTTTTAATGCATCTTCAAATAATTGATTTATATTTATAGCAGATTGGTTCTCCATTTTACATATTACAATACGAAATCTTTATCTAATTGTGGCCTATACACTTTTGTTATCAGATAGGGCAAATGTTTTTAGATCGTCCAATGGCAATTTCAACCAATATCGTTCAAACACTTCCGCTATTCCAGTATTAACTAATAAGAAGATTGCACTACTAAATATTATGTTTGCATCATACTTTTTTAATTCATGAGTGCGAAATGGGTTAAACCGATATATTAAAATTACACATATAACTACTTGCATTAACAACTTTAAATCGGTTATATATGCGGGATTAAAATTGACCACTCCAAGAAATACTACTATATATGCTGCGTATAATGTTATGCTTAGATAGGAATAATGCTTGCCTGCATAATCCACGATATCGCCTATTTTTTCTAATATGTCGTTTGTTCGTTCCATCCTATTATACATAATAAATATATTTTACGAAGGCAGATAAACAGATATATGTACCTTATTGCAACAATACAAGAAATGAATAATAGAATAGCAAACAAATATTCCATTGGAGAGAACATTGGATCAGGTTGTTTTGGTTCTGTTTTTAATGGAACGCATTACAAAACGAATATGCCGGTTGCTATTAAAATGGAGGATGTTAACGCCGATGTTAAAATACTCAAAAACGAAACAACTATACTCAAATATTTATATGACCAAGGTTCTCGGGATATACCTATTGTTTATTGGTTTGGATTACATCATAACAATACCTGTTTGGTGATGTCTCTGTATGACTGTTCGCTGCACGATTACATTCAACAAAAACCGTTGCTGCCGAATAAAATAGACGTTATTATGCGAACGATGATTAACATTTTTCAATTTATACATAGCAAATTAGTTATACACAGAGATATCAAACCGCAGAACATTATGTTAAAAAACGGAGAACTTTACCTCATTGATTTCGGGTTTGCTACATTCTATGTGGATGAAAATTCAAATCATATCGTTGACGATGGTTCCCGCCTACATATTATCGGCACGCCTAAATATGTAAGTTATCATATCCATTGCGGTTCTCTGCCATCTCGTCGTGATGATTTAATTTCACTCGGCTATGTTTATATGTATTTATACAACCGCAAGCTTCAATGGGATACAATAATTAACCAAGGGGGAACTGATGCAGAATATGAAGACACTCATATTTTGAATTATAAAAATAAACAGCGCAAGGTTCTCAAAGAGTTTGAAAACATTCAACCAATATGTGCCCAAATAAATCGTCGCATTGAGAACTTTCTAAACTATTGTTATCACATTCAATATGACGATACCCCCTTATATAATGCATTAACCGATATATTCGCAACGGATGATTAGTTTATTGCACCAGTATTAAATCCAAGACCGTCGGGTGTACCTTTTGGTCGCTTTACAAAGTCAATTGATGTTACTTTGGGTCGTTTACCAACTGTCTTATTCAAATCGCCTATAAATTTTTGTTCGGTTATTGGTTTAGCAATTGGTTTTTCTACTGGTTTATCTATTTGGTTGTCCACGAAACTATACTTGTTTGGTTTACTCTTGGCATTTGTTTGTTTTCCCGTTTGTTCAGCCGCCTTATACGTTGCTTCGTCTACGCGTTTGGCTTTGGGTTTCTCTGGTGTAAGTGATCCCTTCCATATTGGTACTTCATGTGCAGACGCGCCTTCACATAACTCGCTCTTACACATAGGTTCCAAATTACCAAACCCCTCTGGTTTGGGTGTCAATTTGGTCGATAATACAATGTATATACTAGACAATAACGACCCCACTAAAACCATAATTGCAAAAATAATAGACGCCATTCGCTTGCTCACTCCTAAATTCACCATCTGATTATACAATAAGAAAATATAAATTCCAAATGATATAAACATTCAAATATATATGATATTATAACGATGAGTTCCGATACTGAAACACAATCACAGCGGCTTACAGGCAAGGTTAAGTGGTTTAATAATAAAGCCGGTTATGGCTTTATTACTATCCACGATGGCGAAAATAAGAATAGTGACATTTTCGTACATTTTACTGCAATTCGCGTAACCAATTCACAATATAAGTACTTGGTTCAGGGCGAGTATGTAGAGTTTGATCGCGTGAAGTCTACCACTGGACCCCACGAGTACAAGGCTGCTGATATTAGTGGCATCAAGGGCGGCGAGCTAATGTGTGAAACCCGCAACATGTCTCAGCAGTCTATGCGCGCACCCCGTTCGCGTGGAGATGACAAGCAACCTGTCACTGGCGCAAATAGCGGGGAAGAGGGATATACTAGCGTTAAGTCCAAACGAGTGCACAAGGCTGCTGCCGCCGCTGCACGAACTTAAACATTTAATTCCGTATTAAAAATTGATAACCTTGTGATATTGCATATGGTTATCAATTAACCGCACTTTTAAAGAAAAAATAATATAAAGTTATTTAAATGCAGACAAACGTAAACCCATTCAAGTTGAGGCGGGGCATAAGATATACTTTTACAGATACTAAGGGATACGAATTTAGAGCCAATCTTGAAACGTATCAATCGTTGAATGGAATACATAAGATGGCAGTTCGTCTAACTCGCGTCGATGGTCTGCAAGGAGCACTTTGCACGCCGATTTCACACATTCAATCTGTTAAAGCATATGCTCTTCCTAATTCAATTCCGCTTTTTCCGTATCTAATTCCCGAGGTTAGTATGATCATAAATCAATGTATTTGATATACTTAGTTGCACAAAATATTATATAGCTATAATGTAGCAGAATAATGATAGAACTAACGGATTTAAATACTTTCTTGAAAATGTTTTCTGGTAATAACCTTACCGAAAACCAATTTATAAATAGAGCGCAAGTGCGCGTTGGCAATAATCTTCGCCCGTTGAAGGATTATATGTTAGCCAAGAAGATTCCCCTGAATAATATAAAAACGCTGTTTTATCACATTCAGAACCGCAATGAATACTTGACCCGCTTTTACAATATGTCTCTACGCGTTCAACCCAGCAATTACATCATTCACGGCGAAGTGCCGCCTATGAAAAATAAACATATGAATAACAATGATCATCCACTATTTAAGAACTTCATTCGCAATGTTCACATGTTAGATATTTTACAGAATACGAAATCGGGGATTGACAACGTACCAACCTTTATGGACGTGCTAAAAGACCTTTATTTGAATAACATTATTGATTATAAGATATTAACCCCCAGTTCTCTTCATTATATGAACGAAGGACGATTAGGCAGCGTGTTCTCGTCTTTTTATTTTAGAGCCTCTATTATGAACCCATACCTAGTTTATTCGTTAAACCATTCAGTGCTTAAAGGTACACGTATATTTACCCCTACTCTCGGATGGACATCCTATTGCTACGGCTTCCTAGAATGCCCTTATGTAGTTGAATATGTGGGAACTGATGTCATTCCCAGCGTATGCAAAACAACTTCTAAGTTCGCGAAGGAACATTCTCCAAACACGACTGTGGATATTTATTGCAAACCATCCGAACAGTTGTTTAAGTCAAAGGTCTTTATGGACAAATACGCGAACCACTTCGATGTTGTGTTTTTTAGTCCTCCTTATTACCGTCTTGAATTATATGACGGGGAGAACCAGAGCACCACGAAATATGATACATATGAAAAATGGCTAGACAAATACTGGTCTGCTACCATTCAATTATGCCAACACGTATTACAACCTGGAGGACGTTTATGTTACATATTATCAGGTTATGGTTCAGATAATACCAAAGAAAACTATAATTTGTTAGACGATATGAATACTATCACCAAGAAATATTTTACGTTTAAAAGCAAGCAACCGATGTATAACAAAAATGTGCACGTAACCACGCATCGAGAGACAGAAGAACAAATTATGTTGTTTGTAAAAAAATAAGTATAAATCATATTACATCTTATTGTGATAATATGATTATTGTTGTTTGTGCATGAATTGATACGTATATAAAGTATCTAATATTACACCCGATATACTAAATGCATATAACACATACTCTATGGTTGATTTGTTTTCTATTGTATAAAAATAGTACGCCAATAATGCAAAAAGGGGTATTGCTACCATGTCTCCATACCGACTGATATTTTTTATAAAATCTTTCATTCTATAAAATATACCTATATATTTTTAAGCCAAGTCTGCCAGTATCTCCACTGGATAATCCATATCTTTCAACACTCTAATGCCGCCCTTCAAATTCGATATCCCAGGTTTCATCTTGTATTTGTAATCAAAATTTCCATCGGGGAGAACATCCACTGCCATCTTATAGTTACGTACAATGGCGGATTTCTTGAAATGTTTGCATATCTTGACATAATGGGTAGTTAACATAAATCGCACATTCGGGTACTTTGATAAGTACGACAAGAATGCTTTACCTGCCTGCACCGCTTCTTCTGGGTTAGTACCGCTATACAATTCGTCAAATATACAGAAGTGTCTGCTTTTTGTTGTGTCTGGGTTCTCATTAATGATATCAATAATCTCTTTGCAACGACGTGATTCCGCTTGGAACAAACTATCGCGCTCGGATGTATCGGGTATGTTCAGGTAAGAGTGAATGTGTGTATAAGGATTGATTGTTGCAGATGTATAAAACCCACATCCAACTTGCTGTGAAAAAATAATATTGACAGCGGTTGTCTTCAAAATCGTGGTTTTGCCAGCTTTATTAGGTGCCGTTATGATAATGTTCTCCTTCATTGAACAATCGTTCTTTACATTCTCTTCGTTCATCAGTGGAGGATAGTATTGTTTCTTGATTTCACATTCCCCATCTTTATCAAAATTAGCAAAATGTAGAATGCCAGACTTAATGTTCTTATGCACGCCGCCAATGTTATCCATATATCCTTCAAATCCCATTGCAAATCGCAGACTTTCTTCATACTCTGGGTTCTCATATAACTGATAAAAATGTGTCAATAGATCTCCGTTATTCATAAACGACGACATTGTATGTCTATACGGAGTAACCCCACTCAGTCGCATTTGTAGTTCTTTCAACCGGTCGCATTGCACACGGACATTTTGACAAAACTCATTATATGAACTACATTTATCAGATATTAAGAGGAAGTTCTCCATACTACGAATGGAATGTTCCGCAAAATATCTGGTGTCGAGTACGATGTTTGTTATCTTTGTTATATTTCGGTAATAACGAACACAAGACATTGCGTTCTGGTAGATTTGTAAGCCATATAAACCCATTGTAATTATCAAATAAACAATCTTATCCCAACTAAATGACTGTAAATTCGCTAGGGTTTTGCCAATAAAATGGTGTTTTGCGATATTCATTAAAACCTCTTTATACGTCTCAAATGAAATCGGGACGCCTTGAATTTTTAACAATATGAATGGGAAAAGTATAAAAAGGAATGGCAATAACAGGCTCACTGCGGGCGAAAGTACGTTCATAAACGATAGTAGTTGCAAAAATGGTGGTGAACGGTTAAAATGCTTTAACATTTCCCATTCCATATATCCATATCGCTCTTGAAAGGTAGTATCTTGTTTTACTGTGTCCCATATCTCAAACATTCGTTTGCAATCCACTGGGTTCTCTGTTTTTACACATTCTTTGTATTTATCAAAGTTCTCAACGATGTGTTTGGTATCATTTAAAAATATCGTGTTCGTCGTATATGTTTTCCCCCAAGATGGTACTAATAGTTTGCCAAATGTGTGGGTCGGCTGGAACAGATACTCATACATGCTACGTTGTGATTTTGTTACAACTAATTCTAAATCACTTGATACGATTGGGGATAGTGCAAATATGTCCGACGAATTCAAATATTCTATCGGCAACTTAAATTGTTGGATTTGCGATATATGAAAAGCGGACGGCGACGACGATGGTGCTGTTGTCACGTTTTGTGATAAATCTATTTTCACGTCGGCATTTATTTTGAAATTGACCATTAATTTATGATATATCTCCATAATATATGTATCATCCGATTTGAATTATTTGGACTGAACGAGTGCTCCGCCACGTAAAATTGAATGCTTTTATTTGGAAAATATAATATGCAATTATTATATAATATATGAAATACGATGCAGACGATTAAGAAACGAGTAGCGTTTGAGGATAACATTGTTATCCGACATTATGAATATTTGAGAGAAGAAGAGATGGAAGAAAAACTCGGAAAAGATTGGCAACGGACACAGGATCTGACGTGTCGTGAATTTTCAATGCCGATAGAAAAAGGCGGATGTGGACGAAACTGGCACGTATTGCAGTATAAATTAGATAAATTGGGAGAACCCTGTTGGCGGATGATTGGAATGCTATGGCATAGTTTGCATCCTTGTTCTAAACGATTAGAAGAAGATAGCGATGAAGGTACAAGCGAGGAGGAATATATAGTTGATGATAGTAGCAGTAGCGACGATTACGTTGATTTCATTGAAGACGACAAAACGGTTTGCGATAACGAAGACGATAGTAGCGATGATGATTATGACAAAGAAAATAATATACATAACGAACAAGATGATAATATATTCCTCTTCCAATACAAATAAAACGAAATGCATATTGCATTCACAAACCATTGTAAATTTTGTATTTTTTATGCACGAACATATTTATTCGCCGTATTTATCAAGGATGGAAATTAAATCTTTTATCTAATTGCATCCGTAAATGCATATAAAAATATGGTATCATATCATAGTAACGACTATAAATGACGGCAATGTACAAAATTACTGATTATGCCACAATTTCGTCATCTATGACGTACACATTGCCCGATACGGTGTTACAGATTATTAAGCAACTGGGCGTTGAATTGGGCGTTTCTACTAACCCGCTACCCCCTCCTACCGAAACCGCGAATAATTATTCTAGCGACGACCGCAATCGCAGGGCGAATGTAAAACGAGGACGTTTAGGAAATAATCATTCTGATGGAGGATGGGAAAAGCAGATCCCGTTTAAAACAACTGACATTGCAAAGAAAGAGGGCATAGATAAACTATTTACCGACATCAAGGGTGGGTTAAATAAGTTGTCAATCAAAAATTATGATACTATCGAGACAAATCTTTTTGAATATATCGAGAACACGTTTGCACATCCAGATTGTGATGACAATATCGTTATTCAGAAGATTGCGAGTTTAATTTTTGAAGTGGCCTGTATTAACAAAACGCATTCAGAGTTATATGCCAAATTATATAGAAAAATAGTAGATGCTCGCCCTGAACTTAAGTCTCCGATCGGACAGTTTAAAACGAACTATTTGAATAGTTTTGACAACATTGTCTACGTTGACCCAGATAAAGATTATAACAAATATTGTGAAATTACAAAAGAAAATGACAAACGAAAATCTATTTCGGTATTTTTAGTAAATTTGATGAACTATGAATTAATGACAGAAGATGATATTATAGAAATACTCACTGTCATAAAAGATAAGGTTGTGCTTGCTACCGATGTTGACGGGCAAATGCATTATGTAGAAGAATTAATTGAAATTCTCAATGTATACATCAAGGCAGCTTATGGATATCTACGAGAACACGTCAATTGGAACCCGATCGGCGCACATATTTACCAATATGCTGCATACAAAGCGAAAGACCATCCAGGACTTTCTAGCCGCATTATATTTAAGTATATGGATATGAAAGACATTATGACCAAGTGTATCGCATAATGAATACTATGGTAAATAAGATAAAAATGTAATATAGTGTTATGTTATATTACATTCTCCTATGGTGAAATCTCAGTTATACCCAGATAAAATCAATTATAATGAGAACAAGACGGTGGATGATGCAGATGTTGGACAATCGTCGTCTATATATGATGTATATTTATTCGGACAGCCAATACAAATCGGTATAGGCAAAGAAAAGCATACGTATTCTGCACACAATGTCGTCTATTTTTCTATTTATCTAATGGTAAATGACGAGGTTAAGTCTAGAATTGGTGTGGTTGAGTTTCCCAGCAATAAATTGATTGATAGTCTGGACGACGATGGAGACATCATGTTGGAAAAGGGCAATATTCTGTATTTTATCACAAAGGATTATTTACATAAATTGATTGCCGAAACTAAGAAAAATATTCCACCGTCACCCTCTGAAAATCCTCAGCAAGCAGTGCAATTAGATGATCCAGATGTTAACATTTCAGATGATGTGATTGTATTAGATGAACCATCCCCTACAATAACATTGGATGATGAAACGGATGATGTTATGAAGTTGAAAATAGACGAAAGTAAAAGAACGAGTGTCGCTAAGATAAATGATACGATACTCGAAGATGGGATATTTGAAGAAATTCCTGGATTTGAGATGCCCGATATACTGCCAGAAGAAACAAATGAAATGTCCGAAAAAAACAAGCAATCATTTAGTGTGGCGACTAAGCACAAATGGATTGCCAAATTTATGAAGAATGGGAATTATGAAATTGTAGACAATGAGGGTGGCGGAGATTGTTTGTTTGCTGTTATACGCGATGCATTTGCAAATGTCGGTAAAAAAACAACTGTTGCAAAACTTCGGGCGATTTTATCTGATGCGGTTACCGAGAACATATTCAAAGAATATCGTTCTTTATATAATGCGTTTAACGGACAATACCAAGAACTGGAAAATATATTGAAGATATTGAAGAAAACGAGCAATACATTAAAGGGACGCAGCGAAAAAAGTAAAGATAAAGCCGAGACGAAACAAATATTAACCGAGGCAAATAGCGTTGTGGAAAAATATAAGCAAACTATAATTGATAAAAAGGCGGCAAAACTATTGCTGGACGAGTTTGATTATATGAAAGATATTCGTACCACGGATGATTTTAAAGCTTTTGTAAAAACGAGCCGATTTTGGGCAGATACGTGGGCAATATCTACACTTGAACGTATACTAAATATTAAAATTATACTATTGTCTAGCCTTTCTTACCGAGCGGGCGATTTGGATTCGGTTATTAACTGTGGACAACTCAATGATACGGACATTGAACGTCAAGGGCAGTTTAAACCCGATTATTATATTATGACGGAATACACTGGTAGTCATTATAAATTAATCACCTATAAGGAGAAAAATATATTCAAGTTCTCGGAAGTACCGTATGACATCAAGGCATTAATCATCAACAAATGTATGGAGCGCAATGCTGGACCCTATTATCTAATACAAGATTTCCGTAATATGAAACTTAAACTAGGATTAGATGCAAATGAAGGAGAACCACAAGAAAGCGATGATGATTACATACATAATGAAGTGTATGATGCAAATATCGTGTTTATGTTCCATACCCAGTCAAATTCTGCGCCTAGACCGGGCAAGGGTTCAGGAGAACATATACCGGATACTATTGCATTTGAATATAATAAATTACACAATCTGGCTGACTGGCGCAGGAAATTGGATGATGCTTGGCTAGTCCCATTTACTGTGGACGATAAACGATGGAATTCGGTGGAACATTACTACCTAGGTTCTCAATTTAAGAAAGGTTTCCCTGATTTTTATAAGAAGTTCTCACTTGATAGTGATAGTGAAATATCCAAAGATATTGGTCTGGCTAGAATAGCAGGAGGCAAGACTGGAAAGTCTAAGGACAATGTGTTACGAGAGAAACATATTACTATTGATCCAGATTTTTATGAAGCAACCGAGAACCCGCGTAATAAAATGGAGCGAACAATCGCATTAATTGCCAAATTTAACCAAAATCTAGATTTAAAACAAATCCTGTTAGAAACAAAACACGCCAAATTATTACATTTTATCCGTGGAAAAGAACCTGAGGTTGATATGGCACTTATGAAGTTACGTAGAGAATTAGAAAATCCGTAAAAAATTGAATGTTTTTTCCTATAACAAATATAGGCATCCTATCTCGTATCATTATTTATAATGTCACGTTCTAATTACAACAACATCGTTTACAGACAACAGGTGGAACCTGTCATTGTGCAATGCAGTGCACACGCTCCCGCCGTGAGCAGTGACCCATTCCCATATCAGCCTATGTGTTTGCAGATTGTTGCATTGCCTGCTGGGTACACTACATCAGAAACAGTTACTGAACTGCTGACCAGCGTTATGAGCATCGGTGAACCCCGCGATATTCGCATTATTGAAAAGAAAAATTACAATCAGAAGTTGAAGTCAACAATTGTCACCCGCACTGCATTGGTGGAATTTAATGTATGGTTTAACACGCCAATCGCTCATTCTTTGTATTATGCATTGTGTCGAATTGGCGACAATGATGACGAACAACTACGCGGGCAAAGCGTTAGATTGCTCATTGAAAATACAAACTTTCAGTGGGAAAATGGCGATCCAATGACGCATTTGTCTGTACGCGAAGCAACTATGCCAAAACCAAGTGTTGCAGTAGCCACGGATAGCGAAGCCACTGCCGCAGCAGTGAGACATTTGACATTGACAGAAGCTGACTGGAATAGTCTATACATCCCTCTCATCCCCAACAGTATGTCATTGATGCATCCAGATGGCACTACTCGCACGTTTCAGCCAAAACATCTGCAATCATTCATTGAGAACGACCTTCAACTCGGCAAGGTATCTAGGATTGATTTCATTGACCGCAAGATTGACAATGTGGGAACCGTCAAGGCAGTGTTCATTCATTTTGAGCACTGGAATGACAATGCAACAGTTACGAATTTGCGCAACACATTGAACACCCAAGAGCATTCTCGCCAACACGGCTATTATGATGGCAAGCACTTTCACAAGTTCATTGTGCGCAACGAGAATGGCGATCGTGTTCCTGGATATTTCGCATTCAAGATTAACCACAAGCCAATCCCCGAAGTTGCACCAACCGAACTGAATATGTCACAGCTAGTCGCCGCGAATAAGGTTCTGACCGAAAAGATGGCAGAACGAGATGCCGAAATTATCCGTTTAACGGAAGCACTCGCACGTCTACAAGCGACAGTAGACGCAGCAGCTACGGTCTCTGCTTCTGTATAAAAATAATAAATTCAAATAATAAAAATATACTATCTTCTTATTATCTCTTATTTTGTAATCGTAATAAACACTCTTTTTTACGATTAGGCGCATCAATATTCGGTAATTGTCATACGTAGGTTATTTAAAATGTATTTATTTTTATGTGACGTTTTAATACTTTTATATATTTGTTCTATTTGGGTCAATGCATCTATATATGCTGGGTCAGTATAATGTTTTCGGACTATTTCGCAATATCTGGCCATTTTGGTATACATATCATCTTTCTCTAATAACTTCGTAAAATTTAAAGAAGAATGATTGTTATATTCGCACCAAACTATAAAATAATCTATATTAAATAACAATATTGATTTAATTACAAAATAGGACAACGCAGGAGTATCCTCTTTATATTTGCACGCATTTGTCTTGTCATTCTTTTTGATTAATTCACCATACGTTATTTCATAATGAGATAAAATTTTTGATACCTGAAACAACGAATGATACATTTCTCGCATCAAACAATTCTCAACAGATTGTATCATATTGGGCATTTTCATCTGTATGTCGTCTATGCTCGTATTATGCCGCATGGCATAATATACGTGAAACAATATCGCCATCGTTTC
>Ga0078894_10001197_pt1 | contig 19044 bp, 9 predicted proteins | sample LauGreSu1BDMLBSD_2_FD_67506 | JGI IMG/M metagenome (GOLD analysis project Ga0078894, IMG submission 67506) | Freshwater lake microbial communities from Lake Michigan, USA - Su13.BD.MLB.SD (version 4) (version 4) | ecosystem: Environmental > Aquatic > Freshwater > Lake | place: Lake Michigan, USA... | reverse complement strand
TCAGTTCTCAGTTCTCAGTTCTCAGTTCTCAGTTCTCAGTTCTCAGTTCTCAGTTCTCAGTTCTCAGTTCTCAGTTCTCAGTTCGCAGGTCGCAGGTCGCAGGTCTCAGTTCGCAGTTCGCAGCGGAGGGGCTGTGTGTGTGTTGCACACAGATCACACACCGGAGGCTCTTGTGCAGGAATAACGAGGAGCACACAACCGTAGTCCGGGCATTCCTGACACCGAGGACAAAAGGTAGCCCGAGCATTCCTGCTCGGCCCCACCACTTAAAAACATTGGTGATTTCAAGAGTGACGAGAAGTTCGTGCCCGGGCTGAAGCCAAGGCTACGTTTTATCGCCGGCGTTACCACGGCCTGAACTCACGTTACAGCTTGTCGTCGTACACGGTGACCGATTCAGACACAATCAAAGGTCGGTCCATTTCGTCATACTTCAACTGTGCCTGTACGACGGCGTTGCGGGCGATCTGGCGTCCGCGGAGTGTCACCTGAAACTTCATCTGTTCATTCGGACGAATCGTGACGACTTTGTCGTAACGCACAACATTTCCGGGCAGCAGTTTGCCGGGGATTTCTCTCGTGCCAGCGGCAATCACTTCAATCTCGGCCGGCACCTGCAGTGAGATCTGCACGTTGCGGGCTTCGGCGGTGCCGCGATTGTCAATGGTTACCGTGAAGCCAAATCGTTCGCCCACGGCCACCGGCTTATCCTGTCGACTGATGTCGGCAGTCACATTGTGGATACCTTCCACAACGACGATGGTGTTATCTTTGGCTTCTGACCGAAATCCTGCGCTTTCCACCACCGCAACTCGGGACTCCAGTTTTCCAGTGACTTCCGGAACCAGTCCGAGGTCCAGCACGACTCCGCGGCCAGGACCGATCACGGGCAGGTCCCAGCGAACCTGTCGCGTGGTGGGGTCATACTTTCCTCCGCCCCCCACCGACTCGACGCGCATACCTTCCGGAACCTGTTCCACAACGTAGGCTCCTGAGGCATCGAACTGGGTTTCATTTTTCACAAGATTCTGAAAGCGGGCGGGGTGATTGACGTACCGTTTTTCGGGTCCGGTGCGTTCGATGATCAATTGGGATCCGACGATGTTGATTTCCGTCCGGCCTGTTGTCGGGGCCGTACCTTCCGCTTCAATTTCCGCCGAGACTCGCACCTGTTCTCCGGGTTCTGCCGCAGCGACGGTCAGGTCGACGGTTTCAGTTTCGCCAGCACGCAGCAGGTCGATTGAGTATTCCAGGTCTGCACCTTCGGGGTGTCGCAGTCCGGGAGGCAGTACGCTGCGAAGCACCACGTTGGCAGCATCGCCACTGCCACGGTTGGTGATCCGGAACTGCAGCGGCACTTCACTGCCCAGCTTGACTGCGCTGGGGCCGGCGACTTCCAGTTGCAGTCTGGGGGAGCGAATGACGGTGGCGGAACGGACCTGTGCACTGAAACTGACGGTGGCAGTGCCATCCAGCGTGCCTTCACCCGTCGGCCGGACGCGCACGATCATTTCGCGGGATGCCCCGGCTGCCAGTTCTCCGATCGACCAGCGCAGGGTACCACCGCTGGAATTGTCGGGCTGTGGCATGGCGCTGATCAGTTCGGCAGCGCTGCCCAGTTCATCTTCAATCTGCAGGTCGTAGGCGGCCATATCGCCCTCGTTCCGCAGAATAATCCGATATTCGATGGGGACGCCGACCGTTGCTGTTTTGGGAGCCTGTTTCTGAATGCTGAGATGGGGTCGCATGGATTCCGGGATGTTGGGCTGAGCCTGCTGTCCGGCAGAGGGAATGCTGCGTCCGCCGCGGTCCATTGACTGGCTGTCCAGACTGGGCAGATCGGTCCCGGCGTCAGACGCTCCTGTATCCCGGGGCAGTGGCACGCTCTGTTCACCGAAGTCGGGAGTCTCTGCAGGGAACGGTTCAGGCTGTGGTACTGTGTCCGGCTGGAAGGGGGCGGGTTCCGCGAATTCCGGGGGCTCGGTGTTGTCCATGGCCGGAGAGGTGGTCGGTTCCGAGGCCGGGAAATCCGGAACAGATTCCGGCACAACGAACTGTGGAGTCTCTTCGGATTCAGCAGCAGCGGCGGCCGGGAACTGGGGCAATTCGGCAGCCGGTGTGGGCATTGCCGGCTGAGGAACCGTCACCGCCGGCACGCTGCTGACAGGTTCACTGCTGACAGGTTCAGCAGTGACCGGGGGGTCAACCGCAACCGGTTCGCTGGCGGCCGCAGGAGCGGCGGACGGCTGAGCGGTGGTGGCTGCTGGTTCTTCAAGGTCGGAGAAGAAACGTTCGTCCGGCGGCATCTTTACTGATGCACCGTTGTCGGCGGGGGGATCTGCCGGATTTGCCTGAAAGCTGGCCGTACGGATTTCCCCGGTCGATTCCGGTTCACCAAGATTGAATGGACTTTCGTCGGTGGATGCCGTTGCGGCTGCTGCCTGCTCAGGTGCATCCGGGGGAGTTTCTTCAGCCGCAGCGGTATCGCTGCCAGTTGCGTTATCAGCGGCTGCGACGGCGGCCTGCGGATCGTTTTTCTTCTGCGCAGCCAGTCGTCCCTGCACCTGAATGACGAAAAATACGCCGATTCCGGCAACCCCGAGTGCTGTCAGAACCTTCCAGATGGAGTTGTTCATGGGAATCCTTTCCCCGGCCGCGCGAACCATCCCCGGAGGGATTTGTGTTGATCTGAATGCTGTAAAAGTCCTTCGTAGCAGAATCCGCCGATCCGTGAAAGACGAATTCCTGAAACTCTGCATTTCCGATCACCTGAGCGGAATTCTGTGGACTTGCGGGAGACGGAGGTATTGAGCCAACACCGGGCACAATTCAAAGCAAAGGAACTGCGGGTGCGTCGACAGATTCCGGCCTGCTGCCGTGCTGCGGCTCGGGGCCTGCACGCAAGTTGTTTACTGAATAACACTTGCAGCCGAAACCAGAACGCCCGGTGGTGGCCTCGGAACATTTTGGGGCTGAACGCTCCGGATGACTCCCGAAACCCCGGTTTTCTCATTAGACTACCGCCCCATCCTGGCCGACAGGCTGCGGATTCAAAGTCTTTCAGACCACGCAGGAAACTTCGAATGAGCAGGAAATTCAACGTCGCGATGATCGGACTGGGCTTTGGTGCCGAGTTCATCCCGATTTATCAGGCCCATCCCAATGCCCACGTGGCAGCCATCTGTCGTCGCAATCCGGCTGAGCTCCAGAAGTGTGGTGATCAGTTCGGAATCGACAAACGCTACACCAGCTACGATGAAGTGCTGGCGGACAAGGACATCGATTTTGTGCACATCAACAGTCCGATTCCGGACCATGCGTGGATGTCACTGAAGGCGCTGGATGCGGGCAAGCACGTGATGTGCACGGTGCCGATGGCAACAACGATCGACGAATGTCGTCAGATTGTTGAGAAGGTGAAGCAAACGGGCCTGAAGTACATGATGGCCGAGACCGTCGTGTACAGCCGCGAGTTTCTGTTCATCCGGGATCTGTATCGTCGTGGCGAGCTGGGAAAGATTCAGCACCTCGCTGCGTCGCATCCGCAGGACATGGATGGCTGGCCCAGCTACTGGGAAAAAATGATTCCCATGCACTATGCGACTCATGTTGTCAGTCCGTGTCTGGGGCTGGTGGACGGTCTGGCGGAGTATGTCAGTTGTTTCGGGTCGGGCACGGTTCGTGACGACATTGCGCAGAAGTCCGGCAATCGTTTTGCTGTTGAGACCTGTCATATCAAAATCAAGGACAGTGACCTGACGGCTCATATCTGGCGTTTCCTCTACGATGTGGCGCGGCAGTACCGTGAAAGCTTTGACGTCTATGGCACGAAGAAGAGCTTCGAGTGGACACTGGTCGAGCACGAGCCGCATGTGATTCACACGGCGAAGAAGCCGGAGCCGGAAATTGCAGAGAAGGTCACGGTGCCGGACTTTGCGCATCTGCTGCCGGAGCCGATTCGTCGGTTCACATTGCCGTCGGAGATTCACGATGCGGACCATCTGTCATTTCTGCAGGGCGGTGGTCATGGTGGATCGCATCCGCATCTGGCGCACGAAATGCTGAGTGCACTGGTGGAGGACCGGGATCCGCGTCCGAACGCCGTGACATCTGCGAACTGGACCTGTGTGGGAATTTGTGCGCACGAGTCTGCGATGCGTGGCGGCGAGATCGTGCGTTTACCCGAGTTTACTCTGGGCTGACGCCGTATTCGCGGAACATCTGCATCTCACGGGCGGACAGCGATGTCCGCCTTTTTTGTGTCAGGATTTGCGGGCGTGCCGCATTAAGTTATCAGAGGTATCGAGGGCAACTGCTGCTCTCAGTCCCTGAAAAAGACCGGGGGTTCGCAATACTGAACCATGTCTGCACCTGCAGCGGACTTTTTGTCCGTGGCGTGATTGATCTGGCAACGGCGAATTCGGGTGTTGACAGAGGTTGTCAGGTGCAGTTGCCGATGGCTGCCTTTCTGCCGCTGGATGGTCAGCCGGTGGCAGTGCCTGAGGATCCGGAACTGCTGGATGTATCTGCGTTGACCATAGTCACGAAAGTCACGAATCTAAGGTCTGGAACCGGACCATGTGGAACTGCTGAGGCTGCGATGACTGGACGAAAACTGATTGTTGTATCGCTGTGGCTGATGCTGACATCCGTGCTGTTGCGTCTGTCGCTGACCGGGGCCCCGGCAGCAGCGTCTGACGCTGCGGCACGGCGTCCCGGACAACCGCTGTTTCTCAGTCCGCAAACGACACCTTTGGCCGCTGCTGGTGGCTTTGTCTACGCAGCGAATACTGCCGCAGACACTCTGGACGTCATCAGCAGCACCAGTCGTGAGGTGGTTGCGCGAATTCCGGTGGGACTGGATCCGGTGGGAGTGGCCGTGCGTCCGGACGGTCAGGAGGTCTGGGTTGCCAATCACATTTCGGATTCGATCAGTGTGATCGATCTGCGAGCGGGCAGCCCAACATTTCGGCAGATTACGGCCACGATTCAGGATTTTGAGCCACAAACCGTGGCGACACGATTTGACGAACCTGTGTCGATTGCGTTTGCGGGCAGCGAAAAGGCGTATGTGACGCTGTCATCAGAGAACGTAATCGCGGTGATTGACGGAAATACGAAGCAGATTGTGAAGCGTCTGACAATCCCGGCTCAGGATCCTCGCGCGATTGCGGTGCGTGGTGACCGTCTGTATGTATTGCCCTTTGAAAGCGGCAATCAGACTCAGTTGTCCGGCGGTGTTGGTCAACTGGATGGTGACCTGAAAACTTTTGATGCGTGGGATCATTCGATTGCGAACAACAATGTTCTGTCGCTGGGTCATGTGGTGGATATTGTGCGTAATCCGCGTGTGCCAGATCGGGATTTGTTTGTGTTTGACTGTCGCACGGATCAGTTGCTGCACACGGTCAGTTCGCTGGGGACCCTGCTGTACGGACTTTCGGTGGATCCTGATGGGACGGTGTGGGTCGCTGGCACTGAGGCTCGCAATGACGTGAATGGTCGTGCTGGTTCGCGGAAGCATGGGTTGTCGGAGCTGCAGAATCGACCATTTCTGAACCGTCTGACGAAGCTGCGATTTTCGGAGGGTGTGCCTCGTGAGGTGCAGCATGTGGAGCTGGAGCCATTGCCACCCGACCAGCCCGCAGCCGGGATGGCTCTGGCGACTCCGGCTGCCGTGCAGGTTGCGGATAATCAGCAGTATGTGGCGGCCGTGGCATCGGGTTCGGATATGTTGTTCACGGTGCATCGCGAGACGGGTGCGATTCTGGGGCGTGTTCGCGTGGGTGCAGTGCCGCAGGGTCTGGTACTGGAACCGGCTGGTGCGGACGGAGCTCAGCGGGCGTGGGTGCTGAACGCTGCGGACAATACGGTGTCGGTGGTGCGGATTGAGGGCGGTGCAGGACTGACGGTGGAGTCGCTGATTGTGCTGGAGGATCCGACAGATCCGGTACTGAAGCTGGGCCGGATCGCCTTCAGTACAGCGGCCGCGTCATCGACGGAGACTTTTTCGTGTGCCAGTTGTCATCCGGACGGCCATACGGATCAGTTGTTATGGGTCCTGAAGACTCCGGTTGTTACTGGTGGCAATCAGATCATGCCGCGATCGACGATGCCGATTCGCGGTCTGCAGGATACGGCTCCTTTTCACTGGGACGGCATTCCGGGGGATCCGTATGGTGGTATCAACAGTGCCAGTATTCACAGTGCGGTGCCTCCGAACTCAGATCGGGCGGTGCCCACGAGTGCGGCGCGGAATCTGATTGACGGTGGTCTGGCCTCGACGATGCTGCTGGCAGACAGTGCGGAGCGGAATGATGAGGGTCTGGCGGGGCGTTTGTCGGGAGTGCAACGGGACGCGATGGCGAAATTTCTGCTGAGCGTACCTTATCCGCCGGCGCAGCGCCGCAGCAGCAGCGATGTGCTGTCACAGCAGGCGAAGACGGGATTTCAGCTGTTTCACATGGATGGCGACAATGATCCGTCGAAGTCGGGACCGAACGTGTGTGGAGACTGTCATCGGCTGCCGTTTCTGGTCAGCACAAATACTCCGGGCACCGGCATGGATACTCCCACATGGCGTGGTGCGTATGATCGCTGGCTGATTCTTCCGCAGGGGCGGCTGAACATCATTGATTTTGATTTTTATCGCGCGATAGCGGAGGCGGGGAATTCCGAACGCAGTATCTGGCAACTGTCGTGGGCTGGTCGTGGGCGATTTGACCCGGTGTGGGACATGGTCCTTGAGGGCAGTACGGGATTTTCCGGCGCGCTGGGTCGGCAGGTAACGATCAGTGGCCGGACGGCGGAGGACGGAACAGAGCGCAGGCTGTTGCGGGATCTGGAGCTGGCTGCAGCGGAGGGATCGGTGGTATTGCAGTGTGAGGGAGTGCTGCAGGGGGCTGATCAGGAGGGGGCAGTGCCACTGTCACTGCAATATGTGTCGGTTGACGGTCAGGGCTGGAAGTGGGTGGACCAGCGCAGTCCCGGCCGCCTGTTCGGTACTGAGGAGCTGCTGACGCTGTCAGCGAGCGGGCGGTTTACCGGTACTGCGACAGCGCGTGCCGGCGAACACTGTGATTCACAGAATCCGCAGCCGGCGCTGTGGACGTGGGGTCCACTGGAACAGCAGCGCGGACATCAGTTGTTTCCGAAGCTGCGGCCCGGGCGTCTGTCGATGGTGCTGGGTGCGCGGCATGTGCAGGCTGACTCAGCCGTCTTCGTCGATGGTCGACGAGTGGCGGCGCGGTTTGAGCTGCAGCCGGAGACTTTGAAGCTGACGCTAAGTGAATTGCCGGCTGCTGGTCTGCATTTTCTGCAGGTGCGGAATCCGGACGGTCTGTTCAGCAACGAATTCCTGTTTACGGTGGCCGAGTCTGCCGGCGACGGTGCGACGGCGCCGGACGATGGGTCGCTGGGGGCAGCGCTGCAGCGGGCGGGGCTGGAATTTTTGCCGGGCACCTGGGTTGATGCGGAGACTCAGGGTTCGCATCTGACGCTCAGATTTGCCTGGAAAATTGAGGGCCGTGTGCTGGAAAGCAGCAGCCGAGATGCGAATGGTCAGTCGGTCGCACTGATCACTCGCACTCCCGGTGGTCGTTCGATTGAGCATCATGGCGGAGATCGGGAGGGGCGAGTGTTTTCCGGTGCGTGGACATCGCCTGAACACGGGCAGGCACGCCTCGCGCTGCAGATCCAGGAACACGGAAACCCCTCGGTCGGTCTGGCAATTCGCTATGATCTGCTGGACGAGAATCATCTGGATGTGACTTTGGAGTTACCGGATCCGATCCGCGTTTCCCTGGTGCGAAAGCAGTGATGACATGACAGAAGTGCAGTTGGGAGTACAGCCGCCGCGCAGGCATGATCTGGATGCCCTGCGGGCATTTGCGATGCTGCTGGGAATTGCGCTGCACGGTGCAATTCCGTATGCGCCGGGTTTCCCGTGGGCGATTCAGGATTCGCAGACCAGTGAGGCTTTCCTGCTGCTGTTCATGATCATTCACGGTTTTCGGATGCCGCTGTTTTTTCTGATCAGCGGTTATTTCACGATGATGATGTGGCGGCAGCGTGGTCTGTCTGCACTGCTGCGTCAGCGTGCTCTGCGGATTCTGTTGCCCTGTCTGCTGGGGCTGGTGACGATCCTGCCGTTGTCGCACTGGCTGGGTCGACTGGCGGCGGGTCCTGGTGCGGGGTCTGTCGCGGGGGCAGCAGGACAGGCGGCGGGCAAATCGGGGCTGGTGCAGACCGCCACTGTGACATCGGCAGTGCGTGCGGGCGACATGTCTCAACTGAAGTCACTGCTGGTGGACGCGACTGCGGCCAATCAGCCGGATGTGCAGTTTCAGGTGCGTCCGCTGTCGTGGGCGGCGATGCATGGTAATCTGCAGGCTGTGCAGCTTCTGCTGGACGCAGGTGCGGAGATTGACGGGGGCAATGCGGACGGATCGACGGCGCTGCATGGGGCGGCGTTTACGGGGCATCCCGAGATAGTGCGACTGTTGCTGGAGCGGCAGGCTGATCCTCTGAAGGCCAATCTGGCCGGGGATCCTCCGGCAAAATCCGCTCTGGCAGACGCCGCGGTGACCGGATTTATCCAGAGCCTGCTGCGACTGCCTCCGCGCGATCCTCAGGAGACAATGACCGGTCGTCAGGAGTGTCTGAAACTGCTGCCGCCACTGCCGGATGCAGGTCAGGTTTCAGAGCCCGGACTGCTGGATCAGCTGCGTGGTGGCTATCGAGAATTTCTGACCTCGCCGCGCTGGAATCTCAGTGCTTTTTCGGCCGAGAATTCACAGCCCTTTCATCTGCTGCTGACACCGGTTTTTGACCACCTGTGGTTCCTGTGGTTTCTGTGCTGGATGGTGGCCGGTTTTGCCTTGCTGGCACCACTGGCTAAGCGGCTCAGTGGCTGCTGTGCGGCTGCCGGTCGGCTGTCCGGTTTGCTGACGGTGGGGTGGCTGCATTGTGTGTGGCTGCTGCCAACCGTATTGACGATGTGCTTCATGGGGTTGTTTGGGCCGGCGTTTGGCCCGGACACATCAGTTGGGATCGTGCCACAACCGCATGTGCTGCTGTATTACGCAATCTTTTTCACGTTTGGCTGTTTGTATTTCGCGGCGGCTGATGGTGCAGCGCATTTGGGGCGGTGGTGGTGGCTGACGCTGTCGCTGTCACTGCTGGTACTGCTGCCGCTCAGTTTTTTACCGGATCAGTCGCGTTTGCTGTCGGCTTTGATCCAGTCAGCATTTGCGTGGTGGATGAGTTTTGGCTGTCTGGGATTTTTCAGGCAGTTTTTGATGGGTGGCAGCAGGTGGATTCGCTGGCTGTCGGATTCTTCGTACTGGCTGTACCTGATGCATTTGCCGCTGTTGTTTGCAATTCAGGCGCCACTGCGGTCATGGAACATGTCTCCGTTTTTGAAGTTTGGTCTGTCGTGTGCTGTGTGCACGGGTTTGCTGTTGTTGAGTTATCAGTGGCTGGTGCGGTACTCGTGGCTGGGGGCGTTGCTGAACGGCAGGCGGAAGCGGTAGTGAATTTTCGGGATGTCGCCGGGAATCGCTGACTCCTTCGGTTCTTCAGTGCTTTACCAGTGTTCCACGGGGCCGTTCGGTACTTTCAGCAGGGCGGTCGGTACTCTGCGGGCTCGTTCGCCATGACGCCGACGAATCTCGTTCACTATGCGCGCAAATTCTGCTGCCGATTCAAATCGCCGCAGCCGATCTTCCAGGTCCTCAGGGATCCCCAGTGTGCAGCCATACCAGGCAGCAAATTTGCGGAACAACACACACGATCGCTCGGCATGCTGCTGCTGCATCAGTTCAAAATGCTGCTCCAGAAACTGCATCTGCTCGTCCGGGCTGGGGTCAGTATCGGCCCCGTCGGCGGCTTCTGACTCAGCATAGACTCGCTGACGAATCCGTCGGAAAATCCAGGGATCCAGCATGGCGCCGCGACCTATCGCGACTCCCGCACACCCTGTGTCCTGCAGCATCTGCAGGGCATCGTCGACAGTTCGCACATCACCGTTGGCAATCACCGGCATCGTACGAACGGCCTGCACCACCTGACGAATCCCGTCGCGATTGACAGAACCGTGAAACCCCTGAGCTCTGGTACGGCCGTGAATCGTCACCGCCGCCACTCCGATCTGTTCAAAAGCCGCCGCCAGTTCAGGAGCAGTCAGAGTGGTGGCGTCCCAGCCAAGCCGCATCTTCACTGTCACCGGCAGTCGCACTGCCGCGATCAACTGCTCAACCATCCGGACGGCATTATCCGTGCTGCACATCAGGCGAGCTCCGCCCCCCGATCCGTTGACCTTCGCCATCGGGCAACCCATATTGATGTCCACACCCTCATAACCCTGCTCCTGCAGCCACACTGCCGCTCGGATCAGATCGTCCGTGCGACCGCTGAAAATCTGGACAGACAGCGGGCGGTCTTCCGGCGTTGTGGCCACCAGTTCGCGTGAACGCCCGTGCCCTGACCACAGCATCGTCGCCTGTACGAGATCCGTGGTGGCCAGCCCCAGCCCTCCGAGACGTCGCAGGACGACACGGAAAGCCAGATGGGTGTAACCGGCAAGGGGCGCAAGCAGGAACCGATCCGTCAGCAGTCGCGATCCGATCTGCAGCGGAGTCCGGCATTTTTCAAGGATTTGGGGGGCAGTTTTCAGTTTTCGGTTTTCGGTGGTGGGGCACAGAGAGTTTGAAGCTGTCCGGGGTCCCTGACATGGCGAAACTCTACGCCTGTCAGCATCGAGGACAAAGCGACGAATTTGCGTTCTTGAATCATCGATGAACACACATGGGGCAGGGGGGGGGCGGAGGGGGGAGTGTAGCAGGAGCCGGGGCAGTGGTGTTAATGACAGCCCTGTCAGCATGGCTGTTCACTTTCATCTTTGCCCGACAGACTGCATGATGCTGGTTTCCTGATCTGCAAACCGTTGAATTTCTGCTGCGGAGTCCCCTGATGTCCCTCAGACGTCTCCTGCTGTTCGTGCTGTTTTGCACCTGTGTGTCGCCCCTGCCGGGGCAGGCTCCGGACAGTCCGGAAACACTCACCGTTGTGACTCACAATGTCTGGTACGGCTTTACGAAAAAGGGCGAGCCGCGTCATGCGGAGTGGCTGCGGTGGATGGCAGCGCAGGCACCGGATGTGGTGTCGCTGCAGGAATTGAATGGCTATACCGCAGAGCGGCTGGCTTCCGACGCCAAAGCGTGGGGACATTCGCATTCTGTTCTGTTGAAACAGGATGGTTTTCCAACGGGCATTACATCTCGCTATCCGATTTCTGACGTGCGGATCCTGCGGGATGGTTTTCACCATGGACTGCTGCGCTGTCGGATTCAGGGACTGTGGTTTTATGTCATCCACTTTCATCCGTCGAACTTTGAGCGGCGGATCGCTGAAGCCGGTTTGCTGGCTGCGGACGTGGCCAGTCTGCCGGATGCTGATCCGCGAATTCTGCTGGCGGGGGACTTCAACGGGTTTTCACCTGTCGATCGCCCGTACTACGACGCTGATGCTCGGCTGGTACCCTTCTTCCTGCAATTGGATGCTCGCAATCCGGAAGCCAGGAACCTGAACAACGGGCGCATGGATTACGGTGGGATTGAGGCCATTGTGCAGCAGGGTTATGTGGATGTACTGGCTGCTGCGCGCTGGTCATCCGAGGAATTCGTCGGATCGTTCCCCACTCCGCTGGTCAGTGATGAGGACCACGGCACAGACCGTCGGCTGGATTATATGTTTGCCTCAGCGAATCTGGCGGGGTCGATTGAATCACCGGTGATACTGCGTGATCCCGTAACGGCTCGGCTGTCAGATCACTATCCGATGCGAGCGGTCGTGCGACTGAAGCCGGCAGTGGCATCCAGCGTATTTGAGGGGTCCCCGCAGCTGCTGTCGGAAACCGGGGCCGGCGAAGGTCCGGCATGGCATCCGCAGTTGGGCCTGCTGACCAGTGGCGAAGGCAATATCAATCTGCGTGATCGATCGGGGACCGTATCCGTTTACGTGGCGGAGGCCGGTTCGAACGGGCTGCTGGTGGATCGAGAAGGTCGGATTGTGGTGTGTGAACCGGTCCGACGACGTGTTTCGCGCAGAACCACAGACGGCGTAACCACGGTGCTGGCGGAGACTTTTGGCGGCAAAAAGTTCAACCAGCCGAATGACCTCGCTCTGGATTCCAGGAACCGCCTGTATTTCACGGATCCGCGTTATGGCAGTCGTGAGGGTATGGAGTTGCTGGACGAGTCTGGTCGGCCGATCGAGGGTGTGTATCGGATAGATCCGGACGGTCGAGTGGTGCGAATCATTGCTCATGAAGTGGACCGTCCCAACGGAATAGCGATTTCGGCTGATGACCGTTTTCTGTTTGTAGCGGATAACAACAACAGCGATGTGGGCGGAGCTCGGAAACTGTGGCGATTTCATCTGCAGCCGGATGGTCAGCCTGACCTCGCGACCCAGACCCTGATCCACGACTGGAAAACGACTCGTGGTCCGGACGGAATGAAGTTTGATGTGGAGGGTCGATTGTATGTGGCGGCTGGCCTGAATCAGCCGAATCTGCCTGCGGAAACGGCCGAACAGCCGACGGCGGGTGTGTATGTTTTCTCGCCCGAGGGACGGCTGCAGCAGTTTGTCAGAATTCCGCGGGATGAAACGACGAATTGCGGTTTTGGAGGCGATGATGGCAGGACGCTGTTCGTGACGGCTGGCGGCAGCCTGTGGAGTCTGCGGACTCGAGTGGCCGGCCGCCTGCTGATTTCCCCGGCTCGTTGAAAACGTTGGAGGGCATAGGCGATGAATGACCTGCTGCAGCTGAATCAGGCCCGGGTGACTCGACGAACCCTGTTTGGCTCAACCGCGGGAGGTGTGGGTACGGCGGCCCTGGCCAGCCTGCTGGGTCGTGACTGCGCGGCTGCTCCGCCGGGCACTGCAGGCTTTCCCACAACGGTACCTTCTGCCAAACGCGTGGTGATGCTGTGGCAGGGTGGCGGGCCTTCGCACGTGGACCTGTTCGATGAGAAGCCGATGATGCGGCAGATGGCCGGTCAGGACATCCCGGATTCTGTTCGCGGCACAACACGACTTTCCACCATGTCGTCCGGTTATCAGCGGTGGCCCTGTCTTCCGGCAATTCGCCGATTTCAGTCGTATGGACAGTGCGGGACTCGACTGAGCCAGCTGCTGCCGAACCTGGGTGCGGTGGCGGATGAGCTGTGTGTGGTGCGGAGCATGCGTACCGAAGCCGTCAATCATGCTCCGGGTGTGACCTTCTTCACAACGGGGTCCCAGATTCCCGGTCGTCCCAGCATGGGTGCGTGGCTGTCCTACGGCCTCGGCTGCGAGACCGACAATCTGCCGGCCTTTGTCGTGATGACTTCCAGTGACAAAGGCAAGACGTGTGGACAGCTGTTTTTTGATTACTACTGGGGTGCGGGGTTTCTGCCCAGTCGCTATCAGGGCGTGCGATTCCGGAACACGGGCGATCTGGTGCCTTATCTGAACAATCCGCCGGGAATGTCGGCGCAGTCGAAGCGAGTGTTGCTGGACGAAGTGGCCGAGCTGAATCGTCGACATCTGGCGGACTATGGTGATCCGGAGATTGAAACTCGGATTGCCCAGTACGAGATGGCGTTCCGGATGCAGTCGAGTGTGCCTGAGCTGGTGGATTTTTCGGGTGAGTCGCAGTCGGTTGTGGAGCGTTACGGTGCGGATGCACTGGTGAAGGGCACGTTTGCGAACAACTGTCTGGTGGCGCGGCGGCTGCTGGAGCGAGGGGTGCGATTTGTGCAGTTGATGCATGCCGGCTGGGACCAGCATGGCAACCTGCATACTCAACTGGAAGAGCAGTGTCGGGACACGGAAGGTCCTGCAGCGGCGCTCATTCAGGACCTGCGTGAACGGGGCATGCTCGAGGATACTCTGGTGGTCTGGGCTTGCGAGTTTGGTCGGACGCCATTTGGTCAGGGTGATCCGAACAATCCGCGGGGTCGGGATCATTTTGGTCGAGCGTTCACGTGGTGGCTGGCCGGCGGGGGTGCTCGGCCCGGCACCGTTTACGGTGAGACCGACGATTTTGCGTGGAACATCGTACGTGATCCTGTGCATGTGCACGACATGCAGGCGACCATCCTGCATCTGTGCGGAATCGATCACACGCGGTTGACGTTCCGCTATCAGGGTCGTCAGTATCGCCTGACGGACATCCATGGCGAGGTTTTGCAGGGTCTGCTGCGAGCCTAATCTGCAGCGACCGTGACGGCACTGGCGGGCAGCAGTGATCTTTGCCGATGCTGCTGCCACAACTGACGGATGGCAGCGCCCAGTTGTTCGAAGCGTTTGCGAGTCATCTGTGGGGGCGATCCATTGGTGGCGATGCTGACGATGTCATTCAGTGCCGTTCGCTGGGCGCGAGCGAGGTTTTCGACGAGCGGTGCTTTGTGTGCATCAGATCTGAGTTTCAGCCAGTCCAGTTCATAATCCGAGCCAGTGACCTGCAGGCAGAATTCGCGACAGAGGATTTCGGCGGAAGGTCCGAATTCCGAATCGGCAATCTGACGGCTGCTGGTGACGCCGAACAGTGACTGCATGGCGCGAGCCTGCCATGCGGGCAGCGGACTGCGGCGATTGCGCAGCAGTGTCAGCAGCAACCAAACGGCAGCACAACTGCCGATCAGCAGCAGGATCGTGCGCAGCCATGCCCCGGGAGGCATACTGCGCGGTCGATCACGCAGTGTTTCGTTCAGCAGATTGGTTTTCTGGACCTTGTCCAGCAGAGCATTCATGGTGGCAATGGTGGTTTTCAGGTCCCGCGGTGGTGGCGGTGTCTGCACCTGATCACGGCGAGGCTGCGGGCGACTGCGCGGCAGTCGGTTCGGTGGCGGAGGATTGAACGGATTGGGATTGAATGAGTTGGGCGGCATGGAACTGAGCGGATCTGGCTGGTCCAGACCGGGCTGAGGAATACCGCCATATTCCAGCACTGCCAGTCGACGACGGTTGCCACGGCACAGCAGGTCAGCGGCGTTGATGGCAAGGATCGAGTTCTCACCGTGCCAGAGCATACCGTCAGCAAACAGACTGCCGTCGGCACACAGAATCATCACACCTGCGTTGTTCTGAGGATCCATGCCCAGCATGAGCACGGGCTGTCCGGCGGCGGCGGAAGGAATTGTGGCTTTGGACAGACGGGCGATGGTCGTCCACGTGAGCGATTCATCCTCGGAAGCCGTCATCCACGCGGTGCGATTCACCACGATTGTGCGCAGGTCGCTGGTAAGTGGAGTTCCGGATTCGCAGGGCAATGCCAGTACGTCGCTGTGCTGCAGGTAGAATTCGCGGGCATCGATGGATTCGGCCGGACCAGCCATGAACGTGGTGACACCGGGCAGTCGAAATGATTCTTCGCCAGCCACCAGCAATGCTCCGCCCTGAGCCACGAAACGGCGGAGGCGGAGCCAGTCCCGGGCTGGAAAGTCGCTGAGCTGCCCAAGCACGAGGATGACAGACTGGCGAGGAAATCGCAGTACCTGTTCCGCATCGTTTTCGGCCTGCACACCCTGCTCTTCCAGCAGCATCCGAAATCCGCGGTACCCATTGCGCCAATCGTCGCCGGGTGTGGCTGCGGCGGAATCCTGCGGTGCGGCGGTCGCTGCATGCTGAGTCAGCAGCACGGTGCAGCAGCAGAGCAGCAGTGCGGAAAGTTGCGGAATGCAGATTCGTCGGGTACCGGCCATGCCGCGATTTTACCGCAGCATTCCGGAAAAGTCATAGACCCAAACAGGTCGGCAATCGGTGGATTTCGATTTTCGGTGGATGTGACGGGCAGGTGGGGTCTATCGGAATTCCGTGGTGAGCCATCCGTCGTTCAGTTCGATGCGCGTGATCGTGACGGACAGTTCCTTGTCCGTACCCGACTGCAGTTGCATAACAGCATCGGACTCGCGTGCCTTAATGCGTCGGCTGATCACTTTCCGCAGCTGGTTGGCCACGGTGATCGGTGCGGACAGAACACGTACAGGACGTGGCGTCATCACGATTTTGCTGTCGGCAAGGCTGATGGCGATGGGCACCACAATGGTGTGCACGGGCAGATCTTCCCGGCCTTCCTGGCGAATACCAGCCTGGATCAGCAGGGTCAGTTCACCACTGTCAAAGCGGACCCGCAGTGGATCAGCCTTGCTGAAGATGAAAGATGTGGACTTTTCCGGTTCGTCAGCCGCGGTGCCTTCGGCGGGCGCGGCAGCCTGAGCCTCAGTCGAGGGTGCTGTCTGAACCACTGCCGGGTCAGCCGGCTTGCTCAGTTTGACTTCCCGCTGCAGCAGGTCTGACAGGGCCTTTTCCAGCTCCGCGGTCAGTTGATCGTCCGGGACAATGCGACCGTGCAGTCGGAGGGCATCGAGTGTATTGTTGAGCACACTTTCGTGCACCTGAACAGCGCCACCCTCGTCCGGCAGTGGCAGGACCGGTTGTGTGGAACCACCCAGTCTGCCGGATCCGATGCTGCGGCTGCTGACTGCGATGTGTGAGCCACTGGAGCGGGCGCTGATGTTGTCAGGTCCGGCATTTTTGGCCTTCAGGGCCGTCAGAGTTTTCTGCAGATCAGCGTTGAGTGTGCCGAAGCGATTTCCGGTTTCTTCATCAAATTTCGGCACAATATCCCGACGCAGCCGGCGGGCAGTTTCCGCATCCGACTGGGGTTTACTGTCCGCGATCTTCTGCTGAGCCATGTTTCGTGCCAGGCCGCCGAACAGGGGCATGTCGTCATAGCGAGTGCGGAATCCGGTGGTGCGATTGTTGGTATCAACATCAAAACTGCTGGCGGAAAGTGCCACAGTTGAACCGTCGAAAACCACCGTTTTCTCCACCTTGAAATAGTGGTCACCACTGGTCCAGACGGTTGCCGGAGATTTCTGAGCGACGGTGCTGGACTTGGTGTTTCCGTTCAGTCTGAGCGCAAAGGAGGCTGTGCTGCTGGAGGGAACGACATCGACGGAGATCTGAGCACTGGTGGTCTGGGTGCCGGTCACCCACGCTCCCAGAATCGTATCTGCGACTCGCCCGCTTTCAGTGCGTGAATTTGAAATCAGTCGTGCGATCAGTGTTTCAGAGAGTGTGACGTGCAGATTGTTGTTGAGGTAGTGTTCGTTGAGTCCGGGGCGGAGCACATCAGCGGCGGCGGGGAAGCGGGCTCGGATGGAACGCCACGCATGGCGGGCTCGATCAGCCGCGGCAATGCTGGGGTTCACTTCATTCTGCAGCAGGCCGCGCAGCAAATGGTCGATCTGCCGGGTCAGCGCCTGTCGAGCTTCGTCGTCGGAGGCGAAGGTCTGGCGGTACGCCACGGCCGATTCGGCAGAAGCTTTCAGATCCTGAACTTCACTGCTGAGCAGAAAGCCCTGCTGTTCAGGGGACATCTGATCGATGGCGGAAACACGACTCATGAAGGCCGAGATGCGTTCGCTGGTGCCATCGTCGATGGGCTGAGTCAGTCCGTTGAGGGCCAGGTACTCGATCCACAGACGTCCATTGGGGGTGGTGCTCAGCACTGCCGCAAGCTGTGCGGCGGCAGATTGCAGTTGTGCTGTGTAATCCGTGCCGGGAGCCTGCAGGCTGGAGACGGCAGCGGCATCGAATGTGGCTGACAGCAGCGCAAGTCGGCGGAGCAGTCGTTGCCGCAGTGATGCATGCGGGCCATCGGTGGGGATGGCGGGCACCAGTGCCTGCAGTTCAGTCAGAGCCCTGCGACGCTCGTCACCGGAGGCCTGAGAATTCCAGAGCGTTTCGATGCGGGCTGCCAGTTCAGGACTGGCAGCGTCAAGAGCTTCAGCGGCCATATCACGAGGACGCGGCAGGATCTCGTGCGAGGCTGCATCCGTTTCATCCGACCGCGCTGATAACCACTGTGACCCGGCACAGACGGTGACGACCGCGACCACAGCAAAAAGTACGTGCAGAGCTGTACTGCGTTTTCCCCAAAGCCCGGACGGCTGCGTGCTGCCCACTGAAATCTCCTTATTACAGCACGAATTGGCCTGATCGGCCTGATGCTTTCCTGCGTTATCGTCGCCGAATCTTTCCGGATCGCTGAATTCCGTCAGCCGCATCACATTCGACAAACGGCAGAATCTTTGCCCTTTTGGGAAAACTTCCCCGAAAGGCAAATTCTGCGCACGCTACCGCAGTAGTCTAGAATCTGCATTTTGTCACGACGATCGTCCTCGGCCGCAGAAAGGGCGTTTTTCACATTTCGGGGATTTTGTGAAGCCTGCGGGGTTCGCGCTGAGTTTGCGGGCGGCAGGTCCGCGTGTTTTTTTCGGGGCCGAAAGCCATAATCAAGGAGCTGGCGAGCGGGCAGGCTGTTGGTGGTCAACTCAGAATCAGGCAGGTAGCGATGACGGAGAAGCTCACGGTTGATCAACTGGTCGATGGCGTGTTGTATGGAATTTCGCTGCCGGAACGGCTGTTGCGAAGTGCGGTCGGGCTGACTGCCGGGACGGCTCGCGAGATCGCGGAGTTTGTGATTCCGCAGGCGTTCCAGAATTCCAAAAGCTATCAGGTGGCGATCCGCAATTCGCTGAATTTTCTGCTGCAGTCGGTGGCGGAGGTTCCGGAGGAGCAGGCTGATGGCTTGCACGTTGCGTCCCCGGCGACTCCGGTTGAGACCGTGCCGGGAACGGAGACGGATCCGGGGCGGTTTGTGGCGAAGAAAGCCATCGCGAATTTCATTGACATTACCGGCCTGACGACTCTGCACATTTCACCGTTGTGGATTCTGGCGATTGTCAGTGATGCCGCTTACGGCACCGGGACTTATGTGCAGGAACTGGCGGCAGAGCTGCAGAAGAAGGGGTTGATTGATAACAGTTCGACGATTCACCGAGTGGACGATCTGCTGGAATCGGTGCGGAAGGCCAGCGGGACCGCGGCATCGGCCTTCGACCTGCCACCGCTGTCCATTCAGGAACTCAAAGACAGCATCACTCAGACTCGCGCCGCCCTCAACGAAATCGATCCGACACAGTTGATTCC
>Ga0078894_10001195_pt1 | contig 19072 bp, 20 predicted proteins | sample LauGreSu1BDMLBSD_2_FD_67506 | JGI IMG/M metagenome (GOLD analysis project Ga0078894, IMG submission 67506) | Freshwater lake microbial communities from Lake Michigan, USA - Su13.BD.MLB.SD (version 4) (version 4) | ecosystem: Environmental > Aquatic > Freshwater > Lake | place: Lake Michigan... | reverse complement strand
CAGATTCAGATGGAAGTTTGCGATCTCGATGAATGCGATTTCGTTGAGACCCGGTTCAAAGAATATGATAGCAAAGAAGACTATGATGCAGATGGCACAATTACGCAAGGATACAGTTCGAATGGAAATGAGAAGGGAGTTATTCTTTGGTTTCAAACCGCACCTGCACTCACACAACAAGGTCACGTTTCACCACCGATCCAACTTTACGAATATGCGCCGATTGGTGCAACCCCTTATGAATATGATAAGTGGGAGGCGGAAATATTCACAAAGCATGAACGTTTGGGAAGTACTTGGGTACGGACGATTTACTGGTACTTAGATCAATACAGTTGTGTTCTCGTTCGCAGGAATAGGTTATGGTTCGAAGAAGCGGTTCCTATACTACAACGTCTGTGGGAGACGATTGAAGAGGAACGTAAGTCTGGATATGAACATCGTGCCCCCAAACGAAAGACGACTACAGCGAATAACTCTGATACTACGGAAGCGTCTTTCAAAATTGTTAAATTGAATACAGCGATAGTACCAACAGATACAATAGGAGAGGATACAACTATGACGACTGCAACGGCAACAAACATGGCAACGTTTATGGCGATGAATAATAGTATCCTTCAATCCAATAAAAAACACAATAGTAACTCGAAACGACCATCTGATGTTTTGATTCATTGTTTCAAAATAGACGAACTCGATCTCGACGAAAGCAAAATAGAACAATAAAAATGACGACGGAGGATGCCTCGCCTCCCCTCCCCCTCCCACTGTATATTTTTATTGTTCAATGAATTAGTTTAATTATGATTGAATTGCATAAAATCCAACGCGGCGTCCTGGATGATCTAAAGGTAGAGGGTCCGCCGGTTTATATTCATCTGGCGCCTTGGGTGCATACAACGCCCCGCACATTCCCGCTGGCTTACACGACCCGTTATCTGGAGTAAGCCAATCCCGCACATTATTCGTCGCTTGGTCATAACTCCCCACATTCGCCGCAACCGGGTATAACTTCGAATTATTCATAGAATCATTCTCTCGGAGCACGACTCCATAACCCGCGCCTTTCTTCGGATACGTGGGATATAACAGCGGCTCATCCACTTCGCGCGGATATTCGCCAGATGGAATACCTCTACCGTTGAAACCTTCCTTTCTTGCTTGCTTTTCGGCTTCTTTCGTCGTAATTGCACTGATGTCGTGAATCGCCGACATTAATGGCTCTGCAATAATGACAGCTACAACCAATAAGAAAAGGCCAATATATTCTTTGAAATATTTCATATCAAGATACAGAAATGATAATAGATATAAACCCCTATGTATAATACATATATTATTCAAACATGACAACGATACAATCCACTATGGGAGAAGATATGCATGTCATCAAGCGTAACGGTGAACGAGAGATTGTAGCATTTGATAAAATCCTAGCACGCCTAAAAACACTTGGTCAAGAAGCAGGTATTACTGGTGTAAATTATACAACTCTTGTCATCAAAATCATTGATCAACTATACGACGGTATCCCAACGACAAAAATCGATGAACTCACTGCTCAACAATGCGCGATGATGGCAGTGCAACACCCCGATTATGGCACACTAGCGTCATATATTATTGTATCGAATTCGCATAAGAATATTCCTGGCGGGTTTTATCAGGCGATGAAGCAATTGTACGAATACCGCGATTCACATGACAAACACACACCGATTATAAGCAAGGTTGTCTGGGATTTCCTTCATGAAATCATTGATACGCCGAGAAATGGCAGCGCACCCGGTCCAGGGCCATTTTTGGTGCATGAAGCACTTCAACAGATGATCGTGGAACAACGTGATTATCTCATCGATTATTTCGGATTTAAAACACTTGAACGGTCGTATTTGATGCGCGTAAATGGCGTTATCGTAGAACGCCCACAACATATGTGGATGCGCGTGGCATTAGGCATTCACTCTCAACGTAAAGATACTCGGACTGTCTACGAAACTCTTGTTTATATTCAGAACACATATGATGCAATGTCGCAGAAATACATGACTCATGCCACACCGACCTTATTTAATGCTGCAACACCCCGACCTCAATTGAGCTCATGCTACTTAATCGCCATGGAAAACGATAGTATTGACGGGATTTTTGATACATTAAAAGACTGCGCGAAGATCTCTAAACATGCGGGAGGAATCGGGCTTCATATTCATAATATCCGGGCTTCTGGTTCACTCATTCGCGGAACAAATGGTTCATCGAATGGGATTGTTCCGATGTTACGTGTTTTCAACAATACCGCGAGGTATATTGATCAAGGAGGGCGCCGTAACGGAAGTTTCGCGATTTACTTAGAACCATGGCATCCGGATATCGAGGATTTCTTGGAGATGAAGAAGAACCATGGTGACGAAGAAATGAAAGGGCGAGATCTATTTTATGCTCTATGGATTCCTGATCTTTTCATGGAACGTGTCAAAGGAGGTGCGGGTGCCGCGGATATGTGGTCGTATTTCTGCCCGGATGAATGCCCCGGTCTCGCGGATGTATATGGTGACGATTTTAAAGAGCTATATGAGAAATATGAACGTGAAGGACGTGCCCGGAAACAAGTGAATGCGCGTGATCTATGGTTAAAAATCCTGGATAGCCAGATGGAGACAGGAACACCCTATATTTTATTCAAAGACGCCGCCAACAAAAAGAGCAACCAGAAAAATATTGGCACGATCAAGAGTAGCAACTTATGCACTGAAATTATGGAGTACTCTGATGCAAATGAAACGGCGGTATGTAATTTGGCAAGTATCGCGCTTAACCGATTTGTATTTGTATCTGAATCGAGCGGTGTTGAGGGACGCACCCCCTCTTTTGATTTCACCGAACTTGAACGTGTAACTGCTCTTGTTGTAGATAATCTGAACCAAATTATCGATATTAACTATTATCCAACGACGAAAACAGAGACGAGTAATTTGCGCCACCGACCCATCGGAATCGGCGTGCAAGGACTCGCGGATGTATTTATGATGATGAATATTCCGTTTCATAGCGAAGAAGCCCGAGTCCTTAACCGAGAGATTTTTGAGACGATTTACTTTGCAGCACTTCAAGCATCAATGACACTTGCTGCTCGCCATGGTGCATATGAAACATTCAAGGGGTCGCCTGCATCTGAAGGTATTCTTCAGTTTGATATGTGGAATGTTGATCCATCTGAGAAACCGTTAGTATATCGAACGAAAGAATACGATTGGAATGAGCTCAAATATAAAGTCATCACACACGGACTGCGAAACTCGCTACTATTGGCACCGATGCCTACTGCAAGTACGTCTCAAATCCTCGGAAACAATGAATGTTTTGAACCGATTACGAGTAATATATATACGCGACGGACCTTAGCAGGAGAATTTATTATGGTGAATCGGTACTTGATCCGCGATCTTATCGCGATTGGATTATGGAATGAACGCGTGAAGACGAATATTATCGCAAATCAGGGGAGCGTGCAATATATCGACGGACTGCCTGATGCATTGAAACTCAAATATAAAACAGTCTGGGAGATGCCGATGCGGCATATTATCGATATGGCGGCTGATCGTGGTGCGTTTATCTGCCAGAGCCAAAGCATGAACTTATGGGTGGAGGAACCGAACTATAATATTTTGACATCGATGCTCTTTTATGCTTGGAATAAGGGGCTGAAAACTGGCGCGTATTACTTGCGAAGAAAGGCGAAGCACCAACCACAACAATTTACGGTGGAGCCGGAGAAGGCGGGGGCGGGGGCTGTGAATGCAGCGGAAGATGAGATATGTGAGTTCTGCTCCGCATAATAGTCTCGTGTTGTGAGACTGAATTCTGCTCCGCATAATAGTCTCGTGTTGCGAGACTGAGTTCTGCTCCGCATAATAGTCTCGTGTTGCGAGACTGAATTTTGTTCATCTTGAACAAAATTGAAATTCTTTTTTTACTATTTATAGAACGTATCAAAGAACCACAATGCTTCGATATTCGCCCTCACAGAAAGACAAAGACGCCGCAGCTGCCATCGCCGCAGACCAAGAAAACCGTAGTCGAGAATACTACGATCCAGTTCATGAATGGACAATACAAATGAATTTCAGGTTTCCTCCGCCACTGTTGAACGATGGCAGCATCGGCAGTTCCGAGAGATTTCGCGTCATCCATGAAGTTCCTGCCAAGAATACCTCACTATATTATTTGCTTTCACAATCTAACCCGTGGCTAGATTGTGAAATGACACGCGAGAAACGCGCATACTTGAAACCGCGAGTTGGCGAAATGTGCTGTGCGGTATACGCAGATGGTGCAAGCAATGGAAGCACATCATCACATGTACCCCCCAACTTCTTCCGTAATGAAACAGTCATGGATATCGTGAATCTATATTTGTGGCCACTTCTTTACTCCCGCGCAGACGACGTGATCGCATGCACCACATTTGCGGATTGGAAGCGACTCTTCACACGAACAATATTACTTGGTTTCCCAGATTATGAATACTGGACTTCAATTGCAGCAGCCGGATCAGTGACTCCGTCAACAATGTCGACTTTTGTGCCTATATCCGACCAACGCAGAACCGCGCGACTATTGAAATACATGACGCCTGCTCGAGTACTTTATCTCCTAACTACACGGGCGAATTTCTGGCCGTATGGACCGTCATCACAGCCTCGGCCTCGAGTAGCTGGAGTATCTGGACTGTGCTCCATCAAACCAAGAATAAAAGAATACGCGGAGAAAACCGAGATCCAGTGGTTGGTAAATGCTGACTTCCTCCGTAAAATGAAACGTGTTCATCTTTATATTATACATGCTAATTCTGATATATCTACTTCATTGAATGACACAGATAGCGAATAAAAAAATATCCCCTTGACATTTATTTTTACTCAACAGTCGGTGGTGTCATTGCTGTCGTCGGCGTCGTCTCGATCATCTTCACGTAACACTTCAAGCATACATCAACGTCCACTTTCGCATTGTGAAGTCCTTCCGGGGCGGGTGCATCAGCACCGAAAAGCGCATAATAAAGCTCGATGAGTTTTGGGTATTTGAACGAAATCGTTCCGTCTTTCCACACGTTTACCAATTTACAGATCATCGTTCCCTCCTTCATTGTGCAATATTCTTTTGGCGGGAAAATGTTGTTGAACATCCTTGCACGGTAAAGCTCAACTTGAATCATATTCTTATCAAACTGGAGGTTATGTGCAACCAATCTGCCGCACTTATAGGCGGCATGCTTGAAATCAAAGAGCGCGACATCCATTGGGATACCCCTGGCCCGGGACAGTTCGCTTGTAATTCCGTGAATGGCGGTAGACTCTGCTGAAATAGGAATGTGTGTTCCGAGAGATATAATGTTGTCCTTTTCTTCTTCGACTTCCTTGGTTTCTTCGTTGTAAATCACCCAACTCAGCTGGACGATATGAGGCCATTTGTCAGTTTGGTTCGTAGGAGTATTTTTCGGGGGGAGTCCAGTCGTCTCCGTATCAAAGATCAAAACGCGCATTGTCTCTAGTCTGCAATATAAAGAATCAATATATTTTCTTTATATTGGAATTTGAATATCAATTTTATCGCGTCTCAAGAAGTTCGCTCGGACATTGAGTCTTACTGACGACGAAGAGATCCGACGGCGCCGACAACAGCAGCCACGGGCTGAAGAGCCGGCACAAACGGAGCGACGGCAGGAAGAACGCGCTCAGCAACAGGGAGCGCCTTCTTGAGGACAGGGACGACCTTCTTTTTCAAGAAGTTCTTATCCTCAGGTTCATTGGAGAAAGATAATTCCATTGATTCAAAGCTTGATTATACTATACGGTTGTATTATATATTTATATCCTAAATATATGAATTTTTACTAAGAACACATTGCATTTCCAAAAGCAACAACCGCAATAATACCTAGAACTAATCCAACGTGATAGTTATACTGCATTGTACGATAGACTTTCAGCCACGCCTGCGTTTCTTGGCCTGAATTGAGGTGAAGGACCATCCAATCACTCTTTGGCGAGAGAATATAGTAGAAATAATTCACGCTAAATGCTACAGCCGCGACCATACATAGGAGTCCACCACGCGACCCCCCAGCGCCAAGAAAATACTTGCGACAGCAAGCCAGCAGAATCATTGCCAATACAAAACCCAGGAATAGACCCATAAAATAAATCCCCTGTCGTTCTCTCGTGATCGCTGCATACCGGCGCTGTTTTTCCGGCGATAATTTCGCGACGAACTCCTGGATCACCTGGGATCGGTTGCCCATCGTGCAACAATAGATATTTGCGACAATAAAAATAAACGCGATTGCGCAACTAATTCCACAGACCATCTTGTATGCTATATAATTACGTTACATAAATTCGAGGAAGACAATGTAACATACAAATAAATTGAAATGTTTTTACACATGTAGCGTTATATCATGATACATCCACACACACGAATTCAATGACTACAATTGGCGTTCCTAATTCAAGTTCTATTGCTGCTGCAGCAACTGCTCATCATCAAAAAACGACACTGGAAATATTACTGAACCTCCAGAAATCTCTCGACGAGTTCAGAAGTAAAGTTCTCGAAATGGAAGAAGAAATGCAAACAGTGAAAATCGAGAATAACATCCTGAAACAAAAAATACATGAGCTTACCTCTACGAAACCACCATCGTCATCCCCGTCGCGACGAGGATTGTTCGGATATGGTGCGGATGAATTCTAAGCGAACCCCTTGCAAATACCATATGATCTCCTATGCCACTGTGTAATTCCGTGTTCCCGTATTCCGTCCAAATGTTTTTTTGACCCATACCCTTTATTCCCGCGCAGTGAATACATTTCATCTAGCACGGGATGTTGGTCACACAATTTTTCAATATAATCATCACGCGCCACTTTGGCAAGGATCGACGCTGCTGCAATACACGCATACGTATTATCACCCCCTTCCACGCATACGTGCGTATATGTGTCTATTTCGCCAGTTTCCTTATTATAGTTCCCAAGTGGGATAAAGTCGTTTCCATCAACGAGGAGAAGATAGTCTTCCGTTGTTGGCACATCTCGATTTTTTTGTTCCAACTCTTGCGTATGACCTTCAATTGCGGCATTGATTGATTTTCGCATACATTGAAGAGTTGCGCGGCGGATATTCAAACGGTCGATCGCCTCAGCCTCTTCGTACGAAATGGCCCACGCTACCGCATGCTCCTTGATATAATCCGACACCTCTCGGATTTTCTTCTCGGAGTGAAACTTTTTACTGTCTTTTAGAAGAGAGAAATCGAAGGGTCGCGATATGTCATCCGCGGAAGGAAGTATAACAGCACCAGTATAAACACGTCCGAATAATGGTCCGCGTCCAGCTTCATCCACTCCTACTTCGTATTTGTGCGTTTTTGCGGGAGTTTCATCTTCGACAACATAAGATGTCGCGAGAATCGATGTCGGGTTGGATTTACGCGCCGGGCGAGGCTTCTTGGTGAGAATCACTTCAGTATCGGTCATTGTTTGCGTTTACTATAGTACATTACATGGAAAATTCATTCAATTCTTTATTGGAAAACTTTTTATGTATATATAGTATCATATAACCGTATAATATATTCAATATATCGAATGCAACTCACGAAAGTTCATCTGTTTCTTATTTTGATATTTGCATTGATCCTTGCGTCCAGTTTAGGCAACTACGTCCGCGATGGATTTACAACAACAAAACCTACCGAGTTGCCCCCTCAATTACGCGCGGTTGATACAAGAAACGCGCCTGGGAATGCACCACCACCGACTGCCAAGTATGATCCAAACATGAACGCTGGTGTAAACCCAGCTGAAGTTGGTTCGCCAGTGTCGTCCTTTTCACCAAGCAGATTCCCAATGAATGCTCCTGCCGGTATTCCAGGATTAAATAGTGTAACTGGTAATGATCAAGCCGGTAAGGAAATGGAATGCAAACCAAAACAGAAATGCCCGCCATGCCCTGCTTGCGCCAGATGCCCTGAACCTTCGTTTGAATGTAAGAAAGTTCCAACGTATTCAAATAGAGACAATTCTAATTTACCTCGTCCAATCATGGCTGATTTTAGTCAATTTGGAATGTAATGGAATGGAATGTAATGGAATGTAATGGAATGAATGGAATAAAAATAATGTGCAACCTTACCTTGTTGCACATTATATACTATATCTTACCTGATTTTATCCTCTTACCAGTGGTGATTCGTCGTCGTTGTCACTGTCACCGTCGTTGTAGATGTATTGTATGATGTTTCGGCGAGGTCCTGGGTTTCGGTTGTCAATGATTTCGTCGTGATCGTAGTTGTCATCATTGTCGATCATCTCGAGGTTCCTTCTGTAAATCTCTCCGAAGTCTTCGTTCGCAGGAGGAGGAGGTGGAATTCCTGCAACGCAGGGAGGGAGTGGCTGCTGCTGCTGCTGCTGCTGCTGGTCACCGGCGAAATCGTGCCATCTGTGATTGTCCAGAGCATTCTGATCATTGACGTAAAAGCCATCGTCGTCGGCGTCATTGGGGTCGGGTTCAACAAACGTATACCGCATCGGTGCGAAATCCGGTTGAAGGAAGCAGCTGTGAAGAAGATCCATTGCTTCATCATCGTCGGCCAAGTATTCGAGCATTTGGTATTCGGTTGCTTGTAGGACAATTGCGCGGTCAGTGACGTCGAAAATCCTGCAGATGGTCTGGTGTGTATGGCTTCCATTGCCAAACTCCATTTGGATCATGTGTCCGTCCTGAAAACGGCGATGCGGAGAGAGATGAATGAAGAAGATTGCGACATGAACCCCCGGTCGGTAATTCTCTTGCATCAAAAGCGACACGTCCATTTGTCCGGCGAAGAGTCGTGTGTGTGTTTCATCGTTTGCCCAATCCATCGATGCTTGAGCGTAGTGACGGAGAACTGGGTCGAGGATTTCGCGGCCGAAAAGTTGGTTCCAGACTGTCGGATCGTGCATTTGAATTGACCGTATGTGATGGATACGATTGCCGGTCCGGTAGCCGTCCGTGTTATTGATTGCAGCGGCTCGATGTCTGCGCATTTCTTGGACTTGATTGCATTGATTCCATTCTGTGGTTTGCCTTTCGTATTCGTTCATTCCATTTTCTTCAAAGTTTCGGGGGTCGCGGATGGGGTTCTGATCGTGGTTCTGGTTGTCGGCCATTGTATCGTTCGTATGTGTGTCTGTGCTGAAGCGCTGGTATATATATCGTTCATGAAAAAGCATTTCAATTTTATTCGTCGTGGCATCCGCGCGGATCTGTATGAAACATAATAAAAAACACACACACACACACACACACACACTTACCGGTTTACCTGTTTACATTATCATTCTGCAGACATAGACGCGGTTTTTCTTTTCATAGCACCGCTCACCAGTTCTAATTGAATCCAGTGACGATTGAACCGGGGCGTATCTCGTCATTCTTTCGAGTGCAAATTGGCTTTCTCGCATAATTTCACAACGATTCCATCTCATGTATAACTCGTTGGCCCGAGGAATGTGCTGGCGGTGCTTCACGAGAAGATCTCCGAAAACTGGATCGCGAGTTTGAACGTGGTTGGCTGCACTTGCAATATCACACGCTAGGTACGTGTGACCCAATTTAGGTGCCATTTCAGATGTCACCATTCGAGGTTCGATCGCCGCAAAAGTGAGTAAGGCGGTTGTGATTCCATCATTGCACAGTCGCATTTGTGTTGTCCTGAGTGTCTTGAGTAGACTCATGAAACTCATACTCGAATTGTCGAGCAGATGTGCGACGTCGTAGCGGCAGAGTCTGCTGAAACGACACTGGCCTTCAACAATTGAACGACACATAAGCATTTTTTCGGCGTTTTCTTTGAGAAATGAATACGAGATCCATGTGTTGGCACGAGCCGCAGCAAGTCGGCTTTCTGACAGTGAATGAGCCTTCCCCGTTTGAAAATTGAGTTTCCAGAATTTGCATGACATTTTGACAAACTCGGGATCGGTTCGGATGGATTGGAGAGATACAAACCCGCGCTTGTATAGTTCAACGCACGATTCGAGTCGGCCAATGTTGGCGTCGTAGAGTGCCTGGAGCTCTTTTGTGGTTTCTTGGATTTTCTCAGGTGTAACATCCCGAGCAGTCAGAAGACTCGCGTTGCTGAACGTCGTCTCTTTGCTCAAACCGACCACAAAGTTATCACTCTCACCAGAGAGTATGGTAGGCAGGTTGCGGTAATACCGGTTGCCGATAAGGTATTCGCATGCAAGCGCGCAGGAAATGAATGACGCGATGAGGTCAGCACGTTTCAATGCACGAAGACGCGTGTGTGGTTTGGCGCAAAAGACACCTGCGAGCTTTTTCACGACAAGGTGCGCGAGTCCGGAGTGCGCGATCATGAAATGCTTTTGACGCATGGAGAGTTGGGTGAAAGGCGTGATGTCGCGAACAGTGTGAACACGTGCGCGGGCTTTCGAGGTGATGTGGTCTTGAGTCGGGAGGCATAGTATTTCTTGAATCTGCAAATGTGTTAGAGAACAGAACTGGCGGGGCTGGCGGGACGCGGCAACGATTGCATAGTGCCGAGGTAAAGCGGTTTCGATTTTTTTGAAATTTTTGCGGTTGGGTTTTGTTGGACAGTGTCTTCGTTCCAGGTCGTAGTATTGCGCGATAATATCGCGGGGGTCGGGAGTGGTGGCGGCATCGGCTGCGACGACTGGGAGATAATTCCAAGTGTGCACAATACCACCAACGGTGCCTTGAAAGTCTTCGGCTATTTCGACGTGTTCTTCCATTTGATCACGGAGGATATTGTTGGTCTTGATCCGGTTCCTGTTACTGGGTATGTCGCTGTGTCTGTTTGATATCATTCTTCGGGGTGCGTAAACGCTACTGTTTGGATGATATCAAAAAAAGTATTTCAATTTTTTCTGATTTGTATAGAAAATGATGGGATCATGACTTTTTTTCTTCGGGTCAGTAAATCACCGTGGAGCTGTTCGGATCATACATTTTTTTACTTGCGACCAACTTTGCGTGAAGAAGAACGACGCACTTTACGACGGGATTGTCGTTTATTTTTCTTGGATTTTTGTTTTTTAGCGACGCCCTTACGGCGGCGGGTGCGCTTAGAGGCCGAACGTTTTCGAGAACGGCCGCCGCCTTGGCCCATGTCGGCGTCAACGCCGCCTTGACCCATGCCGCCTAGACCCATTTGGTCGGGTGGATTCTGGTTGGGGGCTGGGGGAGCGGGGCCGGGGGCTGGGGGAGCTGCACCCATTCCACCTTCTCCCCCCTGCACTTGCAACAATCCTCTACATAAGTTCGAAGCAATAACATTTGGAGCTTGGTCAAGATCGGCCTGAGCAGCAGGAATAGGGACTTCTACACCCTGCGCTGCGGCTGCAATTCGTTGAATCATATCAGCGGGAGCACCAACATTATTTATAGCTGCAGCATCAGCTATGGCTTGAACATTAGCTGCGGGAACTAAAGCAGCTGCTGCCACTGCACCTCTACCTGAAAAAGCTCCAAACCCCCACCGTGCAAGCCCACAAGCGGAAGCAGCCCATGAAGCTACTGCATTAGCTGCTGCTGCTGCTCCTGCTGCTGCTGCTGCTCCTGCTGCTGCGCATTTTCGTCCCACTAAATCTGACACTCTTTGGCTCTCGTTTTTAAGCGCGCCAATCAGATCAGTCGGAATTAGATCCCCGGGATTTTGACCTATGATATAGTCAATTAAACGGTTATCTCCATTCATAATGCGATCTTGTAATGCTTGAATATCCGGAATACATTGTCCTTTCGCGTGTTGAGAGTCTTCTAGAGTTAATATTCCTCTTATTACTAATTCATCCATGTAACTAGAAAAACTATCTACCATAGTCCGACAATGTGCCAATAACAAGCTTTTAAATAATTGACGTCGAGCTATTACTGCAGCATTGACTCCAGGTTCTACAGCAATTACTGTACCCAACATTCGGGTTGATTGATCGATAATACCGGCCAAACCCTCCGCACTACCTGCAAGATTACCGACAATCGCACCAGGGTTTTCATATTCACTTACTAACACAATCGGTGCGTAATCGTCGCCCGCATGAGCTTCCATTGACAATACATCCATATCAGGCTCTGGTCGTGGTCTCGTTCCAACAACACGCATTCTCAACGAAGAATTTAAGAGTGGTACAAAGCTTGTTACTAATTGAAATCTTGATGTATTCAATCGGAATAAGCCATCACTTCCTCGAATTTTAAAGAAATCATCTAATAGACGTAAACCCTCTGGGGTCAAAGTATTATATGTTCTCATTACTGTAGGTGCATAAATATGATTTTCAAGTATAATTTTCATTCGTGAAAGTGTATTTCTCGAAAATGTGCTAAGCACTAATTGAATATCCGCCCCTGGGTTTAACTGAAGATTTATTAACTTGAACATAAGCGCTATTATTCGTTCATTTTGATTGTCAGGCGGACTTAATACCTGAGCTCGTCGAAGTGTAATTCCTGATATAAACCTAGAAAAATCGCCAAAACAGGTTATTATGAGATTTCGTAATGACCGATCGGGAGGTCCAGCGACCGCAAATAAAGTAAATAATTTTAATACACATGATGCGGTAAACCGTATTCCACTATTCCACAATGAAATTAATATATCCCTGATAATTCTTGCAATATCCGCAAGAGTGGTATAAACACTTTCTAGCCTTGGTTGTTGTCCTGGTCCTGGTACTGGTGGTAATTGAATAGCTGCAACGAGGTCATTTGCAGCTGCCACAGCAGCTGCCGCATTAATGCCAGCAATATTTCCAAGATTAACACCAACACCAGGGGCAGCTGCAATATTCATACGATCAAAAAGAGCCGCTATTTGGCTTCTTGCTATTGGAATACTGTCTGAACATCTTTGTAAACATAATATGTAAATAGTCATAATAATATATTGTATCTGTACTGCTGAATAGGCTTCTATAGCTGTAATAAAACTAACCGCATTTTGTGGATCGACACCCATATAAACTAAAAAACCTGCAAAATTAATCCATGTACAATTATGGTATACATGCCCACATAATACGGTAAGTTGAGATGCATTTAAGTATCCAATTGTAATTGCTCCGATAATAGTATTTCCAAACAGTATTAAAGAATCTGCTGCGAGTACAATTGAAAAATATGTACCTACTAGACTAGCTCCAATCCGAAATACATTAGAATTCCATATTAAGTTGAGTGCCACCCTAACTGAAGCTAATGGAATATTAATATTCTGTTGTATTGCTTCTAATATTAAAGATTCATACGCCTGTACAAATTGATCTCTATATGCATCTGTACCAAATAACGGACCAGCCTCAACATCTTCTTGATCTATAAATTCGCTTAGATTCATTTCTCGCATTCTTCTTGTCGTTGAAGGTTCTAATGCATCTCTTATAATATGAATGATTGGTCCTAACCCACTCAGAATAGCTTGATCTATCTGTGGACCTATACCTTGTTGTGTAGGCATTAATGTTTGAATACCACTCGATACAGCTGACATTTCATCCAAATATGGCTGTAATGCGGCCTGCCCCGCAACATAATTAGCCTTTCTTTGGTTTGCTGCTTCAATTTGTCTTCTTATTGCTGTCAAAACTGGATCTTCAACCACACCACCACCACCACCACCACCACCACCACCACCACCACCACCACCACCACCACCACCTGCCACAGCAGCTATCATTCTTGCTTGTTGAACAACCATTGCTGGTGGTGATTCCACACTGGCAGACGCAATAACACTATTTGCTGCATTTGCGCATCCTCCAATAACATCGTCAATGACTGCTTCCTGTCGTCCTTGTTCGCTTCGTTGTTCGCTTCGTTTTTCATGTAGTTGTTCTTTAACACTTCTATATTCTGGTGGGGATTTTTTATCTTTCTCTTTCTCTTTCTCTTTAGATCCCTTACTCGGTGCTACTATTCCACCAGAAACTCCACCAGAAACTTTTTTCTCCACCGCTGCTTTTGGAGAAGAAGACATTTACTATAATCTAGATATCAATTATATACTAACACTACATAATAAATCACTCCTTTTCCACCACCTCTCCCCTTTTCTTAATACATTGATCATCCACACTAAATGTCGGCACCTTCACCTCTTGCGGAACAATCGAAATCACACACTTCGCCTTCTTCCCGTATAATGGTTCAGTGCATCCTTTTTCATGTTTCTTCCCCCGGTAAAACTCCTTAAAGTTAAACACCTTCGGTGCATCCTGGGTACATCGCGATCGAAAATGTTCATATCTCTCGCGCACATCGCAGTACGACAATCCCGACTTCTTCCCCAGCAGACGATTCACCGTTTCATGGAGGTCATAAACAAAACGCGAAAAAGTATCGCGGCTTTCCATATGACACATTTTCAGCGGCCGTGTTGCTAAATTATTTGTCAAATTCATTCGGCAATATTTACAAGGAAGAACATTCCTTAAATTCAGTATAAAATCCATATAATGCCGCTTTTGGTCTTCGGTCGGCTCGACCGGATAATTGAAACTCATCGTGTGAAGGAAGTGCCACATACTCGGCCCCCAAACCGTCGTAAGCATTCCATCTCCGCTATGAAAATCCTTCTTGGTGAATGCTCTCACTTTTTTCGTCCGTTGATGCGGAATTTGTGGCAGAGCGCCTACAAGATCAATACGACTGCTGCCACTGCGGCCACGAGTACGGTTGATCCGGCTCCGCCCTCCGCTTAATATCTTTGCTCGGTATGACACTGATGACAACTTTTGTTTTCGCGTCTTTGACATATGATAGTTCCGTATGCCAATAAACAAATTAAACGCGTCTAGGTATATTGACTATACTGTATTATACTACACAAATATTAAATTTACGTATTTCATTCCTATACAAATTATGGATGAGCATGTCGTGGCGCAACAGCAAAAGTGGTTCATGACCTTTGGCGGACCAACTGAAAATTATCATAATGCAGTGAGTCGGTTATGCGGCGAAGCTGACGCGCTCGGTGTATTCGATCGCATCATCGGTTATACTGAAAAGGATATCATGGATGACGAAGAATTCTGGAATAAGCATAAAGAATCTATATTATCAAATGAACGCGGTTATGGTTATTGGATATGGAAGTCGTATCTCACAAAAAAAACGTTAGAAATGATGGTGGATAACGACATTCTCGTATATTCAGATGCAGGATGTCAAATTAATCCACATGGAAAACCCAGGTTACTCGAATATTTTGATATTGTGAATCAAAGCACGTTCGCGAACTTTGCAATCCAGATGCCAGAACATTTAGAAAAAACGTGGACAAAAATGGATATTATCCATTATTACAATGCGAATCGACCCGAGATACTTGAAACCGGTCAATTAATCAGTGGCATATACATTATTAGAAAATGCCCACATACCATCAACATCATTGACCGATGGTATGAAGGTTCGTGCATCTATCATTTCCCAGACGATTCTCCAAGTACTATTTCAAATGATCCTTCGTTCATTGAAAATAGACATGACCAAAGTTTATTTTCAGTGCTTCGCAAAATATATGGGACTGAGATGACGACATTTGATGAAACATGGTTTGATCCAGACTGGCATAATTCAGGTATCGCTTATCCATTCTGGGCCGTACGAATGAGATATTAAAAATGTACGATTATAAATAGTAGATCATATATATAAGATTTATTTATTCATTTATTTATTCATTTATTCATTCCATTTATGTCTGCCGAATTGCCTTCCATTATCGAAGACCCTACAAACTATATTTCGCAATATAGCGAAAAAACAAAGTATTCATGCACTCTTTTAGGTATATCTCTATTTCTGGTTCTCTTATTTTTTGTTAGTCCATTTTCAGTATCATCCGGTTCCATTTCTTCAATCTTCATGAAGGTTGTTATCGTGGGGTTACTTGTTGCAACGTCAGCAATTCTATTTGAAGCCGTTAAGCCAGTGATGCAAACGGCCGGTGTCCTTGATACTGATATGTTTCCCGATCTCAAATTCAACTTCTTCATTACCGCAGGATTTATTCTTTTTATCGTTGTTTTAGGTATCGTAGTTGTTCGATTATAAACTACAACTCTTAAGTGTCCGTGATGTATTCAAACGGACAAGTATAGAGTGGCTTGTCGCCGGATGTCTCTTTCGCAATCCGAATAATTTCTTGAAAATATTTTCGATCATTGACGAAATCATCTCTGCGAACATTTAGTAATGTGCCATTATGAATATCGCGAAAAATCATAGTGTTCCCTTTTTGTAACTATATATCCTATCGAGATCTTTTCATATTGTTTTATTCGTTTGTTCTTCAGATTAATCATCATTGTATTATAATATAACAATACATTAGTACATGTCAGATACTGTATCCTCCGCAGCTACGCCTGTTACAGAGTCAGCATCATCAACGATGTCGTCAATTACTTCTGCACTTTCCGGTAATGCCAAAAATATCATTATCGTTCTTGTTATCGTCGCGGCACTCGGCGGTCTTCTTTATTACATGATTACAAATGATATGATTCCTGGGTTGAATAAGTTCTTTAGTAGTTCACAGGGTGTCACCGCCGCCCCAGATGGCATCGGTGCGAATGACGATAAAGTCGCTCAACTCTATTTGTTCAAAGTGGATTGGTGCCCGCATTGCAAGCAAGCAAAGCCTATTTTTGACGAGGCGGAAAAGAATCCTACAAATAAAGATTATAACGGATACACCGTTGTATTCAAGACTGTCGACTGTGAAGCTGAACCCGAATTAGCTGACAAGTTTAAGATCGAAGGTTATCCTACGATCAAACTCGTCAAAGATGGCCAGGTCTTCGAATATGATGCAAAGCCTGATACCGAGAAGATCGGCGAGTTCCTTGAAACTATGCTTGCGTCGAGTTAAACTGTGCTGTATTCAGTATTCATTATTCATTACCACTGTGAATGAATAATGTACCATATACGCCAACTTAGGCTTACATCATGGTCATATCATCATTACGAATTTCATATTCAATCGTACCTGGTGTCGGCGATGACGATGACGCTTGTTCTGGTGTAGGTTGAACGCCCGCTTGTTCTTCCGCAAGTTCGGATAATGATGTAACACCATTAGTTACAGGTGTTTCTGTAATGTTTTCGGGTTCATTATTCACACTCGAGTCTCTAAAATTTCTTCGATACGACAAAAATACATTCGCAAATGTTTCACCGCGTAAAACCAACTCACGCCGATAATTCTCATCTTTCACCCAGTTCATCCAATCTTTGATCGAAAACACCTTCGATACACAAACAACTTCATTTGGTATCGGTTTTGTGTGACGATTTTCATAAAAGTTTGTATTGATTTGATTGAAGAACGTGTAAATAAATTGTAACAGTGATGATTTTTCAGTTATCTTCGTTGGTTTCTTTTCCCAAATTACCTTTACACCAAGTATTTCCGCCAAACCGCATTTCTGGTCGCGAATACAATCATTCACAGGATAGTCGTTAATAATTCCCCCGTCCAAATAACAGCAGCCGTCGCGATAAATAGGCGCAAAACCGAATGGATAACAGCAACTCATATAGCACGCTTCTACCAACGACTGATTTGGATGGGTTTTATAACTAAAATCCACAATCTGGAACTTATTCATTTCAGTTACCATAAAATGAAGCTCTATTCCAGTTTTATCATAAAACTCTTTGAATGTGACATTTATAGATACATCCTTTCCTTGAAGAGCCGGTCGCAATGTTTCAGTGAATTCCTTCAAACCATATAGTCCGTGTGTGTTGTATAATTTAAAGATGTGTTCCAATTTATTTTTAGCATCGGCAATCGACGATGTCGAGAGATGTTCATTTAAATCGATATTGCTGGATGATGCCTGCGACGACGACGACGACGAAGACGTAAATATCTTCTCCCACGGGCGTTTAATGAGATAATCGTCCATAACCTCCCATTCGTAACGCAATGCTAGAATAATGGCAATATACGATCCAATCGAGGAACCGTAGATGGTTTTAATGTCTTTCATATTCCAGACTCCCTTTATGTTCAATGTACGAAGAATACTGTACATCATATGTCCAGCGGGACCACCGGATGAAATCACTAAGTGCTTGATTGTTGGCTCGGTCATTACAATTTGATTACTTTTATAATTGTAGGTTTATAAATGTAGGTTTATAAACGTATTCAATCGATTTATTTATTATTGTTTGCGCGTTTGCGAATATCCATTATTTTCTATTGTAATTACATACGCGCGGGCATAATGGACGACTTATTCAAATTTGCAGGTGATAATGTTGAAAACGTCGAAAAGATCAATTTAGATGAGTTGTATGAAAAAAAGAAAGAGCAAGATAAAAACAAACTATTCACATATAACAAAATCCTTACACGGATACATGAAAAAATTAAACTAACATCGCGTCAAAAATCGAACCAGCATTTTTGTTGGTATGTTGTTCCAGAAATCATTCTCGGAGTTGCAAATTACGATCATGCTGGGTGTATCGCGTATATTGTAGACAAGTTACAAGAAAATAACTTCATGGTGCGTTATACACATCCGAATTTATTGTTGATATCATGGCTTCACTATGTTCCCAATTATGTTCGTACGGAATACAAGAAAAAGACCGGAACTGCTATCGATGAATTTGGTCGACCAATATTGTATGACGCAGAAGGAAAAGTCATAAAATACAATGACGGTCCGGGGATCGTCGGGGGAGGCGGTGGTGGTATTCCGCGAAACCCAGAAGACGCGAATTCACTATTATACAATCAGCGCGGCGATCCTGGCACAAATGGAGCCCCTGCAGTAGTAGGAGGAGATAAAAAGGAATACAAGCCAACGGATACCTATCGACCAACTGGAAATTTAGTATATAATCAGGAGTATTTTCAAAAATTAGAGAACCGTCTGCAATAGCTCCGTACTACGCGGCAGCTCCGTACTACGCGGCAGCTCCGTACTACGCGGCAGCT